>OHLR01000800.1_pt1 | contig 12410 bp, 12 predicted proteins | sample 1569141 | NCBI WGS metagenome assembly OHLR01 (sample SAMEA3879553, study PRJEB24766) | human gut metagenome | biome: human-associated habitat; feature: feces | place: USA | collected 1985/1987
CCATTGCATAGAAATCTATCAATCTTCTCATCCCGGCACCCACGGATGCCGGGGAGGGGATAGAAAAGAGGTGCAGAATGGCGAAGAAAAGGACGAGAGCAGAGGAATTGCAGGAAAATTTGCAGAAAGATTTTCAAAGATGGGAATACCTCAACACACATGGAGGCAGCGACCCATTATACGAAGATGGCTTCAACATGAACATTGTGCGGAACCATATCATATATGACAAGCGAAAGTGCCAGGAGGAGTTGGAAGAAAGGGACTATCCGAAAGAATATTTCAGAGAAACACCGCCGCAGGTAGACAATTATTATATGGCGAGAATGGATGAAATCAGGGAAAATGCGAAAAGCTCTCTCCTGGTTTATAAGGCAGATGAAAATTATATTTTTATTATGCAGAATTTTGGAAAACTGAACGAAAAGCAAAAAGAACAGCGCCATATCGGTGCGGTCATGGGATATATTACAGGATTGCAGAGTTTTATCAATGGGAATGATTATGTCGGAATGAGGCGGCACGAACGCCCGGAAAGATACCAGGACAGCTTTAAATATTGCCGCAAACAGATTGAGGAATACCTGAAAAAGATTCCCAAAGAAAAGGTACTGCCTACCGGACAGCTTACGTTATTTGACCTATTCGACATGAGTGGAGGCTAGAAGATGGAGGAAAGAAAGTGCTTGTATTGCAGGAAGATATTTCAGACGGATATTCCCGGAAAGAAATATTGCTGCCGCAAGTGCTCTGTAAAATACAGGAGGCATAAGAAAAATGCTGATAAACACAAAATGTGAAAGATGCAATGAACCGACCAAACACGTTGTCGGGTTTTGGGATGGAGAAAATGGGAAAAGCGGCTTCGTACACGATTGCGAGAACGAGAAATGTGAAGTACGGCAACTGATTAAGGCTACAGAAACAAAAGCCATGCAGGAAAGATTCAGAATCCAGAACTTGAACAGTCGAAAAAGAATGTACGCAGGGTACATAGCAGCATTACGGAAAGATGCAAAAATATCGATGATGGAAATGTCAAAGATAGCCGGTTGCAGTCCGGCGGAATACAGTGCATATGAGCATGAAAGAAAGCCATTTGATGAGGAGGCTTACAAGAAATGCGAAGAGTATTTACTGAAAAACGAAAAGAAGTACAATGCGAGCGGATTATCTGTATCCGAGAGGCTACTGCTCCTTGGACCTTTTACAGGGGAACAGAAAGACTGGAAAGAACTGGAACGGTGGGTTGATACAGTAAATAAAATCATTTACGATTTGCAGAAAAACAAACAGTAAGGAGAAAAAAGATGGAAGTTAAAATCATTAGTGGATATGGAGAAAATACATTTCAGATGGACGATGCGGATACCATGTCACTTCTTAATAATGCCATGAGATTCCACAATAAAATCAAAGCAACTGGCGGTGTTGAGGATAATACTAATACCAAAGCTGAAAAGGAAGAGGAAATCAAGGAAAGTATCACAGCACAAGAATTTGTGAAAAAAATGCAGGAAAAGCCTCACAGCCGGAATGACAGCCTGTTTGGTACTGGATGGAAGAAAGAACCAGAGAAAACCGAAGAGCCGCAGGATGTGGAACATCCTGACGGATACAAAGGATTCCTGTATATCAAATGTGATAAATGTGATAGCTGGAGAAAAGTAAAAATTGCATTACCATCAGGAAAAGTTGTTGAAGATGATTGCAAATGCAGAAAATATGCAAAAATCTATTTCCCGAAAGCAAATGTAATATATGAGATGGAAGATAGAAGCGGCGGAGTTCGCATCTGGTACAAAGAAAAAGGAGAGCCAGGAAGTGGATATATTGTTGCTGACAGTAGCGCAGTGTTGCCAGGAATGATAATTGACCATGACAAAAATTTTGAAGATATTGAAGTGAAAAATCTATACACAATATTTTTTACTTCTCAGGAAGAATGTAAAGAGTTTTGCGATTTCCTAAATAGAAAGGCAGATTATAAAGGGTATGGATACGATATGGAGGGAAAATTGGTACGAGATGCACTAATGACAGAAACTGGATTTACAAACGGCAGTGAGCAGGAGGAAAAACATAAATAAAGCAATCGAGATAGGTCGCCTTACGCGCGACCCGGAGGTTAGATATTCGCAGGGGAGCAATACAGCAGTAGCAAGATACACTGTTGCGGTAGACAGAAAATTCAAAAGAGAGGGAGAACCAACAGCAGATTTCATCCCTTGTGTAGCGTTTGGAAAACAGGCGGAGTTTGCCGAGAAGTATTTCAGAAAAGGAACGAAAGTTGTTATTTCTGGAAGAATCACAACAGGAAGTTATACAAACAAGGACGGTCAGAAAATATATACCACTGAAATAACAGTGGAGGAGCAGGAGTTCGCAGAGAGCAAAGGAAGTAGCGAAGTGCAGGGAGCCGGTCAGATGTCAACTCCGAATGGCGATGGTTTTATGAGCGTCCCAGATGATGATACCGGCTTACCGTTCAATTAGAATTATGAGGAGAAATATCAATGCTTGCAAATTATGAAAAATTCGGTTTCAAAATTAGGGCGGAGCATCTGCCTAAATCATGCACCTGGTGTCCTTTTTGGACGGCTCCAATGGCGGATGTAGAATTTGCTGGATGCTATATAACCGGAAGTGAAGTCCGGCTAGATACCGGAGAGGCTGACAAAAGGCGAATGCCTGATTGCCCGATAAAGTGCAAGAGAGGCAGGGAGCGTAGGAAAAAAGTTTACCAAAAAAATAAAAGGATAAATAGGCAGGAGGAATAACGATGGACGATTATACAATCGAGGAAAAAGACAAGGAAGTTACAGGGATTACGGTAACGTATGACGATGGGAGCACGAAAGAAATTCAGAAAGGATGCTGTGTAGACCTGAAAAACGGCAGTGACGATTTAAGCGTAGAACTGTTGAATATAAAAGCGTTCGATTTAGTAAAACTTACATATGGTCTGATGGTTGTGATAGAAAAAATAGGGCTTGAGGATGCTTTCAATGCATACGCCAAAGGAGAAACAGTACAGGAGGAGCAGGATGAATAGAAAGGCACTGGAAGAAAACCTGGGACGGAAAATAAAGGTCAGACTATTCGATGGAGCAGAGCACGAGGGGTATCTAAGAAAATCGGGAGATGAACGGTATCGGAACGACCCGAATTTGTATTTACCGAAGAACTATTACTTCTTGACAGATGATTATGGAGTGTGTAAAACGTGTTTGTTCCGGGTATCGCATATCCAAAATTACAAAATATTAGCTTAAGAGGAGCAGAGAGAATGAAGAAAACAAGAGCGATGGCGGTTCTTGTAATTGTGGCGGTACTGGTATGTGCCGCCTTTGCTATAAGCAAGAACAGTGCCGAAAAAAGAAAACAGATGGTAGCGCAGAAATATGGAATCACGCAGGAAAATACAAAAAATGTTATCACAATCGAAGAAAATGTATGCAAAACCCAGGAAAGCGATTCAAAAACTCAAGAAAGTGCGCAGGAAGTTCCGGAAAGCGTTATCATACCGGGGAAAAATGAAACAGGGAATCCACTGATTGATGCAGAGTTGCAATCCAAAATAGTAGGCGATAGCTTGATGGCATACATTGAGGTTGACAAAGACACCTTAAAGGGAATATCAGAGGAGGAGTACAGAGCGTTCGCCGAAGAGGTTGTGAGGAACAGCGGATACAGATGGTTCGTAATTAAATGCGGAGATGGCACCGGGATAGTTCATGCCGGCTCATATTATGCTTGTGCCGTATATGGGAAACTGGATACGGATGGATGCATAGCGGAACCATACGGATACATATACCTTACAGACAACGGATTTATTTATGAGGAATAGTACAGAAAAAAAGAACTGGATTACTTCCTATATACATGATATACTGACAAATGTAACATTTCGACTACATTCCTAAAGGTTCGGGGATGGAAAATTATTGGATCATATGCATGTAACAGATATATGTTCTATATTTGGAAATGCTTTGGATAATGCGATTGAATATGTAATTTTGATTCCAGATCTGGAAAAAAGACTGATCCATCTGACAGTATCCGCTCAAAAAGGATTTGTGTTCATCAAGATAGAGAATTATTGTGAAGCAGAAATTTCCAAAAATGAAGAGGATCTGATTACAACAACAAAAAAGGATAGTAAAAACCATGGTTTTGGATTGAAGAGTATTCGTACAGCTGTAGAAAAATATGATGGTTCTGTAGTATTTGGAGTACAGCAGAATTGGTTTGAACTAAAGATTCTTTTACCCAGAGTATTGTGATGCTCTGGGTATTTTTGTTGCCAAGCATACGACAAAAAGGTCCGGTGGACCTTTTTTAGTATTTTGTGCCATCTTTGCTGCATCTGGTGCCAAAAACGGCATGAAATAATAACCATGTTATAGTAATGCTAACAGGAAATGATACCTGAAAAAGACGAGAGAGTCAAAGGAGGAAAAAAGAGAATGATCAGTGTTGAAATGGAAGATGTTCTGGCGGTATTACAATTATGCAAACCGTATATTATCGGTATTATTGCTGCACTTGTAATTGGAATCGTAATTATGGTTGCATGCCGCAGGATGTCCAGGGACAAAAGATTTCTGATAAGAGGGGAAGCTGCGATCGCAATGGTTCTTGCAGTTGTTGTCTGCGTGAATATGATCTGTTTTGGACCAATGGCTACGTTGATTGGACTTGCAACGGGAAATGGAACTTTAAGCGATGAAACAAATGAAGAAGCTGCGGAAGCAGCAGAAGAAATTATGGAAGACGGAATTGTTCTTCTGAAGAATGAAAGCCTGCTTCCTTTAAATGAAACAAAAAAACTGAATATTTTTGGCTGGGAATCTATTAATCCGGCTTACGGAGGAGCTGGTTCCGGTGGAATTAATGATCTGTATGATATTGTCAGTCTGAATCAGGGACTTGAAAATGCCGGATTTTCTATTAACCAGAAACTGGTTGATTTTTATAACAATTATGGTGCAGATAATCCGGAAATGTCTATCCAGAAACAGAGCTGGACATTACCGGAGCCACCTGTAGATACTTACAGTGATGAGCTTATTAAAAGCGCGAAAGAATATTCTGATGTGGCAGTTGTGGTTCTTTCCAGAAAAGCAGGTGAAGGTCATAACGATATTCCGATGGATGTAAGCAAAGCAGCTTATGACAATAACTCTGATGCGTATGACGATTTCCCGGAGGGAGAACATTATTTACAGCTTTCACAAACTGAGAGAGATATGGTGGATATGGTTTGCTCAAACTTTGACAATGTGATCGTAATTTATAATGGAGCAAATCAGTTTGAACTTGGTTTCGCAGATGAATATCCTCAGATTAAATCTGTTGTATGGTGCCCAGGAACGGGAAATGTGGGATTTAATGCACTCGGTAAAGTATTTTCAGGTGAAGTCAATCCTTCCGGAAAAACACCGGATACATTCATTTATGATATGACGACTGCTCCGTGGTGGAATAATGCAGAAAAAACGGAGTATACAAATCTGGCAGATATGGCCGTTGAAGGAATGAACGCAGGAACCGCTCAGGTGTATGCTCCGGCATTTACGAATTATGCGGAAGGCATTTATGTAGGATACAAGTATTATGAAACAGCTGCACAGGAAGGTTCGATTGATTACGATAAGACTGTACAGTATCCATTTGGATATGGGTTGAGTTATACGGAATTTGAACAGAAAATGGGTGAACTGGAGGAGAAAGACGGACAGATTTCTGTAGATGTAGAAGTAACCAACACCGGAGATGTTGCCGGAAAAGATGTAGTAGAAGTGTATTATAAACCGCCATATACAAATGGCGGAATCGAGAAATCTTCTGCAAATCTGATCGAGTTTGCAAAAACAGATCTGCTTCAGCCGGGAGAAACTCAGACTGTTACAGTTACATTCAGTATAGAAGATATGGCTTCTTATGATGAGAATAATGCAAAAGCATATGTTCTTGAAAAAGGGGATTATGTGATTTCAATCAACAGCGATTCACACACTGTGCTGGATCAGAAAACTTATACTGCAGGTGATGATGTAGTATATAAGGGAGAAAATAAAAGAGCATCAGATGATATTGCAGCATCAAATGTATTTGAAAATGCAAAAGGCGATGTGACATATCTTTCACGAGCAGATCATTTTGCAAATTATGAAGAGGCTACAAAAGCGCCGGCATCTGCAGAACTGGGTGAGCCATATGTTTCTGAATATCATCTGAACAGCAACTTTGATAAGACTACATACCTCAATGATGAGGATGTAATGCCGACAACGGGAGCAGATAATGGACTTACATTAGCTGATATGCGTGATGCTGATTATGACGATCCTCGTTGGGAAAAACTTCTGGATCAGCTTACCGTTGATGAAATGGCAAATATGATTGCAATGGCTGGTTATCAGACAGCTGCGATGGATTCTGTGGGAAAAGTGGCTACACTTGATTTCGATGGACCAGCAGCAATTAATAACAACTTTACAGGAGTTGGTTCTATTGGTTTTCCGATTGAAGTTGTAATTGCTTCCACATGGAACAAAGAACTTGCACAGACCTGGGGTGAATGCATGGGCAAGATCAGCCAGGAAATGGGTGCAGAAGGTTGGTATGCACCAGGTATGAATACTCATAGAACTGCATTTGGTGCAAGAAACTATGAATATTTCTCAGAAGATGGAGTTCTTTCAGGAAATATGGGAGCAAAAGCAGTAGAAGGAGCAAGAAACTATGGAGTTTATTCTTACATCAAGCATTTTGCTATGTATGAAGGCAACGCCAAAATGGTAAGTGTCTGGTCAAATGAGCAGGCAATCAGGGAAATCTATCTGAAACCATTTGAAATTTCTGTGAAACAGGGTGGCGCAAATGCGGTTATGGTTTCCTGGAGTTTCCTTGGAGATAAATGGACTGGAGAAAGCAGCAACCTTATGAAGACAGTTCTCAGAGATGAATGGGGATTCAGAGGAATGGCACTTACAGATTTCTTCCGAAACAATGGTCATGGATTTATGAATGCAGATGCAGCATTGGCAAATGGAGTAGATGCAATGTTGTCCACATTCAACGGAGAAGAGAACAATGTAGCTAATCCGGAGCATCCAACATCTGTACTTCAGATGAGAAATGCCTGCAAAAATGTCATGTATACAGTTGTAAGCAGCTGGGCTTATGATGGAAAACACAAAGAAACAGGTATGGAAAACTGGAAAAAAGCAGGAATTGGTATCGACGTAGTAATAGCACTTTTCATAGCAGGAATGGAAGTATTGGTAATCAGAGGATATAAGAAAAGAAAGAATGCTGAATAAGGATGAAAGAGGGATGGAAAACAGTTATGAAGCAGCAAAAATTGGTTGAAAAGATGACAATAGAAGAAAAAGCAGCGATACTCAGTGGAAAAACTGTCTGGCAGACCAGAGAAATTGACAGGCTTTCCATCCCGTCCATCTTTCTTTCAGATGGACCGCATGGAATCAGAAAACAGGCGGGAGCAGGAGATCATCTGGGACTGAATGCATCCTTGAATGCAACTTGTTTTCCCACAGCAGCGACGATAGCAAACAGCTGGGATCAGGATCTGGGGGAAGAGATTGGACAGGCTCTTGGAGAGGAAGCAGCAAGTATGGATGTAAATATCCTGCTTGGTCCGGGATTAAATATTAAAAGAAGCCCATTATGTGGAAGAAATTTTGAATATTTTTCAGAAGATCCATATCTTTCCGGGAAGATGGCAGCATCATATATTCGTGGAATACAGAGTAAAGGCGTTTATGCCTGCCCGAAGCATCTGGCGGTTAACAGTCAGGAACTTCGGAGAATGGCAATGGACGCAGTTGTTGACGAACGGACATTAAGAGAAATATATCTGACCGGTTTTGAGATAGCTGTTAAAGAAGGACACGCAAAAGCAATCATGAGCAGTTATAACCAGATTAATGGGATTTATGCTAATGAGGACAAACATCTTTTGACAGATATCCTGCGCAAAGACTGGGGATTTGATGGAATTGTAGTAACAGACTGGGGCGGAAGCAATGACCATGTGAAAGGTGTTGCTGCCGGCTCAAATCTGGAGATGCCGTCCTGTGGGTACGATTCTGCAAGAGAAGTGATTGAAGCTGTCCGAAATGGAAAGCTGAAGGAAGCGGATTTGGATGAAAGAGTTGGAGAACTGGTGGATGCAGTGATGGAACTGACATCAGGGAAGAAGCTTTCAGATAAAAACTTTGACAGAAACGCACATCATCAACTGGCAAGGAAAGCAGCAGCAGAAAGCATGATTCTTCTGAAAAATGAAAAACAGATTCTTCCGCTGGATACCAAAAAATCCATCGCTGTTATTGGAGATTTTGCTTTTTCACCTAGATATCAGGGGGCAGGATCTTCTATGGTCAATCCAACAAAAGTAGAAGATATGTCATCGATTTTGCAACAATATGATTTGAATATTCTGGGAATGACAAGAGGCTATCATAGAAATGGAGATGTAGATGAGAATGATAGAAAGTTTGCATTAAATTTGTCTATGAATGCGGATATTGTAATTTTCTGCTTTGGTCTTGATGAGATCAGTGAATCAGAAGGACTGGACAGAACCCATATGCGTATTCCGCAGAATCAGATAGATCTTCTGCAGGATATCAGTAAAGTGAATGAAAATATTATTGGAGTACTGAGTGCAGGATCTGCGATAGAAATGCCATGGCACACCTGCTGCAAAGCGATTTTGCATGGCTATCTGAATGGACAGGCAGGTGCTTCTGCAACATTGGATATTCTGACCGGAAAGGTGAACCCATCAGGAAGACTGGCAGAAACATATCCCATATCTTATGAACAGACACCGGCATTTCGATATTATCCAAGTAATGAGAAAACATCGGAATACCGCGAGAGTGTTTATGTAGGATATCGCTATTATGATACTTCAAAAGTACGGGTGCAGTTTCCATTTGGTTTTGGACTTTCCTATACGGAATTTACATATTCTGATCTTATCATAGAAGAGGATGGAATCAAAGTTTCGGTTACCAATACAGGTGACAGAGATGGAGCTGAGGTTGTTCAGATGTATGTAGGACTTCCTAATGCAATCGTGTTCCGACCGGAAAAAGAACTGAAAGGTTTTGCAAAAGTTTATCTAAAGGCAGGAGAAAGCAGACAGCTCAGGATTCCCTTTGATGATAAGACATTCCGTTATTGGAATATAAAAACGAGACAGTGGGAAATAGAAACAGGAACTTATCAGATTATGGTAGGAGCCAGTGTTGCAGATATTCGTTTAACAGGTATGACCGAGAGAACAGGAAATAGTAAAGGGTATCCGTATAATCCGGCAAAAATGCCTTACTATTATACAGGAATCGTGCAGAAAATATCAGATGAGGAATTTCGTGAACTTCTTGGCCATGAGATACCGAACAGAAGATGGAGTGGAAATCTGGAAATCAATGATGCAATTTGTCAGATGTATTATGCAAAAAGCCGACTTGCAAGACTGATATATAGATGTCTCACAAAAATGAAAAAGAAGAGTGAGGCACAGGGAAAGCCAGATCTGAATATTCTTTTTATTTACAATATGCCGTTCCGGGGGATTGCCAAGATGACCGGCGGGGCAGTCAGTATGGAAATGGTATATGGAATTGTCGATGCTGTGAATGGTCACTTTATGCTTGGAGTAAAAAAAGTAGTTGGCGGATATTTCAGAAACAGAAGAAATAATAAGAAATATGAAAAATTATTAAAAGGAGCCGGAGGGAAGTGCAGATGAATCATATAAAAAATATATGGAAATGTTTTGAAGAGAAACATTCTGCTATTGCAAAATGGCTTTATCAGATATTCTATTTTGTTATATTCAGTATGGGCGTGACAGTATTCCAGTATCTTGTATTTACATTTTTACCAGGGATTTTGGGAATTGGACTGGCTGGTACAGAGTTTATGTGGCCAAAGGTTTCCATGAATCTGTTTGGAGTAAAATTTACATGGAGTTTGCTGGGGTATAATGTATTGCGTGATGCAACGGGAAATATACTGATCGGTGGTGGACTTGGCTATTTTATCAGTTATGAATTGGGGTCATTTCTTGCACAGTGTATCAATTTTCCACGTCAGAGAAATATTACTTTTAAAAGCCATGGAAATCCTGTATATCAGGCAATCTGGTATTTTGTTGCGTGGGTGGTAATTTCGCTGATCTGTAATGGATTTAATAATCTGTGGATGCCAGTTGCATCTGCATATGTGGCCCCGGCAGTCTATAACATGCTTGTGACAATTATTACAGGTGGAGTTTCCATGGTGATTTTCTTCTTTGTGTTTAAAATTATTTTCCCAGAGGGGAAGGCTGAATAGAAGAAAATAGCAAGTATGCCTGAAATCTGATAATAAAAGAGATGAGGAGTAGTAAGAAAATCAGACAAATATATTTTTCCAAGAATTTGTCGTAAAAATGTGGTCAAATCAAGAAAATCGAGTGCGAAAGAGAATGTTACGCCATGCACAGCTCGGGAAAGAATTCCCTCGCTGTAGGGCTGTCGCCCTATAAAATAGCAAAAAAAGACGCCTTTGCAAGTAAACTGATATGCTACCCTCATATAGGACAATGAAATATAAAAGTCCTATATGGGGGTATTTTCATGTTCAGAAAGAGTAAGATAGAACCAGTAGAAAAAGTAAAAATAGTCGAACGCTACCTTGCAGGAGAAATTGGCATACAGCAAGCAGGAAAAGAATTGGGAGTTGATCATCATAGTATTCGAAATTGGATTTCTATTTATCAGTATGATGGACCAACTGGATTACTCAATCAACCGAAAAACAAATCTTATTCAAAAGATTTAAAAATATCTGCTATAAATGATTATCTTAACGGAGAAGGATCTCTTCAGGATATTTGCACAAAATACGGAATTCGTTCACACAGACAGCTTTCCGATTGGATTAAGGTGTATAATTCTGGTGGAATATTAAAAACATCCACTGGAGGTGCTTACATGAAAAAGGCAAAGAACACTACACTTGATGAGAGATTAAAAATAGTAACAGATTGTCTTGCAAATGATAAGAATTATGGTGCAATGGCACTCAAATATGATTGTTCCTATCAACAAGTTCGCAATTGGGTAATACGATACGAAAAGATGGGTCAAGCGGGTCTGGAAGACAGACGTGGACGTCGTATAGCTTCTCTTCCAAGCAGAACACCTGAAGAAGAGCTACGTGACAAGATAGCTGAACTGGAAAGAAGAAATCTAGACTTACAAATGGAGAATGATCTGTTAAAAAAAGTCAGAGAACTGGAAAGGAGGGGTCGCTATCTTTAATCCATCGGTTAGCTGAATATGAAGCCATCCAAAAACTATCGTCTACTAAGCATTATCCCATAGATAGACTTTGTAAATATCTTAATGTTACACGTTCTGCGTATTACCGCTGGGGAAAATATCCGAAAAGTAATAATGAACTTCGAAACGAAAGACTATCCACTGAAATCCAAAGGATTCATCACCAGCATCCAGATATGGGATACCGAAGGATTCGTGATGAATTAGATGGACATAAAGGAATTCATGTGAATGATAAACGAGTACTTCGTATTTGTAGGAAATACGATATAAAATCAAATATTAAATGGAAACCTAAGAGTTGTACCAGAGGAGACAGAAATCCTGATCACATAGCAAAAAACTATTTACACCGTGAATTTCACGCCGAAAAACCGAATGAAAAGTGGCTTACAGATGTTTCTGAATTTAAATACTACAACGGAATAGAAGTTCATAAAGTTTATCTGAGTGCTATTTTAGATTTATATGATAGAAGGATTGTTTCCTTTAAAATCAGCGATCATAATGATAATCCATTAGTTATGGACACGTTTGATGAGGCTGTTCGTCAGGAGCCAGATGCACACCCATTAGTTCATTCTGATCGAGGCTTTCAATATACAAGCGCACAGTTTTATACTAGATTAAAAAAACATCATATGAAGCAGAGTATGTCTAGAGTTGCCCACTGTATTGACAATGGACCAATGGAAGGGTTTTGGGGAATTCTAAAACGAGAAATGTATTATAAACAGCGTTTTAATGACAGAAGCTCTTTGATTACTGCGATAGCTAATTACATAGATTACTACAACAACCAACGACTTCAAAGGAAACTGCATGTAATGACACCAATGAAATATCATGAGCAATATACAAAAGCAGCATAAAATATCGCCAGCCATAGCATGGCTGACGATACAAAAATTTATTATTTTTTATTGTCCTCTTGACGGGGAGCATACCATTGCGCATAAAAATCAGAGGCGTGGTGGGTTCTGTTAACATTATTGTACAGCATTCAATGTTACTGTCAAGGTTTCTTTT
>OHLR01000801.1_pt1 | contig 12401 bp, 10 predicted proteins | sample 1569141 | NCBI WGS metagenome assembly OHLR01 (sample SAMEA3879553, study PRJEB24766) | human gut metagenome | biome: human-associated habitat; feature: feces | place: USA | collected 1985/1987
CAACAGGTTATGGTTATAATGATGACGGTAGAGATACTCTTGAGAAAATATATTCAGATATATTTAAGACAGAGGATGCACTTGTAAGACCACAGATTATCTGCGGAACTCATGCGTTAAATGTAGCTTTATCATCTAACTTAAGACCAGGTGATGAGCTTTTATCACCGGTTGGGAAGCCATATGATACAATGGATGAGATTATCGGTATCAGACCTTCTAAGGGAAGCCTTGCAGAATATGGAATTACATACGCACAGGTTGACCTGCTGCCAGATGGTGGTTTTGATTATGAGGGTATTAAGAATGCAATCAATGAAAAAACAAAGCTTGTAACAATCCAGCGTTCCAAGGGATATGCTTCAAGACCCACACTTTCAGTTGAAAGAATTGGCGAGCTTATAAGTTTTATCAAAAGTATCAAGCCAGATGTTATATGCATGGTTGATAACTGCTACGGTGAATTTGTTGAAAGAATTGAGCCTTCAGAGGTTGGCGCTGATATGATAGTCGGTTCACTTATAAAGAATCCTGGTGGCGGACTTGCTCCATGCGGCGGCTATATCGCAGGAAAGAAAGAATGTGTTGAACAGGCAGCTTACAGATTATCTTCACCGGGGCTTGGAAAAGAAGTCGGTGCAACACTCGGTGTAAACCAGAGCTTTTATCAGGGACTTTTCTTATCACCTGTAGTTGTTGCAGGTGCGCTTAAAGGTGCTATATTTGCTGCAAATGTATACGAAAAGGCAGGTTTTGTAGTAAGACCTGATGGAAGTGAGCCAAGATATGATATTATTCAGGCAGTTGAACTTGGAAGTGCAGACGGGCTTCTTGCTTTCTGTAAAGGAATTCAGGCTGCAGCACCTGTTGACAGTTTTGTTACACCAGAACCATGGCCGATGCCAGGATACGATTCAGACGTTATAATGGCTGCCGGAGCCTTCGTTCAAGGCTCATCAATAGAGCTTTCTGCTGATGGTCCGTTAAAAGAACCTTATTCGGTATTCTTCCAGGGGGGACTTACATGGTATCATGCCAAACTTGGAATTATGATGAGTGTTCAGAAAATGTTTGAAAAAGACCTTATAAAGCTTTGATTGAATTAATATTTGTGTTATAATGTGTTGGAGTATGGATTTTTCCGTACTCCAATTTATGGTTAAAGGATGAAAATCTATGAGTAATATTTCTAAATATAAGAACGGCTGGCTTTTATGGCTATTCATTCTGATAGGCATTGTGCTTGGCGGTCTTATTGCAGAACTTACTGCCAGTGTGCATGCACTTAGCTGGCTGTCTTATGGACAGAGTTTCGGGCTTGACAATCCGCTGGTATTAAATCTGGGAGTACTTGTAATAACATTTGCACTCCAGATTAAGATTACTATTGCCAGTATAATAGGAGTTATACTCGCAATTATTATTTACAGATTTATTTAATCTGACTGCTGTTTAATTTATGGTCTATGAGAATATAATAACAGGTGTGGAGGAAGAAAAACTGCTTCCTTACGAAAAATGTCTTGAGTATGGTGCATCATCACTTGATAATGCTGAACTTCTGGCAGCTATTATAAGAACAGGAACCAATGGTTTAAGTTCTATCCAGCTTGCAGAGAAGTTACTGGAGAATGCCGGCAATCTTAACGGTCTTTATGGTATGTCCGTTTCAGAACTTATGCAGATTAAGGGTATAGGAAAGGCAAAGGCTGTCCAGATATGCTGCATTCTTGAACTTTCAAGAAGAATTGCAAAGCAGAAGGCTAGAGAAAGACTTGACTTTTCGAATGCTGAAACTATTGCAGAATATTATATGGAAGATATGAGACATCTAAAGAGAGAACATCTGGTTCTTGTAATGCTTGATAACAGATGCCGCCTTATTAGAGATAAGGTGATGTCTGTTGGAACTTCTACTGGTTCAATGGTTTCTGTAAGGGAAATATTTAAGGAGGCACTTGACAGCAGGGCAGCTTCGATAGTTATCCTGCATAATCATCCATCAGGCAATCCATCTCCTAGCAGAGAGGATATGAAGGTTACTAAGAATATTATGGAAGCCGGCAGAATTATTGGTGTTGAACTGTTAGATCATATTGTTATAGGAGATAATTCTTATTTCAGTTTTAAACAAATGCAATACATTAATTAACAATTAAGAAAGGAATTAAGACATGGGTAATGCATACGGAATTGATATAGGCACAAGTAATTTTAAAATGTGCTGCAGTGATAAGGATAAGATACTTAATGAAAAGAATATTATAGCTATAGCTAATAAAACAGAGATTTTAGCTTTTGGAGATGAAGCATATGAAATGTATGAGAAAGCTCCAGAGCATATTGAGGTTTCTTTCCCGGTTAAGTTTGGTGTGATAGCTGATATTGAGAATATGCAGACACTTCTTTTTAACTTCTTTAATAAGATTAATGAAGGAAAGAAGATTACCGGATCAGATTTCTATATTGCTGTACCAACAGATGTAACAGAAGTAGAGAAGAGAGCTTTTTATGAATTAGTTGTTGATTCAAAAGTAAAGGCAAAGAATGTTTATGTAGTTGATAAACCTGTTGCAGACGCTATAGGTGCAGGCCTTGATGTAACTAAGTCTAAGGGTATTATGATTGTTAATATCGGAGCAGAGACAACTGAGATTTCAGTTCTTTCTTTAGGCGGAATTGTTATAAGCAAGGCTGTTAAGATTGGTGGTAATAAGCTTGATGACTGTATTATAAGTAATGTAAGAAAGGCTTATAATCTTGTTATAGGAAGTAAAACTGCTGAAAATTTAAAGAAGCAGTTAGGAAGTGCAGTTCCTGTTTCAGAAACATTTGCACCTGGCTTTGGAAGGAATGTTTTATCAGGTCTTCCTGTAAGTGTTGATATTTCTTCCGATGTTGTATATCAGGCTATAATTGATTCATTACATTCTATTATGGATGCTATTAAGGTTATACTTGAAAGAACTCCGCCGGAACTTGCAGCTGACATAATCAAGGATGGTGTTTATTTTACAGGAGGAACTGCACAGATTAACAATCTTGAAAAGTTTATCAAAGATGAAACCAATCTTAATGTCAATATTGTTGAACATCCTGCAGAGAGCGTCGTAAGAGGTCTTATGGGAGTTGTATCTAATCCGGAATTTGCTAAGGTTGCATATACTCCTACAGAGAAAAATTTTGATTAAAGGGCAGGTTTTAAGATGAGAAAGAACATTTCTTCACTTATGACTTCGAAGAATATTCTCATAGCACTTACAGTTTTGTGCTGTTTCTTTATTGGTACGAGCTTTTTTACAGATACGCTTACCAAGCCTCTTAAAAAGTGCGTTTCAATGGTTGTGGTTCCGGTACAAAAGGGTATGAACAATATTGGATTCTGGGTTTATGATAAATACCAGACACTTCAGGAGATATCAGTTGTTCTTGATGAGAATAAGAAACTTCAGAGTCAGGTCGATGATCTTACAGAAGAGAATAACCAGTTAAAACAGGATTCTTATGAACTTAACAGACTTCGTGATTTATATGAACTAGACCAGCAGTATGCAGGTTATTCAAAAGTTGGAGCCAGGGTTATTGAAGTTACTACAGATAACTGGCATTCGTCATTCAAGATTGACAAAGGAACTGACGATGGTCTTAAAGTTAATATGAATGTTATTGCCAGTGGAGGGCTGGTAGGAATTATTTCTGAAACAGGAAGTAATTATTCTATTGTTAAGACAATTACTGAGAATAACAGCAATGTAAGCGGAATGCTTATAGATACTAATGAAACATGTATTGTTCAGGGAGATGTTGAACTGATGGATACAGGCATGATACGCGTTTCACATTTTAAAAGTGATGTTGTTGTCAGAAATGGCGATAAAGTAGTTACTTCTAATATTAGTGATAAGTATCTGCAAGGAATTCTGATTGGATATATTAAGGATGTTAAGCTGGATTCTAATAATCTTACCCAGTCAGGATATATTGTTCCTGCTGTGAATTTTAATAATTTACAGGAGGTTCTGGTTATAACACAGCTTAAAGAATAAGTGTTTAGGACAATTTATTATGAAAAGAAAGATAACAGAATTAATCATTATATTGTTTTTCTATATCATGCAGGTTTCTGCAGCAAGAGTAATATCAATTGCTAATATTTCACCAAACTGGCTTATTATTATGCCTGTATTTTTTGGCTTTTTCTGTGGTAAGAATGATGGAATGTTTGCAGGTTTTTTTGCTGGAATTATGTATGATTTGTTCTATTCCGGTTTGTTCGGATTTACAGCGCTTATTTTTATTTACATAGGATATTTTTCGGGATTTTTTAATCAGAAGTACGAGGTAAGGGAAGTTCTTATCCCTCTTGCACTTGTGATTACAGCTGATTTTGGATATGGATTCATATCATATATTGGTAATTTTCTGCTTCAGAACAGACTTAATGTTGGATTTTTTATGTCACGTTTTATACTGCCGGAGGTTGTTTATACATCTCTTGTTTCATTACTGATATATCATCCGATACATTATTTTTGTGTTATAACGGAGCAAGGAAAAGAGAGAAAGAAGAAGGGTAAGATTGATGAAAGAAGTGTTTGAGTACATTATAAGTCTTCTTAAATCCAGAATTTTTCCTATGATTCTTATATTTATTGTTCTGATTTCTGTTCTTGTTCACAGATTGTTTGTTCTTCAGATAATAAATGGAGATTCATATGTCGAAGACTTATCAAGTTCTATACAGAAAGATATGAGTGTTGCGGCTGCAAGAGGTCGTATATATGACCGTAATGGTGTACTTCTTGCATATAATGATTTGTCATATGCAGTCAAGATAAGCGACTCTGGAAGATATTCAGATAATGCAACTAAGAATGCAACAATTAATAATTCTATAAATAAAACATTACAGATTATCGAAGATCATGGAGATACATATTCTAATGATTTTCCTATTGTATATGAAGACGGACAGTATGTATTCAATATAAAGGATAATGAACTTTTAAGATTTTTAAGGGATATATATGGCAAACGTTCAATAAGTGAGCTTAGTGATGAAGAAAGAAATGTAACAGCACAGGAGCTTTTCAGACAGTTATGTGAAAAGTATGAGGTTGTTGTTGCGTCTGATAGTTCAAAAAATCAGGCAACGGTTCTTTCATCAACAGTTAGTTTCCTTAAATCACAGGGGTATATGGTAGAAGCAGCAGGTTTTTCTGTTGACCATGCACTTATGATTGTTAATTTAAGAAGATATATGTCTGCTAATTCATATAACAGATACATTTCTTTTACAATTGCCAATGAGGTATCAGATGAAACTGTTGCGGCAATACTTGAGAGTTCAGATGATCTGACAGGTGTTACAGTAGAAGAACAATATATAAGAAGATATGTGGACAGTGTATACTGCTCACAGATATTAGGATACACAGGTACAGTATCTACAAGCGAGTTAGAAACACTTGGAGATAAGTACGACAGTAACGATACTGTAGGTAAGAGTGGCATTGAGAAGAGTATGGAATCCGTGCTTTCAGGTACTAAGGGTGAACGACAGGTTTATGTAGATACAGTAGGACGAATTACAGAGGTACTTGGTGAGACAGACCCAGAGACTGGCAATGATGTGTACCTTACAATCGATATTAATCTTCAGAAAAATCTATATAATGCAATTGAGGACAGACTTGTACAGATACTTCTTACTTATATGACAAGTGGTGATACCAAGTATTCATATACTTCTAACGGAAGTGTAGATACTGTATACATTCTTGCTAAAGAAGTATATTTTGCACTTATTGATAACAATATTGTGTCAATAAAGCATATCGCTGAACAGAGTACAGACACGGAGGCACAGGTTTATTCAGCTTTTCTTTCAAAACAGGACAGTACAATGGACTGGATACGAAGTGAGTTAGCTGACGGTGATACACCTTATGGAAAGCTAAACGAAGAACAGCAGCTTTATATATGGTATGTGTATACAAGCCTTAAAGACAGAGGGGTATTTAATACATCTAATGTCGATACAACAGATGATGTATATAAGGACTGGACACAGGCAGATGGAACAAGTCTTAAAGAACTTCTGACACACGGAATAGCTAAGAATTGGATTAATCTTAATGTTTTCTCTACTGAACAGTACACAAGTTTACAAGAATCATATGATGCACTTCTTGATTATATTGATGGATATTTAAGGGAAGATACTTCATTTTATAAGAAAATGTATAAATATATGATTAATTCTGGTTCTATATCAGGAAGACAGGTATGTATGCTTTTGTATGAACAGGGAGTGCTTGATATGAATTCTGAGAATTCAAGATATTCAGCATTAGCAGCAGGAAGCCTTGGAGCATATGATTTTATGACATATGCGATATCTAATAAAATAATAACTCCTGCCCAGCTTGCATTAGAACCTTGTTCAGCATCTGCTGTTGTAACAAATCCTAAGAATGGTGATATCATAGCAATGGTATCTTATCCAAGCTATGATAATAACAAGCTGTCAGGAAGCGTTGATGCCAAGTATTTCAACAGTCTTATTAATGATAAGGCAAGTCCTATGTTAAACAGGGCAACACAGTCATTTACTGCACCCGGTTCAACATACAAGCCATGCACAACTATAGCAGGTATGGATACAGGTATAATATCATCTGGAACTACATTTTATTGTTCTGGTTCATTTGATAAAGTAACACCATCACCAAAATGCTGGAGATTATCAGGACATGGTGGCGAAGTGGCTGCAACAGCGATAAGAGATTCCTGTAATGTATTCTTCTATAATGTAGGTTATAATCTTGCGTGCAGTAAGAATGGCAATTATAACAGTACTTACGGAACAACTATATTACAGAAATACTCAGACCTTTTGGGTTTATCGACTAAAGCAGGTGTTGAAATTGAGGAAAGTGAGCCAATGGCTTCTAATACTAACTCAGTTGCTTCAGCTATCGGTCAGGGTAACCACAAATACAGTACATTAAACCTTGCAAGATATGTAACAACTATAGCTACATCAGGAACCTGCTATAATCTTACACTAGTAGATAAGATTACAGATTCTGATGGTAATCTTATTGAAGATAATCACGCTGATGTTGATCATCAGGTTGAACTAAGCAGTAATATATGGAGTACAGTACACGAGGGTATGATGCTCGCAGGTAATTCATATTCAACAATAGCCAAGCTTGGTTTAAAGATTGCAGCTAAGTCAGGTACTGCACAGGAAAATACTAACGAACCAGACCATTCATTACTTGTAACATATTCTCCATACGATGATCCGCAGATATGTGTATCAGTATGTATCCAGCACGGATACTCATCAACAACATCTATGGATTTGACAGCAGATGTGTATAAGATATATTATGGAATGGAATAGTTATAAATAATATTAAATAAGGGGTGAAGATAGTTGGATAACTCAGTAGTAATCAAGGGAAGTAAGAATGGAATTACTGTTAAACTCGATGATAATCTTGGATTTGACGAGCTCAAAGACAGAATAAGAACCAAATTTGCGGCGTCAGCCAAATTCTTTGAAAAAGCCAATCTTGCATTATCACTTGAAGGAAGAAATCTTACTGACAACGAGGAGCAGGAAATTCTTGATATTATATCTGAGGAGTCGGATATTAACATTGTGTGTCTGATGGAACACAACAAGGATAAAGATGAAGTGTACGCAAGAGCAATCGCCAAGGTTGCCGGAGATGGCATATTGCCAGATGTACCATATGATAATACAAATGAAGAGGTTATGCACAGCCGTGTATTTTCCAGTGCCAGCATAGATGATGTATCGACAGATAATACACTTACACAGCCATTATGCCAGTTCTATAAAGGAACATTAAGATCAGGACAAGTTCTTGAAACAGAGAGTAGTGTAGTAATACTTGGAGATGTTAATCCGGGTGGCAAGGTTATAGCGTGTGGCAATGTTATCGTATTAGGAAGCTTAAGAGGCAATATATATGCAGGTGCCAATGGCAATGAGAATGCATTTGTTGTTGCTCTTGATATGGATCCTATGCAGATTAAGATTGCAGATGTTATAGCCAGAAGTTCAGATGCTCCTGTTGTTATAAAGAAGAGATTAAAGAGTAAGGTCAAAGGCGTACAGCCTAAGATAGCATATGTATTTGAAGGCAATATATATGTTGAAGATTTTGCACAGGATGTACTTGAAGATATTCATTTATAAATTTGAATGTGTAAACAGGTTTATTTTAGAATAAATGTTCATAAATTCAAAAAAAGTCTTGATTTAATGAGCAAAATTACGCATAATTATTTTATTGTGTATTTATTTACTTAGTATATTAATTTTGGAGGAAATAAAATGAGTGAAGTTATTGTTGTTACGTCAGGAAAAGGCGGCGTAGGTAAGACTACAACTACAGCTAATATAGGTACTGGTCTTGCTAAGCTTGGAAAAAAGGTTGTTATGATTGATACAGATACAGGCCTTAGAAACCTTGATGTAGTACTTGGACTTGAGAATAGAATTGTATACAATCTTGTAGATGTTGTAGAGGGTAACTGTCGTTTAAAGCAGGCTATGATTACAGATAAGAGATGTCCTTATCTGTATCTTCTTCCAACAGCACAGACAAGGGATAAGTCAGCTATTTCACCTGAACAGATGATTAAGCTTGTAGATGAGATTAAAGCAGATCCAGAGAACTTTGATTACATATTACTTGATTGCCCAGCCGGTATTGAGCAGGGCTTCCAGAATGCCATAGTTGCAGCTGACAGAGCTTTAGTTGTAACTACTCCAGAAGTCTCAGCTATCCGTGATGCTGACAGAATTGTAGGTTTATTAGATGCTAATGGCTTAAAAGACCGCGAGGATTTAATTGTCAACAGAATAAGAATGGATATGGTCAACAGAGGTGAGATGATGTCAATCGCAGATGTCAACGACATTTTACAGCTCAATGTAATAGGTGCTGTTCCAGATGATGAGAATATTGTAGTTGCTACTAACAAGGGTCAGCCTTTAGTAGGTGACAGCAGTATGGCTGGACAGGCATATATGAATATATGTCATAGAATTCTCGGTGAAGATGTACCTTTCCTTGATCTTAATGGCAAGGGTGGATTCTTTAAGAAGTTATCATCACTCTTTAAGGGTGATAAAAAGAACTAAGACCAATTCAGGCCTTAAGTATATGAGCCATATATGGCAGAATGGAAGAAGATATGAGTTTACTTGATTTATTTAAGAAGAAGGGTTCTGGTGATGTAGCAAAAGACAGACTTAAGCTTTTGCTCGTATCTGACAGGGCTAATTGCTCTCCTGAAGTTATGGAAATGATAAAGAATGACATAATTAAAGTTATTTCAAAATACATGGTAATAGATGCAGAAGGACTTGATATCCAGATAACATCTACAGAATCAGAAGGTGATAATGGTTCTGTACCTGCAATCTATGCTAATATTCCAATTAAGGATATGAGAAATAGTGACAAATAATCACGTGTAATCAAATAAGGATTATTGTGGTGGAGAATTTATGTTTAAAAAATATAAACTAAGATCGTATAATTTCAGGCTTATTGCTTTGATAACAATTACCTGTATATATGCGTTAATGGTTGTAAACAGTGCTAATTCAAGTTATACCATAAAGCAGGGTGCTGGTATGGCTGTAGCATATTTAATGATGATTTTTATATCATTTGTTGATTACAAATTTATAACTAAATATTACTGGCTTTGGTATGCAATAGGTAATATACTGCTTGTTCTTGTACTGCTTATAGGTAAATCAAGCCACGGTGCGAAAAGATGGCTTGGCATAGGTACATCTTTTCAGATACAGCCTTCAGAGTTTATGAAGCTTATTATAGCCATATTCTTAGCTAAGGTAATATCTATGTATAAGGACAGGCTTAATACGTGGAAGTTTCTTGTCATAATTGCACTTGTACTTTTAGTTCCTATACTGCTTATAGTTAAAGAACCAGATTTATCTACCACTGTTATGGTTGTTCTTATAGTAGTTACTATTATATTCTGTGCAGGGATAAGTTATAAGATAATTGGTATGGTGCTGCTTGTTGTAGTTCCACTTATAGCAGCATTTCTTGTATACATTATTGCTACACCGGATCCTATATTTATGGAACAATATCAGAGAAATCGTATTGTCGATTTCATATACGGAAGTGATTCTACTGATGGAACGGTAAGTGCTGGTGTATATCAGCAGAATTATGCGGTTCAGGCAATAGGTTCAGGACAGTTATCAGGTAAAGGCCTTAATAATGAAGATCCATCTTCACTTAAGAATGCCGGATATATAGCAGAAGCACAGAATGACTTTATATTTGCGGTTATAGGTGAAGAACTTGGATTTGTAGGCTGCTTAATTACAATTTTTTTGTTGTTTACTATCGTAATAGAGTGTATAATTACAGCAGTAAGGGCTAAGGACTTAGAAGGGCGGCTGATATGCTGCGGTGTAGCGGCGTATATAGCATTCCAGACGTTTATTAATATAGGCGTTGTTACAAAGCTTCTGCCTAATACAGGTTTGCCACTTCCATTTTTTAGTTGTGGCGTAACATCACTTGTTAATTTATTTGCGGCAATGGGAATTGTGTTGAATATCAATCTGCAAAGAAATGTCGACAGAGATGATGAGATATTTGCAGATGATTTCCGTGGATAATAGATAAGTATTAAAGATATTGGCTGTAACAAGCCATAGCATTAAAATGCAATCTTGATAAAATAACAGCATAAGATAGGGGGTTCTTATGAACATTGGTTTAATAGCACATAATTCAAAGAAGAAATTAATGCAGAATTTCTGTATTGCATACAAAGGAATTCTAAACAAGAATCAGTTATTTGCGACGGGTACAACAGGAAGACTTGTAGAAGAAGTTACTAATCTTTCTATACACAAGTTCCTTGCAGGACATCTTGGTGGTGACCAGCAGCTTTGTGCCCAGATTGAGCATAATCAGCTTGATCTTGTCATTTTCCTAAGAGATGTGGAATCACCAAATCTTCATGAACCAGATTCTAATAATATATGTATGCTGTGTGATATGTATAATATTCCATTAGCAACTAATCTTGCCACAGCAGAATTATTGATTAAGTCGCTGGAAAGAGGCGATATGGAATGGAGAGAAATATATCAATAATCAGTGAGAATTATTAAAATATAAGCTGCCGTTTGAACAAGAACGGTAGCTTTTGATGTATTATTAATGATTAAGGGAGGAGTTATGCCAGGTAATAAAGTAGTCAGGTATAAAAGAAGACCACGGGCTGTGGCATTTATATTTGCCCTTGTACTTATTTATATAATATGTTTTTTTGTGTTGTATACAACCAAAGCAAAGGTTCAGACATATGAAGTTAACGTAGGTTCATTAACGAATAATGCTGTATTTACAGCGTTAGCAGTAAGAGAGGAAAGTGTATACAATTCGCCTTATTCTGGCAATGTCAATTATTACCAGCGGGAAGGGACGAGAGTTAAGAAGGGCGATACCATTTATACTGTCGATGAAACCGGCAGGGTATCAGAGATACTTTCTTCATATAACAAATTAGGTGAGAATTCACTTTCAGAGAAGAATTTATCAGATATTAAGACGACACTCAATAATTATAAGACTGATTATGATGGAAGTGATTTTACATATGTATATGACCTGAAATCAGACCTTAATGTGACTGTATTACAGTCTATTAATGAAAATGTTGTTGCTAACCTTGATTCTATTGTAGAGAATACAGGAAGCCAGAACCTTTTCCAGACAGTAACAGCTGAAAGCAATGGTATTGTTGTATATGCGGTTGACGGATACGAACAGATTAATGACAACAATGTAACAACTAATGATTTCAATAAAGATAACTATAATAAGAATAATTTAAAAGGTGAATCACTTATTGTATCAGGTAATCCTGCTTATAAGATAGTTACAAGTGAAGACTGGTATATGCTTATCAGGTTATCTAAAGATGATATTGATGAGTATGGGCTGGCTTCTAAGAAAAGCCTTAATATTAAGATTAAGAAAGATAATATGACAGTAAAATGTGGTTTTTCTATTATAGAGAAGAGCGATGGCTATTATGGAAAGTTATCACTAGACAGCTATATGATAAGATATGCACAGGAAAGATTTCTTGATATTGAGCTTGTTACAACTGGTAAGAGTGGTATGAAGATACCTGTGTCAGCAGTTACAGAAAATGAATTCTACGAAATTCCAAGGTCTTACCTTACAAAAGGTGGTAACAGCAGTAATCAGGGATTTATATGTGAGAAATATGATAATGGTAATCTTATAACTACATTTGTTGAAGCAGATATATACAAGCTT
>OHLR01000804.1_pt1 | contig 12372 bp, 10 predicted proteins | sample 1569141 | NCBI WGS metagenome assembly OHLR01 (sample SAMEA3879553, study PRJEB24766) | human gut metagenome | biome: human-associated habitat; feature: feces | place: USA | collected 1985/1987
ATCAGTCATTAGCAGGGTACGTGGGTGGAAAACGCACTTGTACAACTAAGTTGCCACCATAAAAATTATTCCCCGGCAAATACTTCATCTGTCATATTGCCCGCCGCGTCAAACAGCGCCACGCGGAAGCTGCCCGCCCCGGCGGCATGGTCCTCAGCCTGCTCGGCGCAGGCTTTCCAGAACCGTGCGGCCTGCACGGCAGCGGTAAAGGCATCCCCCGGCTGCACGGCGGCAAACGCCCCGCACAAAACGGAAAGCATACACCCCGCCCCCGTCACGGTGCGCATCCGGTCGCTGCCGCCGCGCATGGTGCAGAGCTGCTGTCCATCGGCAATCAGGTCCTCGGTGCCGGAAAGCAGCACCACACACCCCAGCTTTTGCGCCAACGCTGCGGCCAGCCCGGCGGGCGCTTTGGGGGCGGTCAGACTGTCCACCCCGTGCTCGCTGCCGCCAAGGCCCAGCAGGGCGGCAGCCTCCCCGGCGTTCACCCGCACAATGGCGGGCTGCACCTGCTGCAAAAGGCTCTGGATGTTTGCCAGCCGCCAGGGGCTTGCGCCCACGCCCACCGGGTCCAGCACAACAGGGATGCTGCGGCGGTTTGCCGTGGCACCGGCGGTGCGGGCGGCGGTGAACTTGGCTTCGTCCGGGGTGCCGGTGTTCAGCACAACGGCGCTGGCCAAAGCGGCAATATCGGCCATTTCCTGCGGGGCCTGGGCCATGATGGGGCTTGCCCCGATGGCCAGCGCCAGGTTGGCGCAGTCGTTGGCAGAAACAATGTTGGAAATGCAGTGCAGAAGCGGGTGCTGCGCCCGGATGGCAGCCAGCGGTGCGGATACGGACATAAATACAAACCTCGTGTTACTTGTTCAGGGCGTTCTGCATGGATTTCAGGGTGCCGTTCTTTTCCAGCGCAAACAGGATGATGCCGGCAATGATGGAACCACCCACGGTGGAAACCAGGAACGGCACAATGTAGGCATAAAACGCAATATCGCCGGCGGCTTTGCCCATAAACAGGATAGCGACCGGCCATGCCAGCAAACCGCCGATGATGCCGGTGCCGAACACCTCACCAATCAAAGTGGGCAGAAGCTTGTGGGTTTTGTGGTAGACAATGCCGCACAGCAAAGCGCCGCACATGCTGCCGGGGAACGCCATCAGGCTGCCAAGGCCCAGCAGGTTGCGCAGCAGGCTGGCCACAAATGCGGCACCAACGCCGTACCAGGGTCCCAGCAGAACGGCGCACAGTACATTGACCATGTGCTGCACTGGCGCGCACTTGCTGCCAAAAACAGGGAAAGAAAACATGCTGCCAACAACAGCAACGGCACACAGAACACCGGCCAGAGCCAGCTTTTTGGTATTGGACTTTTTCATATCGAGTACTCCTTTTTCAATATAACAAAAAAGCGGAAGGCTGCCGCAGGCATCTGCCGTCAGCCGCCTTGTACGGGCGCAGCGGGCAAACACTTCTCCCCGCTGTTCGGTCGAAGCTTGCTGGCTTCCTCTCACGCCGGAACACGGCTTCCCATCGCTGAATCACAAAGCTCCGGGCGCTCCCCCGCAGCTTCGGGCACAATGCCTGCTTTCCTTCCTTTCCCCTAAGGCGGCCCAACGGGCCGGCCCTGATATGATACAAAAAAGCAGGGGCCCAACGCGGAGCCCCTGCAAAAAAGACAAAACAAAACAGTTGAAAGTCTTCCTACGGTGGCATGGTCCACATCAGGTATTAAGGGTCGAAGCAGCGCTTCCTCTCAGCCAAAAAGGCTCCCCTGATTTCGTTACCCATCATAAACACTTGCGGGAATTTTGTCAAGGTCTTGTTTTTATCCGCAAAAAGGGGTATGATAGTACTTGTTATGGGGAGCCACTATGGCTGAGAGGGAACAATCGGTTCCGACCCGATGAACCTGATGTGGGTAATGCCAACGTAGGGAGAATGCAACATTCGTGTACAAAACGGGTGCGCCTTTTTCCGGCGCGCCCGTTTTTTGTTTTGCCTTTTTTGGAGGTTTTGTTTATGAAAGTTCTGCCGCAGCAGCTGCGCCTGTACGCTGTGACCGACCGCACCTGGCTGAACGGCCGCCGCCTTGCCGATGTAGTGGCCCAGGCCATTGACGGAGGGGCAACCTTTGTGCAGCTGCGGGAAAAATGCCTGGACGAACACGACCTGCTGGCCGAAGCCGAGGAAGATTACCTGTTCGACCGGGCTTTCGACGCGTCGTATGCCTGGCGGCTTTATCACCTGATGAACGACGTGGCGCAGCAGAAGTGCCGGGTCGATCGTATTCGGGAGTATCTTTATGCCGATCGGAAGCACGTCCCGGCTTGGGCTTTGCGGCTGATGTTCACTTCGAATCATGACGAGAACTCCTGGAGCGGTAGCGAATTCGTCCGCCTGGGGCCTGCCGTGCGGGTCATGACGGCCCTGACGTTTCTGCTGCCGCAGTCGCTGCCGTTGGTTTACACGGGGCAGGAGTTCGGTTATGACCACTCTTTCGCCTTTTTCGACCGGGACCCGCTGCCCGCTTGCGAGCCGAACGAAACGACGGAGTTCTACCGGCGGCTGATCGCTTTGCGGCACGATGCTCCGGCTCTCGCTTCCGGGGAGCGGGGCGGCTCCTTCGTCGAAATCCGCAACAATGCCGAGGATTGCCTGCTGACTTTCGTGAGGGAAACTCCGGAAAATCGGGTAGTCGCTCTATTGAACGTATCGCCTTATGAAGTGCATGCCGATTTCGATACGGGAATCTACGCCGGAGGTTATGCGGACGCCCTGACGGGCGAACGCGTACAGCTCTGCTCGCATGTCGATGAGCGGATGCCGGGCTGGAGCTTCCGGATTTTGACCCGGCCGATGTAGATCGGCCGGATTTTTTCGTACATTTGCCCGCAACGGGGAGGCCGTTTTGCGAAGCGGCAATGGCTTCCCGGTTTCGGAAATGCGCATATAATATAAGTTGCATTAGTAGGACGATGAAAAAAATAATTCTGTCGATATTTTGCCTCGGAATGCTGTTCCCGCTTCTGGGGTCGGCTGCCCGGCCGTACGGTGTGGAGGAGATTCCCAACGTGCAGATCGGCGACCGTTACCGGTTCACGTCGAATCCCGACGGGATTCTTTCTTCTTCGGCAGTCGCCGAGATCGACTCGCTTTGCTATTCGCTCAGGCATCGGGCGCTGGCCCAGGTCGCTGTGGTCGCTGTAGAGGATATTCGCGGAGACGATCTTTTCTCCTTCGCCCATACGCTTTTTTCCCAATGGGGTGTCGGCCGCGCCGATTCGGACAACGGACTGGGCATTCTCTTGGTCGTCGATCGCCGGGAAGTGCGGTTCGTAACCGGACCGGGACTGGAAGGCGTTTTGCCCGATGCACTTTGCAAGCGGATCCAGATGCGTTACATGCTGCCGTATTTCCGGGAGGGAGATTACAGCGCCGGTATGGTGGCGGGGTTGCGTGCCGTGGCATCGGTGCTCGAGGGCAGCGAGCTCGATTCGGGCGGTAACGACGATTTCCGGGCTGCGGACGATTTGCCGGTGTGGGCGGTTTTCCTGGTCGTCTTTCTGGTCGTCCTCGTGCCGCTGGGCATCATGCTGGTCGGATTCTACCGTTCCAGGCGTTGTCCCCGGTGTCGTGCTTTCGCATTGGTGTTGCAATCGCGGAATCTCGTCGGGCAGACGGACCATTACAACCTGTTCGAAGACACTTACCGTTGCGGCAAATGCGGTTTCGTCGTGAAGCGGCAGTCCCGAAGTGCACGCAGCGATAACAACAACCATCGCGGGGGCGGGGGTATGTGGATCGGAGGTTTCGGCGGCGGACACGGTTCGGGCGGCGGCTTCGGTGGAGGTTTCGGCGGCGGCAGCTTCGGCGGCGGTGGTGCCGGTTCCCGTTGGTAAATTTGGAAATTCACTTAAAAAACGATAGAAAAAATGAAAAAAGTTATCTGGATCGTAGTGGTCGTACTCGTGGTGCTGTTCATCAGCGGCTCCTGTTCGGCCTATAACAGAATGGTCACGGCCGAAGAGACCGTCAATACGACTTGGGCCGATGTCGAGGCGCAGTACCAGCGTCGTTCCGACCTGATTCCCAATCTGGTCAATACCGTCAAGGGCTATGCCGCGCACGAGCAGTCCACTTTTACCGAGGTGGTCGAAGCCCGTGCCCAGGCCATGTCGTTCAAACTGGATGCAGCGGACCTGACGCCCGAGAAGCTGGCCGAGTTCCAGCAGGCGCAGCAGAAGGTGGGATCGGCTCTGGGGCGCCTGATCGCCGTTGCGGAGCAATATCCCGACTTGAAGGCCAACCAGAATTTCCTGGAGCTGCAAGCCCAACTGGAAGGAACGGAAAACCGGATCGCCGTGGCCCGCACACGCTTCAACGATGCGACCCGGCAGTATAATGTGACGATTCGCCGTTTCCCTGCCAACCTGATCGCGGGCATGTTCGGCTTCGATCAGAAAGCCTATTTTGCGGCCGAGGAAGGTGCGCAGACCGTACCGGAGGTGAAGTTCTGATATTCCGGGCTGTGAACGACGATGCGGCGATCTAAGAAGATCGCCGCATCGCGTTATGTGAAGAGCCTGCGGATGGTCGTGAAAGTTTCGGAATATCCGCGTTTCGGGTTTTTCTGGTCTGGTTTTCGGGGTTATACGGGTTCGAGGTATGAAGATCCCGTTTCCGGCGGAATCGCTCGCGGCAGAAGTTACATCGTGCGCTTGACTCCTTCCCGGATCAGCATCCGATTGACCGGAAGTGCTGCGAAGAATCCGCACAGCATGGCTATCTGCATCATAAACCAGAAGGTCCACCCTGTTCGGGGCAACGTGTCACCGGAGAAGAATATCAAAAATACGAGGTTCATCCAGCCATACATACCCGCCTGCCATGCCGTGAGTGACAGGAAGTCTGCTTCGCCGGCTTTCATAAGCGCTTCACCCGGGGAGATGCGGTGCATGCTTCGGATCGCGGCATACTGAAAACCGATGCCGAAGACCAGAGCCAGCAGGTAATCCAGAACCCAGCTTCCGAGTATCAGGCTGCCGCCTATCGAAATCGGGACGATCCAGGTGAACCATTCGCCTGTCAGATCGGCCAGGGTGCATCCGGCTCCGCAGTGGAGCGTAGAGAGAACCACCGATCGCCATTTCGGGTAGCAGTCCGTTTCGGCCATCGTTGAATCCGGCCCCTTGTTCGTATTTTTTATATATGGACCCGATCCGATCCCCCTTTTCGAATATGCGTTCGGTCCCGAAATGTCGGTTTGCATACCTTGTTCCGATGCGGTTGTCAATTTCATGGACCCGTTTTGCGGTATATGGTCGTGGGGCAGTCGCATCACCATATCGGGTGTTCTTTCCGTCGGTTCGCGTTTGTCCGGAAGTCTTAATCGCATGTGGTGTGCAGGTTCGGGCGGCAGGGTGTTACGGCTGTTGGGTTTCACCCTTCCGAGCAGGAGGTAAGCCCATAGCCCCAACGGTCCGGCCCATAATCCGGTGAGTACCCATACGCTGTCCATGATTCTCATAGGCTGGGGACGTCGTCTGAGGTCGAGAGCTATCAGCATGGCTGCGAGCACTCCCGATATGACAAAAATGGCCGAAATAATGGTTAATGCATGCATATCCGATGATAATTATTGCCCGATTCTTACAAGATGCGTACCGATTTTCGGATCTTGCCCGGGGAGCGGTTGGAGCGGGGGAGTGTCCGTTTTCCGGGGTATCCGGCTGTGGGGCGAACCCTTTTTTGCCGCAGGGAGGTATTGATAAAAATTTCGGGGATCGCGGTTAAAATACCCGATAAATTTTTGTACTTTTGTTCCTTGAATTATCGTGGATAATTGTGACCATACCTTATGTTAAGCGTTTTATTCTACCTTTTCCTGTTCGTTATCTGCACTTTTTTTCTGGTATTGTCCGCCGTGGCGTTGCTTTTGACGTGGCCTTTCGACAAATCCCGGAGGATCGTGCACGAACTGTCCCGGATACTGGTCCGTATTTTCTATGCAGTTCCGCCTCTGTGGAAGTTCCGGGTTACCGGCAGGGAGTATATCGACCGTCGCAAACCGTACGTTATCGTGGTCAATCACCAGGCCGGCCTGGATATTCCGACCCTCTATTTCGTACCGCTCAACTTCCGGTGGGTTTCCAAGCGGGAAGTTTTCAAGGTGCCGTTTTTCGGCCAGTTCCTTTTGCTGCACGGGGATATCTGCATCAACCGGGGACATGCTACGGCCGCGATGGAGAAGGTGATCCGCGACGGAAAGCTGTGGCTTTCGCGCGGGGCTTCGGTGGCGATCTTTCCGGAGGGCACGCGTTCGCACGACGGCGAAATCCATCGTTTCAAGGCGGGGGCTTTCACGCTGGCGCGCGAGGCGGGCGTTGAAATTCTGCCTGTGGTGCTCGACGGTACGACCACGATGATCGGCCGCAACGGGATGTTCAACTGGCGCAATAAATTGACGGTAAGTATTCTGCCGCCGGTGAGCGCCGAACGGGTCGCCGCTGCCGATCCGAAGGAGCTGATGGAGCAGGTGCGGGCTTCGATGTGCGTAAGGCTCGCCGAAATCAGGAAACAGAAATAAACGATTATGTTCGATAAAAAGATAGATAACACCAGCAACAGCTATGGCGACGATGCCATCGTGACCCTCTCGCCGAGGGAGCACATCCGGTTGAGGCCGGGTATGTATATCGGCAAGCTGGGCGACGGCTCGCAGGCCGACGACGGCATTTACGTCCTGATCAAGGAGGTGGTGGACAACTCTGTCGATGAGTTCATCATGGGTGCCGGCAAGCAGATCGACGTGACGGTCGAGGACGACATTGTGACTGTCCGCGACTACGGGCGCGGCATTCCGCTCAAGTCCCTCGCTGCGGCCGTCAGCGAGATGAATACCGGCGGCAAGTACGGCGGTTCGGCCTTCAAGAAGACCGTCGGACTGAACGGAGTCGGCGTCAAGGCCGTCAATATGCTTTCGAGCGAATTTACCGCCCGTTCGGTGCGCGACGGCGAGGCCCGCACGGTGACTTTCGCGCAGGGGCTCGAGCAGAGCGACCGCTGGGAGAGCGGCGTGCAGGAGAAAAACGGTACGTTTATCAGTTTCCGTGTGGACCGGGAGGTGTTCGGCGACTATTCCTACAATCTGGAGTACGTCGAGCAGATGATTCGCAACTATACTTACCTCAATCTGGGGCTGACCTTCCGTTTCAACGGTCAGAGCTATGTTTCGAAGAACGGCTTGCTGGACCTTCTGGGCGAGAACATGACCGAGGAGCCGCTCTATGCGCCGATCCACCTTTCGGGCGAGGATATCGAAGTGGCCATCGCACACGGTACGGGTTACGGCGAGAGTTACTATTCGTTCGTCAATGGACAATACACCTCGCAGGGCGGTACGCATCAGGCGGCTTTCCGCGAAGCGATCGCCAAGACCATCAAGGAGTTTTATCACAAGGATTACGATCCTTCGGACATCCGCACGTCGATCATCGCCGCCATTTCGGTCCGTGTGACCGATCCGGTGTTCGAGTCGCAGACCAAGATCAAACTGGGCTCGAAGGAGATCGAACCGGGGGTTCCGCTGCGCAACTTCATCGTCGATTTTCTGGCCAAGCACTTGGACGACTACCTGCACAAGCACTCCGAGACGGCCCAGATTCTGCAAAAGAAGATCGTCGAGAACGAGAAGGAGCGCAAGGCGATCTCCGGTATTCAGAAGAAAGCCCGCGAAACGGCCAAGAAGGTGTCGCTCAACAACAAGAAGCTGCGCGACTGCAAGATACATCTGACGGACAAGAACGAGCTGGCCGAGGAGTCGATGATCTTCATTACGGAGGGTAATTCGGCATCCGGTTCGATCACCAAGAGCCGCGACGTGCGTACGCAGGCGGTTTTTTCGCTGCGCGGCAAGCCGCTCAACTGCTTCGGCCTGACGAAGAAGGTGGTCTACGAGAACGAGGAGTTCAACCTGTTGCAGGCGGCGCTCAACATCGAGGAGGATATGGACAACCTGCGGTACAACAAGGTCGTGATCGCCACCGATGCCGATGTCGATGGCATGCACATCCGCTTGCTGCTGATGACCTTCTTCCTGCAATTCTTTCCCGACGTGATCCGCGGCGGACACCTGTACGTGTTGCAGACACCGTTGTTCCGCGTGCGTAACAAGAAGGAGACGCATTACTGTTACAGCGAGGAGGAGAAAAATCGGGCGGTCGCACGATGCGGCGCCAACGCCGAAATCACCCGATTCAAAGGTCTGGGCGAGATTTCTCCCGACGAGTTCCGGGGGTTCATCGGCCAGGATATCCGCCTGGATAAGGTGCGGCTTACGAAGGACGACCCGATCCACGATATGCTGGAGTTCTACATGGGCAAGAATACCTACGAACGGCAGGGCTTCATTATCGGCAATCTGCGTATCGAGGAGGATATCGTGGAGAGCGACCTGGCGATCGGGTAACCGCCGTTTCTTGTCGGCCGGTGCGGTTTTCTTGTGCGGTGCCGGTGCGAAACCGAAAACAGAACATAGACTATGAGCGAACAAAGAGAAGATATGACGGAACGGGACGATCTGCCCAGCGAGGTTCCTGCGGCGGCGGATGACGCTGCGGGGAGTGTCGGGGCCGAAGAGTCCGCCGCTCCGACGGGCAAATACGGCAAGTTGCTCTCCGAGGAGGGCGGCGTGCGCAAGCTGACGGGTATGTACCGCAACTGGTTCCTCGATTACGCTTCGTATGTCATCCTGGAACGAGCCGTTCCGCACGTGCAGGACGGACTCAAACCGGTGCAGCGACGTATTCTGCACGCCATGAAAGCCGTCGATGACGGTCGTTACAACAAGGTGGCCAATATCGTGGGCCAGACCATGCAGTATCACCCGCACGGCGATGCTTCGATCAAGGATGCGCTGGTGCAGTTGGGACAGAAGGACCTGCTGATAGACTGTCAGGGCAACTGGGGCAACATCCTCACCGGCGACGAAGCCGCTGCGGGCCGTTACATCGAAGCCCGCCTGTCGAAATTCGCCCTCGACGTGGTTTTCAACAAGAAGACGACCGAGTGGATGCGCTCCTACGACGGCCGTAACGAGGAGCCGGTGACGCTTCCCGTGAAATTCCCGCTGCTGCTGGCGCAGGGTGCCGACGGCATCGCCGTGGGACTGGCTTCGAAAATCCTGCCCCACAACTTCGTGGAGCTGATCAACGCCGCCATTGCGCACCTCCAGGGACGTGATTTCCAGCTTTACCCCGATTTCCCGACGGGCGGCATGATCGACGTGAGCCGCTACAACGACGGACTGCGGGGCGGTACGGTCAAGGTGCGTGCCCGCATTTCGAAGATCGACAAGCGGACGCTGGCCATCACCGAGATTCCCTACACCACGACCACCGAGTCGATCAAGGATTCGATCATCAAGGCCAACGACAAGGGCAAGATCAAGATCCGAAAGGTCGACGACAATACGGCCGACAAGGTCGAAATCGTCATTCAGGTCTCGCCCGACGAGTCGTCGGACAAGACCATCGACGCGCTCTACGCTTTTACGGACTGCGAAGTGTCGATCGCCCCGAATGCCTGCGTGATCTGCGATGACAAACCCCATTTCCTGGGGGTGAGCGAGATCCTGCGCCGTTCGGCGGAGCATACCCGCGAGCTGCTGAAAATGGAGCTTGAAATCCGCCTGAACGAACTCAACGAAGCATGGCATGCGGCTTCTCTGGAGCGGATTTTCATCGTTAATAAATTGTATCAGCTCATCGAGGGCTGCAAAACCCGCGAGGAGGCTTACGCAGCCGTCGGCAAGGGGTTGGAACCGTTTACCAAGGTGCTGCGCCGTGCGGTCACGACCGAGGACATCCAGCGTCTGACGGAGCTGAAGTTCATCCGTATTTCGCGTTACGACAGCGACAAGGCCGACAACGAGATCCGGCAGATCGAGGAGGATATCGCCCAGACGCAGCACCATCTGGCGCATCTGACCGACTATACGATTGCTTATTACGAACGTATCCGCGACAAATACGGCAAGGGCCGCGAGCGGCGTACCGAGTTGCGCGAGTTCGACTCGATCGAAGCGACGAAGGTAGCTGTCACCAATGCCAAACTGTACGTCGATCGTGTGGAGGGCTTCTTCGGTATCGGCAAGTCGATGAAGGATTCCGAGTTCGTGTGCGACTGTTCGGACATCGACGACGTGATCGTGTTCACCAAAGACGGCCGCTATGTGATTACGAAGGTGAGCGACAAAGCCTTTTTCGACAAGAATATCTATTATATCGGGGTGTTCAAGCGCAACGACGAGCGGACGATCTACAACGTCCTCTACCGCGACGGCAAGAACGGCCCGATCCTGATGAAGCGCTGCGCCATCAAGGGTATCACGCGCGACAAGGAGTACAACATCACCAAAGGCGACCCGAAGAGTGAAATCCTCTATATGTCTGTCAATCCGAACGGTGAGGCCGAAGTGTTGAAGATTTACTTCAAGCCGCGTCCGCGTTTGAAGAAGGTGATCGTCGATCTCGATTTCTCGACCGTGGCGATCAAGGGGCGGCAGAGCCAGGGCAACCTCTTCTCGCGTTACGGCATCCATAAGATCGTCCTCAAGGAGCGGGGTACTTCGACCCTCGGAGGACAGCAGATCTGGTACGACGAAGACGTGCACCGGCTCAATACGGACGGCCGGGGCGTATTGCTCGGTGAGTTCCAGGGGGATGACAAACTCATTGTCCGCACGGCCAAGAACGTCTATTACACGACGAATTTCGACATTACGCAGCACTTTCCCGACGATACGGTTCACGTGTCGAAATATTCACCCGATACGGTCTATGCGGTGGCCTATTTCGACCGCTCGCAGAATTACTACTATCTGAAGCGCTTTACGGCCGAGCAGGGCGAAAAGATGCAGCCGTTCCTGGACGAAGATGCCGATCTGGTGGCCGTGACGTCCTGCCCGGGGGCTGTGCTGGTGCTGACTTTCCAGGGGGCGCAGGCTTCGCGTCCGGCGGAGGAGATCGACGTGGACGGTTTCGTCGGCGTGAAGAGCCACCGGGCCAAGGGCAAGCGTCTTACGACTTACGACGTGGCGACGCTCGCTTTCGTGGAGCCGGAGCGACCCGAGCGGCCGGAGCTGTCCGGGGAGGATGCTCCGAATGATTCGGAGGGGGATTTCGACCTGCCCGAAACGATGACCGTCGAGGGTACGGACGCCGAGTTCGAAATCGAACGTCCGAAAGGCGACACGGAGGAGGTGATCGTCGATACCGAGCAGTTGAATTTATTTTAGGAGTTAGGATATGATCGTTTTTCTGGTCGGATACATGGGGTGCGGAAAAACCACCATCGGCCGTCGGCTCGCCCGGCGGCTGGGTTACGACTTCGCCGATACCGACGACCGGATCGAGAAACAGGAGGGTGCCGACGTGTGCGACATCTTCCATTACGCCGGTGAGGAGTATTTCCGCAAGGCGGAGCGCGGGATGCTCGAACAGCTGATCGCTTCGGGCGACGACCTGGTGGTTTCCACGGGCGGCGGGCTTCCCGTCTGGGCGGACAACATGGCCCGTATGAACGGAGCCGGTCTGACGGTTTATATCCGCCGTTCTGCGGAGCAGATCGCAGCGCGTTTGAGTCCTCACGGACGTTGGAAGCGCCCCAAGTTGAGGGGACTCGACGACCGGGAGCTGGTCGAATTCATGTCGCGCAACATGGCCGAGCGGGAGCCGTTTTACGGCCAGGCTGCGCTGACGATCGACGGCGGCGCGATGAGCGACGACGAAATCCTCGAATTTATCACTGAAAAACTGAAGGAACGAAATGGATAACCGGCCTGTCGGCGTATATGATTCGGGGTTGGGCGGCCTGACGGTCTGGCGCGAGATCCGCCGCCAGTTGCCGGAGGAGTCGCTCGTCTATCTGGGCGACGGTAAGAATTGTCCCTATGGTGCGCGTCCGGCCGATGAGATCTGCCGTCTGGCGGACGAGGCGGTCGGACGGCTGGTTGGTGCCGGTTGCAAAATGGTCGTCGTCGCCTGCAATACGGCTACGGCTGCGGCCATCGATTTTCTGCGCCGCAAATATCGGCAGATGCCTATCGTGGGGATGGAACCCGCCGTGAAGCCCGCCTGCCTGAATACCCGCAGTGGGGTAGTGGGGGTGCTGGCTACGGCCCGGAGTCTGGACGGCGATCTGTTCCGCCGCACGGCGGCCCGTTACGGGGAGAATATCCGGGTGCTGACCGCCGTAGGCGAAGGGTTCGTCGAACTGGTCGAGGAAGACCGCGAGCAGTCGCCCGAAGCAGAGGAGGCCGTGCGCCGCGTGCTGGAGCCGATGATCCGCGAGGGTGCCGACCAGATCGTGCT
>OHLR01000813.1_pt1 | contig 12298 bp, 7 predicted proteins | sample 1569141 | NCBI WGS metagenome assembly OHLR01 (sample SAMEA3879553, study PRJEB24766) | human gut metagenome | biome: human-associated habitat; feature: feces | place: USA | collected 1985/1987
CGCAATACACGCATTTTGGCCGATGACATATAAGACTTATATGTCAACGGAAACAGGATCAATTTTACGATAACCGTCAGCAGGAAGATCAACAAGCCGTAGCTATGAATAAATTGTCCGAGGAAATTAAACAACGGAATGACGAAATACTGGTTCACCCAACGGAAAATACCCCATCCCAGCGGAACGATCTTTTCCAGATCCAGTTGGTCGGCTTTCTCTACATCATCATCGTAAGATTTCAACAGAGAGAACTGATTGGGACCAAAATAGAAACGCATATCCGTCGCTTCGTTACCCTTCAAGTCGAAAGGTACGGAAGTCGTCGTCTTATACTCTTTCAGGAAAGAACCGTCTTCAGGCAACATCTTCGAATCGATAGTTGTCGACTCGAATCCTTCGTTTCCGGCGATCAGGATAGAAGAAAAATACATGTCTTTATAGGCAACCCATTTCAACCGGTTAGACAATTGTTTGCTGTCGTTCTTGGTTTCGCTCAGGTACTCCACATCATCGGCCATAAATTTATAATATACCGTTGCATAACGGTCTTCAAACTTACGCCCCTTTTCCTGCTGGATTATTTTTTGTTGCCACAACAAGTCCAATGCAGTCGTACCTGGCGACAGTACACCATTCAGGCCGGTTCCCTTAATGGAGAACTGCAACATATAATCATCAGGTTTTAAGGTATACATAAAATCCAGATGGCTGCCTTCGCCCGTATTCAGACGCATGGTAATACTGTTCCGGTCATTTCCTTTTACAGGGGTAAAATACAAATCACCGGTATTTACCACGCGATTATCAGCCGTAACCAATGTAAAATCGAACTTCGAGTCCTTTTCATCGAAAAGCACTAAAGGTTCACCTTTATAATTATCGTATTTTTTCAGGCGGACATATCCAATACGCCCTCCCTTATTGGCCAAACGGACTTCAATCAGCTCGTTTTCCAAAACAGTGGAACCCTCCTCTCCAATCATTGCATCGGCGAAAACGCCAAACGTGTTCTGTAAACGGGCAAGCCGTACAGAATCGGGCAAACCGGCCAGTTCGTCGTCCGCTTTTGCTTCTCTATTCAATTCTTTCTGCTGTTCCAGCTGCTTTGCATATTCTATCCGGGCTATCGAATCCTGCATCCGGCGTTGTGCTTCTATCTGCTCCGGCGTAGGCTGGTTCAACCAGGTAAATACAATTAAGACAACTCCAATAAGCAGGAAACCTATTATCGTGTTTTTATCCATCTATAATTTTTATTTTTTATTTTCAACTGCAGCTTTTATAAAGCTAACGAAAAGAGGATTAGGATTAACGACCGTACTGTTATATTCCGGATGGAACTGAACCCCCACAAACCATTTCAATGCTGGAATCTCAACGACTTCAACCAAGTTCGATTCAGGATTTTCACCTACACACATCATGCCGGCTGCCTCGAACTTATCGCGATATTCGCTATTAAATTCAAAACGATGTCGATGGCGCTCCTGGATATGTGTCTGTCCATACGCTTCATAAGCCTTAGACCCTTTCTTCAATATACAGTCGTATGCTCCCAGACGCATAGAACCGCCCATATTGGTTACGTTCTTCTGCTCTTCCATCAGGTCGATCACTTTATATGGGGTATTTGGTTCCATTTCTGTCGAGTTGGCTTCCGCCAGTCCCATTACATTACGGGCAAATTCAATCACCATGCACTGCATGCCCAAACAAATACCCAGGCAAGGGACATCGTTTTCACGAGCATATTTCAATGCGGCAAATTTTCCTTCAATACCACGCTGTCCAAATCCCGGAGCAATCAGGATTCCGTCCATATCTTTCAACAATTCGGCGGCATTACCATCATTCAGTTTTTCAGAATGGAACAAATGCAAATCCAACTTACGATCATTATAAATAGCGGCCTGCAACAGAGATTCGTCGATCGACTTATAAGCATCCTGCAGTTCGACATATTTACCGACTAAGCCGATCCTTACAGTTTCAGTAGCATCAACCTTACGTTGCAAGAACTGATGCCAAGGCTTCATCTCGGGTGTCGGTCCGACTTCCAGTCCTACCTTACGCAGGATCACCTCGTCCATCTTCTGGCGTTGCAATACCAAAGGAACCTCGTAGATCGTCGGTACGTCGATCGACTCCATCACCGCGTTGGCATCCACGTTGCAGAAGAGCGCCACCTTGCGCCTGAGCTCCGCAGAGAGCGGATGCTCGGTGCGCAGCACCAGAATATCGGGCTGCAAACCGTTCTCGAGCAAGGTCTTGACCGAATGTTGGGTCGGCTTGGTCTTCAACTCGCCGGAAGCGGCCAGGTAAGGAATGAGCGTCAGATGAACCAGCGCCGTATTGCGGGCTCCGAGCTGGTAACGCAACTGACGCACCGATTCGATGAAGGGCAGCGACTCGATGTCGCCCACCGTACCGCCGATCTCGGTGATAATCACATCGTACTCCTTGCGCTGCGCCAACAGTTGAATGCGGCGCTTGATTTCGTCCGTGATATGAGGAATGACCTGCACGGTCTTGCCCAGGTACTCGCCCTTGCGCTCCTTGTCGATCACGCACTGATAAATCTTACCGGTGGTCACGTTGTTGGCATGGCTGGTCGTAATCGAAGTGAAACGCTCGTAATGCCCCAGGTCGAGGTCGGTTTCCGCACCGTCTTCGGTCACGTAACACTCTCCGTGCTCGTAAGGATTCAGGGTTCCGGGGTCGATATTGATATAGGGATCCAATTTCTGAATCGTCACCGAATAGCCGCGTGCCTGCAGCAAGCGGGCGATCGACGCCGAAATAATGCCTTTACCGAGCGACGAAGCCACGCCGCCCGTCACGAAAATGTACTTGGGTTTGCTGAGTTTCATTATCTGTTTCGAATTATTTTGTTTGCACCGTCGTTTATCCGGCTCCGTTTCAACCCTTAAGCCGGAACGCCCGGTTCTCCACTTGCCTATTAAAACATCGTTCCGGAACCGCTTTCGAAGACCGCTCCGGAAACCTTCCCGCTCCGAGGGCCGGACTCACATAAAATACACCGCTATCCCCACAAAGAAGTTTCCTCACCGGAAAGGGATGTGTCAAATTGAGAAATTCGGCGCATCCCCTTTCAAGTGTGCAGGAACAGGTAAAAATACCAGGGCATCGAGGTTCACGGCGAAGAGTGTGCACTGGCGTACATGATCGAGCCGTGACACCGATAATAACGAAGTAGTTTACCTGTTATAGCACACCGTCTTCGGCGGGTTATTCCTTATTCTCCTCCTGATCGATGAGCTTCACTTTTTCGATAGCGGCCTGCATCTCCTGTTTGGCCCGCTCGATTTTGGCCCGCACCTCGGCGATCATCGCCTCGGCGTTCTTCGACTTGGAGAAGAACCCGATGTTGTTCTCCAACAAGGCGATGTCCTGCTCCAACTGACGGACTTTGTTGTAAAGCCGGTCGCGCTCCGTGCGCAGACGCCGGTCGCCCGTAGCCTTGAGCGAAGAAACCTTCTCCTTGAAGCGGTCCATCGAACGATCGCGCTCCGAACTGCGCAGGGTATCGAACATCTTATCGACCACCTCCTTGTAACGTTTTTGAATCGCCTCCTTCTGCTTGATAGGCACGAACCCGATCTCGCCCCAGCGACGCTGGAAATCACGAATCATCTCGAAGCCGCCCGCCAGAATATCGGCCGCAGCCATCTCCTCCAACAGAGCCTCTTTCCGACGGAGATTCTCCCCGTACTGATCGTCCACCGCAGCGAAATGTCGGGACTTGCGCTCGAAGAAAGCGTCGCACGCCGCACGGAACCGTTTCCAGATCTGGTCGGAATAGCGGCGCGACACGGCCCCCGTCTGCTTCCACTTGGCCTGCAATGCGATCAACTCATCGGTCGTCTTCTTCCACTCCTCGCTGTCGCGCAGCGCTTCGGCCGCCTCGCACAACTCGGTCTTGAGCTGGAGGTTGTGCTCCATCTCGCCCTTCAACCCGGCATAGTAGGTACGCTTGGCCTCGAAGAATTTGTCGCAGGCATTGCGGAAACGCTCGTAGATGGCATTGTTATCTTTCTTGGGAGCGAATCCGATCGTTTTCCAGACTTTCTGTATCTCGAAGAGCTTCTCGCTCGCCTTGTTCCACTCTTTGCGCGAAGTCAGCGGCTGCTGCGCCAGCTCTTCGGCCTTGACACAAAGCTCGCTCTTGAGTTCCAGATTGCGGAGCTGCTCCTGCTTGATATTCTCGAAAAACTCCTGATGCTGCTTGTTGATACGGCTCGAAGCCTCCTTGAAACGATTCCACAGCACCTCTTTATATTCATTGGCCACAGGGCCGATTTCACGCCACTCGTCGTGCAGCTTCTGCAGTTTGTGGAACGCCTCGACGATCGACGGTTCGAGCACCAGCGCTTCGGCCTGTTCGCAAAGAGCCAGCTTCTGCTCGTAATTCTTCTTCAGGTCGAGATCGCGCAACTCCTTGTTGATCTTGATGAAATTGTAGAAATTCTCCACGTGCAGGTTGTAGGTCTCCCACAGATCCTTCACATTCTGCTGGGGCACCACGCCGGTTTCCTTCCAGCGGTGCTGCAACTCCCGGAACTTATTGAAAGTCTGGTTGAGCATCTCGTCCGACGAGGCCAGCTCCTTGAGTTCCTCGATAATCTGCAACTTTATCTTGAGATTCTCCTCCTTGGCCGCTTCGAGTCCGGCGACGAACTCGTCCCGCAAACGGCGGTACTCCCGGAAAAGATCCTTGAAACGCAGCTCCGCCGGATCCGGTTCGGACACAAAATCCCCCTCCGCTCCGCCGGCTTCGACGAAAGCCCGTCGCGCAGCATCGGACTCCGCCCGACGCAATTTGTAGAACGCTATCTTGAGGGCCTCCACATCCCGGCGCAGGGACTGCACCGGCCGCTCTTCGAGCATCTTGGCGAAAATCGCCAGCAACTCCTCCTTCGACTTGCCTGCCAGGTCGCTGCCGGCCGCTTCTCCGCCTGCAGCCTCCTCCTCGGGCGAAGCCTCGCCCAGGTCGAGCCCCGCATTTTCGGCAGCCAGCGCCGCATCTTCATCGGCGAAGTCCACCCGACTCTGCGTCGGTACGCCGGTATCGTCCGCAACTGCGGCATTCGTTTCCCCGCCATCTGCAGGCACGGAATTGTTCTGCGTATCCTCAACCACAGAAGAGTTGAGATGCTCCTCGGAAACAGGAAGAGTAGAATTTTCAGTAGCCATCTTGTCTGATTTTAATCTTACGGTTTGCAAAACCATATAAACCTTGCAAATATAACCATTTTTCCGGCCCCCGCACAGGATTTGCCGATAATTTTATTATCTTCGCAAAAATTACGCACGCTCTTATGAGTCATCGCATCCTGCTCATCGACGACGAAGACGACATCCTCGAATTCATCCGTTACAACCTGACAAAGGCGGGTTATGAGGTATATACGGCCCGTAACGGAGCCGAAGGTTTGCAACAGGCCGCGGCACACCGGCCGCACCTGATCCTGCTCGATATGATGATGCCCGTGATGGACGGCATCGAAACCTGCCGGGCTCTGCGCCGCGACCCGGCGCTGAAGGAAACGATGGTCGTCTTTCTATCGGCCCTCGGCGAAGAGGAGCAACAACTCGCAGGATTCGGCGCCGGGGCGGACGACTACATCCCCAAGCCGATCAAGCCCAAACTTCTGCTGAGCCGCATCCAGGCGATTCTCAAACGGGTCGCCGCCGACAAGCCGGCTTCGCTGGTCATCGACCGGGAACGACATCTGGTAATCCGCGACGGAGAACGTATCGAACTGCCCCGCAAGGAGTTCGCCCTGCTCGCCCTGCTCGCCTCCTCTCCCGGAAAACTCTTCTCCCGGGAAGAGATCTACTCCCGTATCTGGGGCGATACGGTGGTCGTCGGCGACCGTACGATCGATGTCCACGTCCGCAAAATCCGGCAAAAAATCGGAAACGGACATATCTCGACCGTAAAGGGGTTGGGCTACAAATACGAAAATTAACCACAGATAATCCAAAATTCATCACAAAAATTCCGAAAAACCTTACGATCCGTAATTAAATTTTGCGTAAATTTGCAAAGTCTTAAGTAAAAACGCATTTTCGACGAAATGATCCGCGAGATCGTGGCAGTAGGAATCGGAGGGGCCCTGGGCAGTATGTCGAGGTACCTCGTATCCTATGTATGGCTGGTCGAACAGTCCCTGTTGGGCTTCCCGGCAGGCACTTTCACGGTCAATGCCGCCGGATCGCTGTTGATGGGCTTTTTACTGGAGATACTGGGCGCAGGTACTGCGTCGTGGCTGTTGAGCGTAGGATTCTGCGGCGGATTCACCACCTTTTCCACCTTCTCTTCCGACGTGGTGCGGATGCTCAAAAGCGGCGACTACACGGCGGCCGGACTTTGCGTTGCACTTAATTTCGCGGTATGCGTGTGCTGCATCCTGCTGGGCACCGCATTGGGACGGTTGCTGAAACGCTGACAACGAACAAGGAAACAACAAAATAATTTTTATAAAACAACTGAAATGGTCATTTTAGTACTCAACTGCGGCAGTTCTTCGATCAAATATCAGGTGATCGACATGGAAGCCCAGTCCAGCAAACTGCTCGCCAAAGGTCTGGTCGAGCGCATCGGCCTTCCTGAAGGCGATCTCACGCACAAACCCGTCGGCAAGGAGAAGTTCGAGCTCCACCAGCCGATTCCCGATCACACGACGGGCATCAGCCTGGTGCTTCAGGCCCTGACCGACCCCGTGCACGGCGTAATCCGGTCGCTCGACGAAGTGAAGGCCGTCGGTCATCGCGTAGCGCACGGCGGCGAATTTTTCCCGGAGAGCTGTCTGGTAACCGAACAGGTCCAGGAGAAGATCCGCTCGCTGTTCCAGATCGCCCCGCTGCACAATCCGGCCAACCTCGAAGGCATCCTCTCCATCGAAAAAGTCCTTCCCGGCGTGAAACAGGTAGCCGTATTCGACACCTCGTTCCACCAGACGCTTCCCGCAACCAACTTCATGTACGCCCTGCCCTACGAGTACTACCAGAAATACGGCATCCGCAAATACGGCTTCCACGGCACAAGCCACAAGTTCGTCGCCCGCGAAGGCGCCAAACTCGCCGGTCTGGATATCAATAACTCCAAGATTATTACCTGTCATATCGGCAACGGCGGTTCGATCACGGCCGTGCTGAACGGCAAGTCCTACGATACCTCGATGGGCTTCTCGCCGGTCGATGGTCTGGTCATGGGCACCCGCTGCGGCAACGTCGATCCGAGCGCGGTCACCTTCATCGGCGAAAAGGAGCAAATGAGCTATGCCGAAGTGAACAACATGCTCAACAAGCAATCGGGCGTCTTCGGCGTATCGGGCGTATCGAGCGACATGCGCGACATCGACAAAGCCTATGAAGAGGGTAATCCGCGTGCGATCCTCGCCCGCGACATGTACTGCCTGCGCATCAAGAAATTCGTCGGCGAATACGCGGCCGAAATGGGCGGCGTCGATCTGATCGTTTTCACGGGCGGCGTCGGAGAGAACTCACCCGAAACCCGCAAGGAGGTCTGCGAAGGCCTCGAATTTATGGGCGTGCACTTCGACCGGAAGATCAACGAAGGTCTTCGCGGCGAAAACAAGATCATTTCCGCAGCGGATTCGAAGGTCAAGGTGGCCGTCGTTCCGACCAACGAGGAGCTGGTCATCGCCACCGACACTTACGAAATCGTCAATAAATAACCAAACAATTATATTAAAAACACACAACCCATGCAACATTTGAGTGAAATTGTCGAAGAGGCAAGAAAAAAAGGTAAGAAGCGCCTTGCAGTCGCTTACGGTCAGGACGCCCACACGCTGGCAGCCGTCTATGCAGCTTATAAGGAAGGTCTGGTAGAGCCGATTCTGTTCGGCGATCCCAAGATCATCGAGCAGGTTTGCAAGGAAGAGAATATCGATTGCAACATTTTCAAAATAATCCCCGAGAGCAACGACGTGAAGTGCGTCAATCTGGCTGTCAATGCCGTCGTTACGGGCGAGGCCGACGTACTGATGAAGGGTCTGGTTTCCACGGACAAGTACATGCGCGGCATCCTGAACAAGGACGCAGGTCTGTTCCCCCCGAAAGGCACGTTGAGCCACGTAGCGGTAGTCGAAATGCCGAACTATCCCAAGTTGCTGGTCATCTCGGACGTAGCGGTGATTCCGCAGCCCGACTTCAAACAGAAAACCATCCTGATCGGCTACCTGACGCGCATCGCCAACCTGATCGGTATCAAGACGCCGAAGATCGCCTGCATCGCACCTTCGGAGCAGCTGTTGCCGAGCGTGCTCTCCTCGACCGAAGCCGCTCTGCTCGCCAAGATGGGCGATCGCGGACAGCTGGGTAACGTCGTCATCGACGGTCCGCTGTCGCTCGACGTAGCGCTTTACAAGGAAGCCGCCGAGATCAAGAAGGTCAAGGGTTCTTCCGTCGCAGGCGATGCGGACTGCCTGCTCTTCCCCAACATCGAATCGGGCAACGTCTTCTTCAAGGCTTCCACGCACATGGGCGGCGGCGAGATCGCAGCGATGGTCATGGGAACCAAAGTTCCCTGCGTGCTGACTTCGCGCGGCGACTCCAGCCTCACCAAACTCTACTCGATCGCACTGGCTTGTCTGGCCGCTAAATAATTCAGGTATCGGATTTATGGGATTCAAGATTTTAGCAATCAACCCGGGCTCGACTTCGACGAAGATCGCCCTGTATGACGACGAGCAGCCTACGCTGGCGCTCACCCTGCGCCATTCGGCCGAGGAGATCGCACGTTTCCCGCGCATCATCGACCAGCTCGACTGGCGCAAGGAGATGGTACTCGAAGCACTCGCAAAGAACAACTTCGACGTGAAGTCCCTCTCGGCCGTGATCGGTCGCGGCGGTCTGATCAAGCCGATCGAATCGGGCGTATATGAAGTAAACGCAGCTCTGAAGAACGACCTGGTGAACGCCCAGCGCGAACACGCCTCCAATCTCGGCGGCCTGATCGCCGAGCAGATCGCCCAGGCTGCCGGCGTGAAGGCTTACATCGCCGACCCGGTCGTGGTCGATGAGCTGGACGACATCGCCCGCCTGAGCGGTATTCCGGAATGCCCCCGCATTTCGATCTTCCACGCCCTGAACCAGAAAGCCATCGCACGCCGCCATGCCGAGAAGGTAGGCAAGCGTTACGAAGACCTGAACCTGGTCGTTGCCCACATGGGCGGCGGCATTTCGGTTTCGGCCCACTGCAAGGGACGGGTGATCGACACCAACAACGCCCTCGACGGCGACGGCCCGATCGCACCCGAACGTGCAGGCACGGTGCCTGCCGGAGCGCTCGTGAACCTCTGCTTTTCGGGCAAGTACAGCCAGCGCGACGTGCTGAAGATGCTCGCCGGCAAAGGCGGTCTGGTAGCTCACCTGAACCAGAACTCCGTGCAACAGATCTGCATCGACATCGAAAAGGGCGACCAGAAATCCAAAGCCGTGCTCGACGCGATGAGTTACAGCATCGCCAAGGAGATCGGCGCGATGGCTGCGGTTCTCAAAGGTCAGGTGGATGCCATCCTGCTTACGGGCGGCGTGGCGTACAACGAACCGGTGAACGACGTAATCCGCGAACACTGTTCGTTCCTCGCCCCGATCTTCATCTATCCGGGCGAAGACGAAATGGGTGCGTTGATGCTCAACGCCCTGAGTGTACTGCGCGGCGAAAGAACCCCGAAGGTTTACGCATAATAGCCTTCTCCGTTTCCGGTACCCGGCGATACCCGAACAAATTCGACATGGTTTCGCATTGATCGAAAACGGTTAAACCGGATATAAAAAAGCTCTTCCTTTACCGGAAGAGCTTTTTTACTAATTCCCACGCGACCCGCATCGCTTCGAGCCGGAACAACGCTCCGAACCCAGCGTAACAGACCACGCCGACCGCCACTTTCAATAGGAACGTAGGCAGAGGTGCGAAGCTGGTGAAGTGTCCGAAAGCCCAAACCACACCGAACATCGCCGCCGTCGCAGAAGCTATAGGCAGCAACGTCCGCAGAAAACGACCTGCCGTCAGCCCCGCATACCGGGTCGTCGCGCCAAAATTGAGGATCATTTCGAAAAAAGCCATCGCCGACAGGCCCCACGTCACGGCGAGCACGCTGTGCGGGATCGTCAGGATCAGGACCAGGGTCATCACTACCTTCTTGACCACTTCCAGCCGCACGATGATCCGACCGTTGCTCTTCACCTTCAGCACATTATTCGAAACCGTAGCGATCGGAGCGAACATTCCGGCCAGCGAAATAACCTGAAAATAGGGAACCATCGGCATCCACTTCTCCCCGAGCAGACTGTCCACCATTTCAGGAGCGACGACAATCAGACCGGCCATCATCGGCAGCATCACGAAAGCGACGATCATTACTACCTGCCGGTAGCTCTCGGCGAATTTACGCTCGTCGTCCGCGATCTTGGAAAGCGCGGGAAAAGTCACGCTCTGAACGGCCTGCATGGTCGATGTCACGGGCAGCTCCTTGAGTTTCTGCGCCTGGTTGAAAAAGCCCAGCACATCCGCAGCATAGAGCTTCCCGACGAAAAGCTGGGAAACATTGTTGTAAACGGAAGAAATCAGATCGGTCGCCAGCAACCGGAAGCTATACGGAGCCATCGCACGCAGACGGCCCGCGTCGAAAGCCGCCCGAGGGCGCCAGTCGCTCAACCCCCACAGCAACATGGCCCGTACACCCATCGCCACTACCCGTTGCCCCACCAGGCTCCAGATACCGCATCCGGCCCAAGCCATACCGATAGCCACCAGTCCGCTTACGAGCGACGAAGTAAAAACGACCTTCGAAAGCCGGGCGAAACGGAACTGCCGGGTGAAAATCGTATTCTGAATCACGCACAGGGCATTGAGAGGCACAAGCAGGAACAACACCGGAGCGATCCGCACCAACTCGGGCATCCCGTAAAAACGGGCGATCCAGGGCATCGCCCCCACCAACAGCAGGTACAGCAGCACCGAAACCGCGATATTGAAGACGAATACCGACTTGTAGTCCTCCTCCGACGGCACCGCCTTTCGGATCAGGGTCTGCGAGAAACCGCTGTCCACCATCACCAGTGCCAGGGACGAAAAAACCACGGGAATAGCCATAATACCCATCTGCTCGGGCGTCAGCAACCGGAGGATGACGATACTCACCCCCATTTGCAGCAACATGGAGCCTACCTTTTCGGCAATGCTCCACGCTACACCGCTTGCGACCTTGTCCCGCAATTCACCTCCCACGACCCTTCGGATTTAGCAGCCGTCGCACACGGCATCCCGCTCGCGGAACCGTTCGGCGCTCGAAATCTCGAGGTACGAAGCGCCGTATTTCGAATCGAAGCTGCCGCCCACCACAGCCAGCAGATCGGTCGGTTCGATCGCATGCTTGCGCTGGATAAAATCCAGGGCGTCGATCACGAAGTGGTAACGATCCTGATAGCGTTCGTGCGACTGCTGTTCACGCAGGATCGGCACGACGCCGTACGAAAGAGCCAGAATACGCTGCGCATGACGGGTATAACAAACCGCCAGGACCTGACACCGGCCCCGGAAAGCGGCCAGATAACGGCCCGTGCGTCCGGTCGCGGTATCGAGCACCACATAGCGAATCGGCAAGTTCGTACTGGCCCGCACCGCCGAACGCGCCAACTGCGCCGTGATCTCGTGGTTCACGGAAACCATGTTCATATCGATCATCGGCGTAAAATGCGTTTCGTCCTTCTCGATCTCGCGGGCCACGCGCGACATCGTACTCACGGCCTCCACCGGATAGTCGCCCATAGCCGTTTCGTCGCTCAACATCACGGCATCCACGCGCTCGTAAATGGCACTGGCCACGTCGCTCACCTCGGCCCGAGTCGGACGGGGCGAGCGCACCATCGAATAGAGCATCTGCGTAGCGATGATCACCGGTCGTTTGGCGGCTATGCAACGCTCCACGATACGCCGCTGCGCGTTGGGAATCGCCTCGGCCGGAAGTTCGACCCCCAGATCGCCCCGGGCGACCATCACCCCGTACGAAGCCTCGACGATTTCGTCCAGGTTGTCGATCCCCTGCTGGTTCTCGATCTTGGAGATGATCTTGATCGGACTGTCGTAACGGTCGAGAATCTCCTGCACGGCATGCACGTCCCCGGCGCTCCGCACGAAGGAGTGAGCGATGAAATCGACGTCGTTCTTCACGGCCCATTCGATGAAGCGGCGGTCTTTTTCCGTCACCGACGGCAGGTCGATCTTCATCCCCGGCACATT
>OHLR01000817.1_pt1 | contig 12272 bp, 7 predicted proteins | sample 1569141 | NCBI WGS metagenome assembly OHLR01 (sample SAMEA3879553, study PRJEB24766) | human gut metagenome | biome: human-associated habitat; feature: feces | place: USA | collected 1985/1987
CAGCAAAAAGCTGACTGGTCTTGCAATTTTCAACATACTAATTGTTTTTTGTTTAATAATAATAGTCACTATATGAATAAGATCCAAGGAGGTGATAACCACCTTACTTATAGATTCTTTACATTCATGGTATGATTCCTAACATCTGTCATACATTTGCCATGCAAATGAGAACATAGTTCTTGTAGGACTACGTCCTTTGACGGGGCAAATGTAATACATTTATTTATTATCTTGCATGTTTTTTTAGAAAAAATTAGCAAGAATACTATTGAATGTATTTTAATACCGTTTTTATACATTGAGACAAATATATTAAAATATTTTACTAATACAAATGATATTAATCGTTATTTTCTTTTACGACCTCTATTCTTTACCCTAAATCCTTTGAAAATTCGACAATATGGTTGTATTGTGCAAGATGCATGAATCCATAGTTTGTTTCATATATATCCCGAAGCTCTCAGGAATTTCAACCAAGTACACATCTTAAAATGTTAATTAACAATTAAGCGTTTCCGAGTGTTATTTTCTAAACCTATCAGATTTTCTTGCTTTTTTCTATATACTTATTGTATAGATCTAAATTTATATGGATAGATTCTAATCAATAATTTAATTTGCTATGTAATCGTCTGCTTCCCGCTATATATATTACTTTGGTTATAAACAACTGATAAATAGCATGATGGGATAAATATTTCCACATATTAAAGTAATCTGTCTATTAGCTGAAGATTGTATACTTTCCGGTTGATAATCATAGACCACATAACATACTAACATCAACAGATTAATTACTAGGAAAATCTGGTTTACTCCCAAGGTTTTCTACAAGAAACAGACTGGTAATTCTGATGTTTCAGTACAAATTCGTATAACTTAATCATAGTCCTACAAGAACTTCATACAAAAAATCCTCATTTTTGCCTATACAGCTTTATATTTCTTACAATAAGTCATAGTCCTACAAGAACTACACATGTGCAAGCATAAACTTTGACCCTAATTACTAAAAATAAGCAAGTAAGTGTGAGCTGTAGAAGAAAACAGATCCTCTTAAAGCCTATTATATCTAACTATTATTAAACAAAAAACAATTAGTATGTTGAAAATCGCAAGACCAGTCAGTTTTTTGCTGTTGTCTGTAGCCCTTTGTTCATCAGGGGTGATATTTGCCGCCAACGAAACTACGACTCCCAAAGTTGGCATTTCTCAGCAGCAAGCAAGTTTGAAAGGTGTCGTTGAAGACGAGTTCGGCCCTGTAGCAGGAGCTTCGGTAGTTGTAAAAGGCACTACAAACGGTACTGTTACCGACATGAACGGTAATTTTGTCCTGGAAGTAAAAAAGGGAGATGTAATCGTTATCTCATTTATTGGTTATTTGACCCAAGAGATCAAATACAATGGAGAACAAACGATCAAAGTCAGTCTGAAAGAAGACACCCAAAAATTGGATGAAGTAGTCGTGATCGGCTATGGTACCCAAAAGAAAGTAAACCTCACCGGTGCCGTTGCATCTGTCGGCTCCGAAGAGCTGAAAGAGCGTGTCAATACGGACGTGTTGGCTTCCGTTCAAGGACAGGTACCGGGGGTAACCATTATCAACCGTCAAGGTTCCATCTCCATCAACATGCGTGGTCGCGGAAACTTGGGGACTTCTTCCCCTTTGTTTGTCATTGACGGAGCAATAGCAGATGCTACATTCTTCTCCAATTTGGACCCGAATTCCATCGAAAGCGTATCTTTTCTGAAGGATGCCGCTTCTTCTGCAATTTATGGTTCTCGTGCTGCTTACGGTGTTGTCTTAGTCAAGACCAAAGACGGTAAGGAAGGTGATGTAAAAGTGACCTATGATGGAACAGTATCCATGAAGATCGCAACATACACTCCAAAAGTTTTAAGTTCGGAATGGTATGCTCGTTTGAGCAATGAAGCGGCATTCAATGAAAATCCGAATGCAGAGATGCCATATTCGGATGAAGAGATCGAAATGTTCCGTAACGGAAGTAACCCAGATATGTATCCGAATACAAACTGGTATGATTTAGTGCTGGACGATTTAGCAGTCATGACAAAGCATTCCGTTAGCGTAAGCGGAGGAAACAAAGTCAAATATTTCACCTCATTAGGGTATATGTATGATGACAAATTTACCCCCGGAGCTTCCGCCAACCGATATAATATGACCACCAACCTCTCATCCGATATAACCTCATGGTTGTCTTGGCGTTCAAACTTCAAATATATCCAAAACACAAACAATACAGAAAGCGGAGGTATTGGATATACAGAACTTCTAACCGTTCCGTCTACATATGTAGCTCGTCAAAGCAATGGAGAATGGGGTAGTTACGAAGGGGGCAATCCTGCAGCGCTGGTAAATATGCAACGTAATCCACTACGTCGCTTGGAAGAAGGGGGATGGAACAACAACAAATCACAAAATACATTGATCGACCTCGCCCTCGATATTAAACCAGTTAAAGGATTGACACTGACCGGACAAATGATCTATAAGGCATATGACTATAAAGGTAAAACATACGAAGCCAATAGAAATAAAATCAAAGATTTCGTAACCGGCTCAGAATTGAACGGTACGGATGTGACCGCTTCCAAGATGACATATGACTGGAACGAAAATAGTCGTTTGACCTACAATGGTTTGGCCAATTATAATTGGAGCAACGAAAACCATAATATAAGTGCATTAGGAGGTGTCTCATACGAACATTACAAATACCAACAACAAAAATCATGGCGCCGCAATTTCCCAACCAACGGTATGACGGGTATTAATGGAGGTTCGAGCGCACCCAGCGACATGAGCACGGAAGGTGATGTTTACGAAGATAAATTAATGTCTTACTTTGCCCGTTTGAACTACTCGTACAAAGACAGGTATCTGTTGGAAGCCAACTTTCGCGCAGATGCTTCTTCCCGTTTCCACAAAGACAACCGCTGGGGTTTCTTTCCTTCGTTCTCTGCCGGATGGCGTATTAACCAGGAAAGTTTCATGCAAGATGCCAGTTGGATCGATAATTTGAAATTACGTGCTTCCTGGGGACAGTTAGGTAATATCAATAACGTAGGACAATATGATTATTTTGCGACCTATGTACAGGGTGGAAATTATAACTTCGAAAATACGATCGTCAGCGGTATTCGAGAAGGAAAGCCAGCTAATCCTGGATTAGGTTGGGAAACCGTAACGATTACCAATGTCGGGGTCGATTTCGATATTCTAAACGGACTTTTCAGTTTCACTGGTGAATTCTACGACAAACAAACCAAAGATATCCTACTATCTTATCCGAGTCCAGCAGAAGTCGGTATCAATAGTGACTATAAGGTTTCGCAAAATATCGGTAAAGTAAGTAACAAAGGTCTGGAATTCAACATATCTCACAACAAATCCATTGGAGATTTCTCTTATACGGTTGGTTTTAATCTGTCTAAAAACTGGAATAAGGTAAAAGATTTAGGAGCAAACGATCCGATGATCGAAGACCCTTGGATTAAGAAAGTGGGTTATGCTATCGGCACATTCTACGGTTTCCGCTCAGACGGTTTATTGACACAGGAAGACATCGACAATGGCAACTACATAACAGACGGCATTACCCCACAGGCCGGAGACATTAAATATGTAGACTTGGATGGCGACGGAAAACTGACCGATAAGGACAGAGACTATCTGGCTTGTGACGTTCCCGATATTACATACGGCGTTAATCTAAACTTACGTTACAAAGGTTTCGAATTAAGTATGTTCGGACAAGGTGTGACTGGAACAATGGTTCGTTTCTATCAGGAACAGGCTTGGGCTTTCTCTGATAATGCCAGTCCACGTGAATTTCACCTGAAACGCTGGACCGTTGATAACCCCGACCCAAATGCAGCTTATCCTCGTATCTATCCGCGTACAAGTGCACACTCTACTTTCAACAATAAGTTCTCCGATTTCTGGTTGTTCGATTCTGATTATTTCCGTATCAAAAATATCACATTCGGATATAATTTCAATAAACACCAAATTCAGCATTTAGGTGTCGATGCTTTGAAACTTTACGTATCGGCTGAAAATCCATTTACAATTCGTGCAGATCACCGCATGGAAGACTTTGATCCGGAAACACCGTCCGGACGTGGAACAGACACCCGCGGAACTTCTTCTATTTCACTTGGTGTAAACTTAACATTCTAACAAAAAGCAAAATGAAAACAGTTAATAATATATTCAAACATACGTTCTTCTGCCTAGCTCTGGGAACAACAGTTTGCAGTTGTGACCTGGATGTCGAACCGACTTCCAGCATTGCAACAGAAACATTCTGGACATCAGAAAAAGATGCATGGTATAATCTGAACGCTGTTTACTCAGCAAGCATTCCCGGCGCAGCTGTTCACAGCGATTCGTATACGAACGATGCATACTGCCAATATTCATGGGAATCGAACGGAGCTATTTATCAGCAAAACGGCCTCAGTGCTCTATATGACGAAGGCTATAACTTCGAAACAGTCCGCAAACAAAACATTTTCTTGCAGGAAATAGAGAATGTTCCGATGGATGAAGATCTGAAAACACGGTTCAAAGCGGAAGTCCGAGCTATGCGTGCATGGACTTATCTGAACTTGACAACAACATTTGGTAAAGTTCCTTTGATCACCGATGTATTGTCATACGATGCTCCCAACATTCCTCGCGACGAAACAAGCAAAATCCGTGAATTTATTCTCAACGAACTAACTGAAGCAGCAGCTATCCTTCCGGAAAAATATGCAGGTAGTTATCCGAACGAAAAAGGACGTATGACCAAATATGCAGCTTTAGCCGTAAAAGCAAGAGCAGCCCTTTATTTCGGCGACTATCCGACAGCAGAAGCAGCAGCCAAAGAAATCATGGATAAAGGAGGTTTTTCATTATTCCAAGTCAGTGAATTGACCGAAGCACAAAAGAAAGAAGCTGAAGAAATGGAATTATACATAGATTTTGACAAATACGGTATCGACCGTGACAAATTTATGAAAGGCATGTTCAGCTACGAATCTTTATGGCATACGGAAAACGGGAACCCAGACAATCCGGAATATGTAATGACTCGTCAATATACCGCTTCCAGTTGGGACTACCAAGATATGACACGATACACAAGCATCCGTCCGAATCAATTAGGAGGTTGGTCTTCTGTGACTCCGACACAAAATCTGGTCGACGCTTACTGGACAGTAGACGGCAAAACACCGTCCATTCCCAGTATCGAAAAGCGTATGAATGCTTATAAAGTTATCAAAGGGGATTTGGACGAATATAAAGCTCCTGCAGGAGAAGCCAAATTTATTTCTTTTGCATCCGGCCTTATCAACAGTGGAAAACTGAAAGATTACGAGTACATGCAGGAATTCCGCAATCGTGATAGCCGTTTATATGCCTCCATCCTATTCCCCTTCAAAGGTTGGTATGAGACAAACTACGGTACAAACTTCATCTATGAATGGATCAAAAACGGGAATAATGAATCCAAGACTGGTTTCAACTTCCGCAAAATGTCACCGTTGGAAAATGATGCGAATAATGACGGACAAGCAACCGGCGATTATCCCTGTATCCGTTATGCCGAAGTACTGCTGATCTTTGCTGAAGCTCATACCCATACAACAGGTTTCGACGGACAGACACAGGCTGCCTTGAATCAGCTTCGTGATCGTTGCGGTATGCCAAACGTACCGACAAGCCTCGGCAAGGAAGATGGATTGGCTTTGATCAAAAACGAACGTCGCATCGAACTGGCTGGTGAAGGTTTGCGCAGCGACGACCTAAGCCGTTATGGCGATGCTTATTGGAGTGCGCAGATGAACAATGTTCCTATCTCCACACCGGATGGCGAAAAAGTCATCACGATGAAATGGGATAGCCGGATGTCGCTGAGACCTATTCCCCAAACAGCAATCGACTTGAACCCTCTACTGGCAACAGATCAGAATCCAGGTTACTAACAACCGATACTCTCTATTAAAATAAAAAGAGGCTTCTAAAATCATTTAAATGAATTTTAGAAGCCTCTTTGTTTCATAAAAAGTTTCAAGCTCAAAAAGAAATTCATAAAGAGTAACCAATAAATAATTATAGTCCTGTTATTAATGACAATTATCGTATAAATTGTTATCTTCGTCCCCAAATTAACTACAAATACTAAATATTCATGAAGAAAAAAAGTCTAACTTTATTAGTGGCAGCAACGCTTGCCAGCAGTGTATTATTCTCATCATGCATTGGATCATTTGGGTTGTCAAATAAGCTGTTGGATTGGAACAGAAATATCGACAGCAAGTTTGTAAACGAGTTAGTATTCGTTGCATTCTGGATTGTTCCGGTTTATGAAATCTCTGCATTAGCCGACATATTGGTTTTAAACTCGATTGAATTCTGGAGCGGAAGCAACCCTGTTGCAGATGCCGGTACGGTAAAAACAATCGAAACCAAAGACGGCACGTATGCCATCGAAACCCAAAAAGACGGCTACCACATCCAGAAAGAAGGAGAAGAAAAAGCGGTTGATCTGGTTTTCAATGAAGCAGACAAGAGCTGGAGCGTAGAAGCAAACGGCGAATCGACCAAACTGCTGAAGTTCACAGGTGACGACGAAGTTGTCATGTACCTTCCCGACGGCAAAGAAATGAATGTAGAACTGAACCAGGCAGGCGTACTTGCTTTCAAACAGGTAGCCGAAGGTTATTCTTTCTACGCAGCAAGATAAAAAAGTTGAAAGTTGAAAGTGAAAACTGGCACAACCTTAACTTTCAACTCTCAACTCTCAACTTTCAACTATTAAATTATGGATAGACAAGGGCAGGGGGCTTATATTCCGCAGGAGCTATTAAAAGAACTCAGTAAGGCGAGTAATCGCTTACTGATAGGTATACCCTGTGAACGGGTGGAAGGAGAACGCCGTCTGGCTCTGACTCCCGAAGCGGTCGACATGCTGACCGACCGTGGGCATCGCGTTCTGGTGGAAGCCGGGGCAGGCCTGGGGATCAATTACTCCGATAACCATTATTCGGAAGCGGGAGCCGAGATTGTGGCGACTCCGGCCGAGGTGTATCAGGCGGACATCATCCTGAAAATCCTGCCACCGCTGACTGCCGAGGTGATGATGATGAAGCCGCGTACTACGCTGTTTTCAACCGTCCAGTTTAATACCTTTTCGCATGAAGCCTTCGAACTGATGATGGCTAAACGGATTACAGCTGTCGCCTATGAACTGTTGGCGGATGACAAACAGCGCTGTCCGGTCCTGAATGTGATCTCTGAGATAGAAGGAACAGCCTCTATCACGATCGCTTCCGAGTTGTTGAGCAATACGCAGGGCGGAAAAGGGATCTTGTTAGGAGGCATACCGGGCGTTTCACCGACCGAGGTCGTGATCATTGGAGCCGGTAATGCCGGGACTGTCGCCACCCGTGCCGCTATGGCACTGGGGGCTTCCGTGAAGGTGTTCGACGACGATATAAACAAGCTTCGGACTATCCAGCAGGTATTGGGGCAAGGCTTGTTCACTTCCACTTTCCATCCGAATGTGCTGCAAAACGCTTTCCGTAGTGCCGACGTGGTGATCGGGGCGATGCGTTACATCAATACGCGTCACCGGTATATCATCGCCGAAGATATGATCCGTATCATGAAGCGCGGTGCATTAGTTATTGACCTCAGGATCAATCAGGGAGGGTGTTTCGAGACGACCTGTTGCCTCTGTCCTTCCGATCCGGCTGTTTTCGAACAGTACGGCGTACTGCATTATTGCCGGCAGAACATCAGTAACCGTGTGGCGCGTACCACTTCGATGGCACTGAGCAATATCTTCGTCCCGATGCTTTTCCTGCTGGGCGATGCCGGTGCCGTGCAGGGGATGATCAAGAGCGACCCGGGATTCAAAAACGGAGTCTACATGTATTGCGGTAAGCCTGTTAACAGCTACGTTTCCAATCGATTCGGTTTATCATCGAATAATATCGATCTATACCTCTCTGCGTTTTAACCCATAAAAGTTTTGAACTCGCAAAGTTTATTCTTTACTTTGCGATGATCTTAAATATCAACAAGCGATTAAGCTAATATAAGTATATTATGGCAGAACAGACAAAAGTAACAACTCTGGAAAAGGTTGTCATCCGTTTTTCGGGCGATTCCGGTGACGGTATGCAGCTGACCGGAACAATCTTTTCCAATCTGTCGGCTATTTTTGGGAATGAAATCTCTACATTCCCCGATTATCCGGCAGAAGTGCGTGCTCCTCAAGGAACACTTAGTGGTGTATCAGGTTTCCAGGTTCATCTGGGATCCCGTAAAATTTTTACTCCCGGCGATAAGGCGGACGTGCTGGTCGCAATGAATCCCGCTGCGCTGAAAGTGAATGTGAAAAACCTGAAACCCAATGCGATCGTTTTGATCGATACGGATTCGTTCCAGAAGAGTGACTTGGACAAGGCGCAATTCACGACAGACGATCCGTTCCAGGAATTAGGGCTTGGCGGCGTGCAGGTCGTGGCGGCTCCTATCTCGACAATGGTGAAAGACGGCCTGGCTGAATTCGGCTTGGATAACAAGTCTGCGCTCCGTTGTAAGAATATGTTCGCACTGGGGTTGGTTTGTTGGCTGTTCGAACGTCCGCTGGATGAAGCGATGCACATGTTGCAGAACAAGTTCGCCAAAAAGCCGGCTATCGCACAGGCCAATATCAAGGCGCTGACAGACGGTTACAACTACGGACACAATATCCATGCTTCAGTCTCCACTTACCGCATCGAAAGTAAGAAGGCTGCACCAGGTTTTTATACTGACGTGAACGGTAATAAGGCCACATCCTACGGGTTGATCGCTGCTGCGGAGAAGGCCGGCTTACGGTTGTTCCTCGGAAGCTACCCGATCACTCCGGCCACCGATATCTTGCATGAGTTGTCAAAGCATAAGGAGCTTGGTGTCATCACTGTTCAGGCGGAAGATGAAATTGCCGGTATCTGTACTTCCATCGTAGCCAGCTTTGCCGGTTGCTTGGCTGCGACTTCCACATCCGGTCCCGGTCTGGCGTTGAAGAGCGAAGCGATCGGTTTGGCCGTGATCGCCGAACTGCCGCTGGTTGTTATTGATGTGCAGCGTGGTGGTCCTTCTACGGGTATGCCGACCAAGAGCGAACAAACCGACTTGATGCAGGCGCTTTACGGACGTAACGGTGAAAGTCCGGCTGTCGTGATTGCTGCTTCGACTCCGACAGACTGTTTCGATGCCGCTTACTGGGCAGGAAAGTTGGCCCTCGAACATATGACTCCTGTCATCCTGTTGACGGATGCCTTCATCGCCAACGGTTCTTCCGCATGGAAGCTGCCGAACTTGGCTGAATATCCGGAAATCAAACCGAATTATGTCTCCAACTACGATGCGAGTGAAAAAGTATGGAAAGCGTATCGCCGCGACAAGGAAAGCCTGGTTCGCTATTGGGCTATTCCGGGAACCGAGGGCTTTGCCCATCGTCTGGGCGGTCTTGAAAAAGACTATGAAACAAGTGCTATCTCGACAGACCCCGTCAACCACCAGAAGATGGTTACCACCCGCCAGGCCAAGATCGACAAGATTGCCGATTATATCCCCGAACTGGAAGTGATCGGAGACCCCGATGCAGACCTGCTGATCGTCGGATGGGGCGGAACATACGGACACCTCTACGAAGCAATGGAAACTATGCAGGAGCAGGGAAAGAAGGTTGCTCTGGCTCACTTCAAGTTCATCAGTCCGCTGCCTAAGAACACGGCTGAAGTGCTGAGCAAATACAAGAAGGTGGTCGTTGCCGAACAGAACAACGGGCAGTTTGCCAACTACCTGCGTGGTAAAGTGACGGGATTCAATCCGTACCGTTTCAACCGCGTAAAGGGACAACCTTTTGTCGTAGCGAGATTAGTTGAGGAATTCACGAAAATATTGGAGGCTTAAAAGATGGCAACTGAAGAAGTAAAATTTCAACCGAAAGATTATAAGAGCGATCAGTATGTACGCTGGTGTCCGGGTTGTGGAGACCATGCCGTGTTGAACTGCTTGCACAAAGCAATGGCCGAAGTAGGAGTGGCTCCTCATAATATGGCTGTTATCTCTGGTATCGGATGTTCTTCCCGTTTACCTTATTACATGAACACATACGGTTTTCATACGATTCATGGTCGTGGTGCTGCTATCGCTACCGGCGTGAAGACGGCTCGTCCGGACTTGAGCGTCTGGTTGATTACTGGTGACGGCGACTGTCTGGCTATCGGCGGTAACCATTTTATCCATGCTGTCCGCCGCAACGTGGACCTGAATATCGTGTTGTTCAACAACAAGATATATGGTCTGACGAAGGGGCAGTATTCCCCGACATCCGACCGTGGTTTCGTATCCAAGAGCTCTCCTTATGGGACGGTGGAAGATCCGTTTATCCCGGCCGAGTTGGCGTTGGGTGCCCGTGGTAATTTCTTTGCCCGTGTGATCGATGTGGATCTGAAGAATACGACCGAAGTGTTGGCTGCTTCTGCCCGCCATAAAGGTGCTTCCGTGACTGAAGTGCTGGTGAACTGTGTGATCTTTAACGACGGTATCCATAAAAAGATTGTCGATAAGGAATTTCGTGCCGACCGTACGATTTTCTTGCGCCACGGCGAAAAGATGTTGTTCGGCAAAGACAATGAAAAGGGTATCGTGTTGGAAGGCCTGAAACTTAAAGCCGTAACGATCGGTCAGGATGGTTATACGCTGGATGATGTTTTGGTACATGATGCACATGAAAAGGATAACACCCTGCACATGATGCTTGCCATGATGAGCGGTGATATGCCAATTGCGTTAGGCGTAATACGAGATGTGGAGGGACCGACCTATGATGAGGCTGTCCACCAGCAAATCGAGGAGGTACAAGCGAAGAATCCTACACGTAAATTACACGACCTTTTGATGAAAGGTGAGATTTGGGAGGTAAAGTAATATATTTCTGATTGGATATAAGAGAAGGCGCAAGATATTTATCCTGCGCCTTTCTTATATTTATACGCTGGATTTGTTTGTGCGGAAAAAAGTATATATCTTTGTTTCAGTCACAATAAAAGCGAATACCTATGATGACAACTTCGGAAATAGTTGAGATGCTAGCTAAAAGTATATGATTTGTAAACTCCATATTACAAATAGACTAAGGGTTTTGTTAATTGCATGGAAAAGAGTAATTATTACTGAAAAATTTCCTTAATAAGCTGTGTACGATAAAAAAAAATATTACTTTTGTACCGCGGTTAACAAGGTGGAGTCGCAGCAAGCTCCAAAAGGTCGGAAAGCCTCACCGTATCGAACTAGAGTAGAGAGAAAAGTTATATAAAGTCAATCATTTAAATTAAATTCAAGATGGCTAATTTAGATTTAAGCAAGTACGGAATTGTTGATGTGAAAGAAATCGTTCACAATCCGTCTTATGATGTTCTGTTCGCAGAAGAAACTAAACCGAGTTTGGAAGGCTTCGAGAAAGGCCAAGTAACTGAGCTAGGTGCTGTAAACGTGATGACTGGTATTTATACAGGTCGTTCTCCTAAAGATAAATTTTTCGTAAAGAATGAAGCCAGCGAAGATTCTGTATGGTGGACTTCTGATGAATATAAGAATGATAACAAGCCTTGTTCTGAGGCCGCTTGGGCAGACTTGAAGGCTAAAGCCGTAAAAGAATTGTCTGGCAAACGTTTGTTCGTTGTCGATACATTCTGTGGCGCTAACGAGGCTACTCGTTTGAAAGTACGTTTCATTATGGAGGTTGCTTGGCAAGCTCACTTCGTAACTAATATGTTCATCCGTCCGACAGCTGAGGAATTGGCTAACTACGGCGAACCTGATTTCGTTTCTTTCAACGCAGCTAAGGCTAAAGTTGACAACTACAAAGAATTAGGCTTGAACTCTGAGACTGCTACTGTTTTCAACTTGAAGACTAAAGAGCAAGTTATCTTGAATACTTGGTACGGTGGTGAAATGAAGAAGGGTATGTTCTCTATCATGAACTACAAGAACCCGCTTCGTGGCATCGCTTCTATGCACTGCTCCGCTAACACGGATAAAGAGGGCAAGAGCTCAGCTATCTTCTTCGGTTTGTCTGGTACTGGTAAGACTACTTTGTCTACGGACCCGAAACGTTTGTTGATCGGTGACGATGAGCACGGATGGGATAACGAAGGTGTATTCAACTACGAGGGTGGTTGAATACACC
>OHLR01000819.1_pt1 | contig 12258 bp, 8 predicted proteins | sample 1569141 | NCBI WGS metagenome assembly OHLR01 (sample SAMEA3879553, study PRJEB24766) | human gut metagenome | biome: human-associated habitat; feature: feces | place: USA | collected 1985/1987
TCATTTGTCTCATCCTGATAAATTCCTCGCGGAAGCCATAATACCTTCTTGATTCCAAGAAAACGTGACAGCTGTTCTTCAATCTGTTCTCTCGAAAGATTTGGATTTCGTCCGGCACTTAACAGACAGCTTTCTGTCGTTAAAAGTGTACCCTCTCCATCGCTGTGAATGGAACCACCTTCTAATACAAATGGCGCAGCATCGTACCAGTCAAAGCCAAACTGATCTGCAAATGCACTGGCAAATGCATTGTCTTTTTCCCAGGAAGCATACAAACCATCGACATTTCCGCCCCACGCATTAAATTCCCAGTTAATTCCACGCAAATCACGCGCTTCATATGGTGTATCCACATTTCCACTCACAACGAATGTAGGACCTGTATCTCTTGCCCATGCATCGTCTGTATCCATGACTACAAGCCTGACCGTTTCCGGGAGCATCTTTGCTGCTTCCTCTTTTCTACCTTCTGATACAATCATGTATACCTGCTCGCTTTCACTGATTACAGACGCTATCTGTGCAAATGCTTTCTTAGCCGCCTTTGCTCCATAAGCCCAAGACCCCGGTCTTTCTGGCCATATCATAATGCAGCCCTGATGTCTTTCAAATTCAGCAGGCATGCGAAAACCGTCTGCTGCCGGAGTACTGTTTATATAATCCATATCTATAATCTCCCTTTGAAATCTTCATAGCCAAAATGCTTCCACACCTTACATTCCCCATCACTATCCATAATTACAATATCCGGCAGTGGGATTCCGTTAAATGTGTTGTTCTTAACCATTGAATATATAGCCATATCTTCAAATACGAGTCTGTCCCCGACATTGATTTTCCTGCCGAATTGATAATCACCTATGATATCTCCTGCAAGGCATGTATAAGATGACAGTCTGTATCTGTATCTTCCATTCTTCGCCGGTTTCCATATGCCTTCTTTTACGTCCATATCAAAATCAATCTCTATGTCCTTATCAATTCCATACTCATCTTCCATGTCCGATATTTTCAATCCACCACGAAGAGGCGGTGTGTATGGCATTTCCAGTACATCTGGCATATGACACGCTGCAGATGCATCAAGTATAAGAGTTGTTATTCCATTTTCAACCTTATCAAGCACTGTAGTCACAAGATATCCTGCATTAAGTGCAACAGCTTCCCCCGGTTCAACATACACCTGTACATCATATTTCCTTCTTACATGACTGATACATTTTTCAAGAGTTTCAATGTCGTAATCTTCACGGGTTATATGATGTCCGCCGCCAAAATTAACCCACTTCATATCTTTCATGAGAAATCCGAATTTCTCTTCAACAGCCTTTAATGTTGCCTCTAAGTCATCTGAATTCTGCTCACATAATGTATGAAAATGTATTCCTTCCATGCCAGATAACACATCCGGTTCTTCCTTAAGAGCGGCTTTCAGATTCTTAAGAGTAACTCCAAGTCTGCTGCCCGGCGCGCATGGGTCATATATTGCATGGTCACCCTGTGTAGAAAACTCTGGATTAACTCGAAGTCCAAAGCTTACTCCACCCTCAATACATCTGGCTTTATGCTTCTTTAACTGTGAAACTGAGTTAAAGACAACATGGTCACATATATTTACAAGCTCATCCATATCCTCATCAGTAAATGCCGGTGCAAATACATGATTTTCTTTTCCCATACACTCAGCACCAAGTCTGGCTTCATATATTCCACTTGCCGTAGTTCCGCTTATATATTTTCCAATCAGCGGATATTCTGCATATGCTGAAAATGCTTTCTGCGCCAGCAGTATGTGGCAGCCGGTATCTTCTTCTACTTTATGAAGTATCTCAAGATTATGAATAAGCATTTTTTCATCTATTACATATGCCGGTGTCTTTAACTCATCAAATCTCATAATTAACCTCTCTTTTTAGTCTACTAAAACAGGATTTTCATCGACAACCCATGGGAGACCGTACTTATTAAGCGCATCCATGTATGGATCCGGATCAAATTCATCTGTTGTGAATACTCCCGGCTTGTTCCAGAGTCCCTTTGCAACAAGCATTGTACCAATCATAGCAGGTACGCCTGTTGTATATGAAATAGCCTGCGAACCTACCTCACGGTAACATTCCTGATGGTCGCACACATTGTAAATATATACCTTCTTCTCCTTGCCGTCTTTGATACCTGTGAAGATACAGCCAATATTAGTCTTACCTACTGTTCTTGGTCCAAGTGAAGCAGGGTCTGGAAGAAGTGCCTTTAAGAACTGGATTGGAACAATCTCCTGTCCGTTGAATTCAACCGGGTCAGTTCTTAACATTCCGACATTCTCAAGGCACTTCATATGTGTGAGATAGCTCTGTCCGAAGGTCATGAAGAAACGGATTCTCTTGATTCCCGGAATATTTTTTGCAAGTGATTCGATCTCTTCATGATGAAGCAGGTACATATCCTTCATTCCTACTCCCTCAAAATTGTACTCTCTCTTTATTGACATAGCAGGAATCTCAACCCAGTGACCATCCTCCCAATATGAGCCGGGTGCTGATACCTCACGAAGATTAATCTCCGGGTTAAAGTTAGTTGCAAACGGATATCCATGGTCTCCGCCGTTGCAGTCTAATATATCAATTGTATGTATCTCATCAAAATAGTGTTTCTGTGCATAAGCTGTGAATACGCTTGTTACACCCGGATCAAAACCAGTTCCTAAAAGTGCTGTAATTCCGGCTTCTTTATATTTTTCTCTGTAAGCCCACTGCCATGAGTAGTCAAAATATGCTGTAAATCCAAGACGCTTGCATCTCTCCTCATATACCTTTCTCCACTCAGGATTGTCTGTATCCTCACACTCGTAATTAGCAGTATCAACATAAGGAACTTTACATGCAAGGCAGGCATCCATAATCGTAAGGTCCTGATATGGAAGTGCCACATTAAGAACTACATCTGGCTTGAATTCATTGATAAGCGCAATAACCTCATCTGTGTTGTCAGCATCAACCTTTGCTGTTGTGATGTTAGTGCTTGTCTTGTCCTTCAATTCGTCTGCTAATTTGTCACATTTGCTCACTGTTCTGCTCGCTATGCACAGGTCTGAAAACACCTCGCTCACCTGACATATCTTGTGGATTGCTACTGAAGCAACTCCTCCGCAACCAATTACTAATACTCTGCTCATCTTTCTTCCTCCTGTTCTAATAATTCTTCAACATACTTTGGCAGCATGAATGCACCTGTATGAAGATTAGTTGTGTAATATTCTGTATGTATATTTCTTCTCTTCCACTCTGCCGGCTTGAAATCCTTAAGCGGATGATATTTCTTTGACGCAAATCCAAACAGCCAGTATCCTGACGGACTTGTTGGTATATGTGCCTGATACACGCGGCTTATTGGAAATGTGTGGAACACCTTCCTGTGCATGCTTCTGCATGCATCCTCATCCTCATCATAGAAAGGACTTCCATGCTGGTACACAAGTATTCCGTCCTCCTTAAGTGCCTTATAACAGTTTCCATAAAATTCCCTTGTAAACAGTCCCTCACTCGCACCAAACGGGTCTGTTGCGTCATTAATTATAAGGTCATACATATCCTGCTTGGAGCGTAAGAACCTTAATGCATCTGAATTATAAATGTGTACTCTCTCATCTTCTAATCCTACTGCCGTCTCTGGAAAATACTCCCTGCACACATCAACAAACATGTTGTCCTGTTCAACTATGTCAATATTTTCGATATTGTCATACTGCAACAGTTCCTTTGATACACCTCCGTCACCGCCACCGATTATCAATACATTTTTAACATCTGGATGGACTGACATTGGCACATGCACCACCATCTCGTTATAGATGAAACAATCCTGTTCTGAAAATATAACACTTCCATTAAGTGTCAGGAATTTTCCGAACTCTGGCGACTGAAATACATCTATTCTCTGATAGTCGCTCTCGCCAGAAAACAGTTGTTTTTCAACCCTGATATCAAACTTCACATGTGGTGAATGAAGTTCTGAAAACCAAAATTCCATAGAAACTTTCTCCCTTCTATATTTGACCGATTGAACAAATCGGACATTTACATTCTTAATACATTCAGTGTCTGCAATGTTGAATCTTCCATTCCCTGCATTGAACAGCCCTTCTCTACTGAATACTGAATATAGTCTATTATCTCGTCTGTAATTTCTTCACCCGGCGCAAGTATAGGAATTCCTGGTGGATATGCCATTACGAACTCCCCTGATATATGTCCTGCTGCCTCACGGATTGGAACTTTAATCTTATCGGCATAGAAGGCTTCCTGTGGTGAAGCAAGTACCCTTGGAAGCAGCATTTGTCTGTCTACTTCAAAGCGTTTTTCTTCTTTTGAATACAGACGGCTGATTTCAGCCAATGCTCCGACAAGTCTTTCTATATCCTGTATTCTGTCACCAATTGATATGTACGCCATTATATTTCCAATGTCGCCGAATTCTATCTGGATATCATACTCATCTCTTAAGATATCATACACCTCAATTCCATCAAGTCCGATATCCCTTGTATAAACACAAAGCTTGGTAACATCATAATCATAGACTGTTCCACCATTAATCAATTCTTTTCCGTATGCATAATAACCGCCTACCATATTAATCTCATCTCTTGCATACTGTGCCCACTCGCTCACCTTTGCAAATGACTGTCTGCCGCGCAGGGCAAGATTTCTTCTTGATATATCAAGGCTTGTCATAAGAAGATATGACGCGCTCGTTGTCTGCGTAATATTAATAATTGTCTGTACATAATCAGCATTCATACCATTATTGGTAAGAAGGATTGAACTCTGCGTAAGCGAACCGCCTGACTTATGCATTGATATTGCTGCAAGGTCTGCTCCTGCTTTCATTGAATTCATAGGAAGGTTGTCACCAAAATACAGATGCGTTCCATGTGCCTCATCGGCAAGCACCTTAAGTCCATATGAATGTGCTATATCACATATTCCTTTAATGTCTGAACAGATTCCATAATATGTAGGATTGTTCACCAAAACCGCCACCGCATTCGGATGCTCCTGTATTGTCTTTTCAACCTGCTGCACAGTTACTCCAAGCACTATTCCAAGCTTTGCATTAATTTCTGTATTAAGATAAACAGGAATCGCACCACACAGAATCAATGCATTAATTACGCTTTTATGCACATTTCTTGGAACGATAATCTCATCTCCAGCCTTACATACAGATAACACCATGTTCTGTACTGCCTGCGTAGTTCCTCCTACCATGAAAAATGCGTGTTCTGCCCCAAATGCTTCTGCTGTGAGCTCCTCTGCCTCCTTGATAACAGAAACAGGGTGGCACAGGTTATCAAGTGGCTTCATTGAATTAACATCTATTCCAACACATCTTTCTCCAAGTAAATCTACCAGTTCTGGGTTGCCCCTTCCTCTCTTATGTCCCGGAACATCAAACGGAACAATTCTTTTCTTTCTGAATTTCTCAATTGCTTCGTAAAGCGGCGCACTCGCCTGTCTTTTTAAGTCCATATTTCCCCCTTAAACGCAGTTTAGGCGTGATTGATTCTAAATCAATCACGCCTGTATAATCATATTCTATCTTATTTTCCTGATTACTGTATGTATACAAATACAGAGAATCTGACCTTTCAGAGTTTATCCAAGTAAGTCACTGTTACCGCTCTTATTGACCGTTTCACAAGATGATATGCTCTCTCGCATGATAATTTAAAAATCAACTTATAAAATTTGAGCTTCTAACTCAATCAATAATGTGTGCCCTAGTCACACTCGGCAACCGACCCGCCCGTCCGCAAGGCTTAACATGTAACCATGTGGTCTGTATTTGCGATATCTTTTTATATCCAAAATACTTTCTAAAATATAATATAACTATCTGCTGGTGTCAATAACATTTTTATATTTACTCCATATTTTACCTGAACTTTTCGAATATATTACATTATTACCCCTGAAAGCTAAAGACATTATCTTATCTCATATTCCTGTATTAAACACTGGTGTTCCTTATTGTCCTTATCATAATTGATTGCAACCAGTAATATATCTCCAGTATACCCTTCAATTGTTGCAGGATATTTTTTATCTATTATCTGTTTCATTGCAGTATCAGCATTCTGATTCCACTTCAATTCTACCACAATCGCTGGATAATCCATTTTATATTCCGGTTTTGGCAAAAACACAAAATCTGCAAATCCTCGTCCGGTTGGCAATTCTCGAATCGGTTTAAAATAATATTGCATTGCACTAAGATATGCAATTGCTAATACACTGCTCAAAGAATTCTCATTGTTATATTGTATAACTGATACATATTCGTTATGAATCTTTTCTATCTGTTCTGCAACTGCATTTTCATTCTTATCCAGTGTAGCATTGAGCAATTTCTCTGAATTCTGCCAGAATCCAAGCATTTCATTCCACTTTCTGCTCTCTACTGCTGCAGTAAGCTCCTGCCTGATTTCTTCATTTGGAACAAATGCCATGCTATTAGTCTGGTCATACGCCAGATATCCAAGATGAATCATATAAGTCAATACATCATCTTTACTCTTAATATTCAGAGTATCATTCTTAAATGTACCTGTGTTAACTTTGACTTCAGCCCCGGATATCATTGCAATAATGGCTGTTTTCAAGCCATCATAATTCATATTAATAAGCGGCACAATTGCTTCATAAGAAGCTGTCTCGGACCAGTAGCTTTTAAATTCTCCTTTTAGCATAACACTTACAACGGCTCTTGGATTATATACCTGATAATCTCTTAGCAGATACCCATCATACCACATTTTTACTTTGTCAAAATCCTGATTATATTCTCTTGCAAGCCCTCTGACCTCATCTTCAGTAAACCCAACATACTGTGCCAGATTACTTGGGCTTAACATAGTAAATTCATCAAAATTATTAAGTGCTGATTGCGTCTTTTCCTTTTTCATCGGAAGAATCCCTGTCAGATATGCCAGTTGTATATATTTAGTAGGTTCTGTTCCCTTAAACATCCCCCTTAAAAAGTTAATATAATCTTCCTGCACATTTTTATTAGCAGCTTCATCTCTTATCAAAACATCCCATTCATCAATAATTACAATAAACTTATTTCCTGTCTCCGCATTAATTATCGCCAATGCTTCTGGCAATGAAACAATATCACTCTTCAATACACCAGGATAACATTCTTTTAATTCTGAAATTGTCTTTTCTGAAATGTATGATATAAGATTCTCTGCTTTACCTGCTGGTTCCAGACACCACTGAATATCCAGATGTATCACATCATACTTATTCAAATGTTTCTTAAAATCTGGTGATTTACTAACTTCCAGCCCCGAAAACATTTTCTCTGAATTGCAGCCCTTACTATAGTATGCTGTGAGCATATTTGCAGTAATTGACTTTCCAAAACGACGCGGTCTGCTATTGCATATAAATGCATCTGATGACGCCAGTACACTGTTCGTATAATTAATCAATCCACTTTTATCAATATAAATTCTTGCATTTAACGCTGCCTGAAACGCAGAATTATCCGGATTCACAAACATTCCCATAGAGCCAGCCCCCTTCTCACAAAACAAATCATCTATAAATATTATACATGCAATCTCTCATTGTGCAAATATTTATTCTAAACACCAGCTCTTTTTACCATACAACTTCCGTGCTACCGCAAATGCTTCCTCAGGAATCCCCATTTCTCTATACATTTCCTTCCAGTCCTCTGTAAGTTGTCCTTTTAATTCAAGCTGTGTTTTCCTGTTTATACCCGAAAATACCCCAAACCATTTACGGACATCCGGATTGCTTTTGTAAAAGCTGCCACCCTCACGCTTTATCTGCATGTCCATAACTGCTGTTATCTGTAACATAAGATGCAATTCACCGGTTACATCAGACGCCTCCATGAGAACATCAGGTCTTTTGTTGTAAAAGTCCATAAAGTACTGCATAGCACCCTTTGTATCCTCTTTTGCAAGAAAAGACGACAAAACTGCTTTCAGCTCCCTTGTTTCGGCTTTTTCGCCAACCATTCCAACCTTGCATTCCTTTACATTGATATTGTTTACTCTCACCCACACAAGCAATAAGAATTCAGATATAAAGCCAAACACACGCCTGTGGTATGAATCCTTATCAGTCTCCATATCAATGCGTTTCTGAACCTCAAAGAATATCGTAAACAGCCACTCAGCATATTTATCAAAAAGCTCTTTAGAAGTGACTATCATATTTCCAAAATATGTCTCATTGCCATTAACAAGCTGTATAAATGTATCATAATACTCGGGATATAATTCCTTAATAACTTCACCTGTCATGTCAAGCGCAGTTACATTATGATTAGCAGAAAATCCGTAATGATATGAATTATTAAGAACGACTCTCTTGGTTGTAACAAGTTCGTACTCCTTAAAAATCTGCTCATACTGCTTTTCATTCATAATATGCTCGTTCTCATCAATAAGATATCTTCTGTAATGGCATGTTCCAACATAATTAATATCATGCACATTTTTCCATATCCAATATAATCCTGTAAGTTCACTATAATAACCGTTAAGAGCCGATATATTATCTCCTGTATCGTCCCTGAGATACCCCAGTGGTGAATTAATTGCTGTACCTACCTGAAGCGGCACATACATATTATCATCAGGCTTTGTAAAATGTTTATGTGTAAGTGTGTAAATTGTTAAGTCCATATTCACCCTTTATGCCAGAAATCCACAGGCTCATACTCCTGCAGTTTTGCAAGAAATCCAAGTTTTCCAAGCTCCTCCTGAATTAAATCCAGCGTCTGTTCGTCATCAGCAACAATTGTATGATAATGATATCCTGATGTCACATTCATCAATAAGCTGCTCTTTCCATTTGCAATTTCCTCAAGATATTTCCTGATATCACGTCTTGAATGGATATTCATCTCCGCTCTTATAACACCATATACCTTGTGATACACAAAAACGTCTCTTATCCATCCACCCATGTCAACTATTGCTCCAAGCTCTGTTTCCACCTCATCATCTTCATGTTTAACCTTAAGTATGCGGCTGTACTCCTGCTTATCATTAAGCACATAGCCTCTGTTAGTTGAGAAAACATCTATATTCTTCGCGCGGATAAGCGCTATATCCTGCACTATAACCTGCCTGCTTACATCTAATATCTGTGCAAGCTGTGTACCCGGCACAGGACTTGACGAATGTTTTAATATATCTACTATCTGATTTCTTCTCTCTTCTCCATTCATTGCTACAACTCCCCAGTTCACCCCGACAATGATTACTCCTGTACAGGATGAAGATTTTTTAATGAAATGTCCATAATTGGTGCAGAATGTGTAAGTGCACCACTTGATACAAAGTCTACACCAAGGTCAGTAATTTTTGCAATGTTTTCTTTAGTTACATTTCCAGAAACTTCAACTAAAGCTTTTCCACCAATTATATTCATAGCCTCTCGCATATCCTCATGACTCATATTATCAAGCATAATAATATCAGCGCCTGCCTCAACAGCTTCACGCACCATTGAAAGGTTCTCAACTTCAACTTCTATCTTTCTTACAAATGGTGCATATTCCTTAGCCATTGTAACTGCCTGCTTAACTCCGCCTGCAGCACCTATATGGTTATCCTTAAGGAGTACTCCGTCTGTAAGATTATATCTGTGGTTATTACCACCTCCGATTCTGACAGCATACTTCTCAAATATACGGTTATTAGGTGATGTCTTTCTTGTATCAAGAAGCTTTGTCTTAGTTCCTGCAAGCAGCTTCGCAACACCATTAGTATATGTCGCTATTCCACTCATTCTCTGGAGATAATTAAGTGCTGTTCTTTCTCCACACAGAAGAACTCTTATATCTCCTCTTACAACTGCCATCTTCTGACCTTTCTTAACCTCATCCCCGTCTTTTGCAAAAAATGTAATCTCTACATCTTCATCAAGCAGTTCAAATGTTCTTGCAAATACCTGCAGACCACATATTATTCCATCCTGCTTGCATATAAGCTCGACTTCTCCAAGTTTTGGTTCTGGCATAACACTGTTAGTTGACACATCCTCACTTGTAATATCTTCTTTAAGTGCTCCAAGAATGAGCGGATCCACATTTAACTTTAAAGTAACTTTATCAAACATATCATTTCTCCATTTCTATATATTATGCATAATTCTTCTTCTGGCTTTCTTCATAGGCTTTATCTGCCTCTTCAATCTTTTTATTGACTAATTCTGCATATTCTCCGTCAATTTTCGACTCATCTGCATATTTTTCTGCATCAAATGTATCAAAATATGTAATCTCATCCTGTGTCGGTTTTACAACTGCATTTTTAGTAATATCAAGTGCTGCCCTCTTTGCAAACACAAGACTTTCAAGAAGTGAGTTGCTTGCAAGCCTGTTTCTTCCATGAACTCCGTTGCAGGCTGTCTCGCCTATTGCATACAGGTTATCCATTGTTGTTCTGCTCTCATGGTCTACCTTAATTCCTCCCATGAAATAGTGCTGTGCAGGAACAACCGGAATACACTCTTTTGACGGGTCATATCCCTTATCAATACAATACTGCACTATATTAGGAAAATGCGTTTTTAATTCTTCTTCAGGTATTGTCCTTAAATCTTCCCATACAAAGTCTGTATTGTCCTTTGCCATCTGTTTTCTAATCTCTTCTGTAAGCAGGTCTCTTGGTAGCAGCTCATTAACAAATCTTTTTCCATTCTTATCATAAAGCTTTGCGCCTTCGCCTCTTACTGATTCAGATATAAGAAAGCTCCTGTCTTCCTCTTTGTCAGAATAAAATGTTGTCGGATGAATCTGGACATAATTAATATCCTTTAATTCTACTCCATGCTTTATAGCAATTGCAATTGCATCTCCTGTAAGATGTCTGAAATTCGTTGAATGTCTGTATAAACCACCAATTCCACCTGTAGCAAGTACAACATCTGAAGCTTCTACCTTAATAAGCTCTCCATTTTCTGTCCTTATAACCGCACCAAGGCATCTGTTATCTCTGCTTATTATATCAAGCAGTCTTGTGTATTCCATAATTGTCACATTTGGAAGAGTTCTCACCTTCTCTAACAGATGGCTTGTTATCTCTTTTCCTGTAATATCTTCATGGAATATTATCCTGTTAGATGAATGAGCTCCTTCTCTTGTGTATGCAAGACTTCCGTCAGCCTCTCTTGCAAATCTTGCTCCACAATCGACAAGATCTTTTACTACATCTGCTGATGAACGGATCATTATTTCAACAGATTTCTTATCATTTTCATAATGGCCGGCTTTCATCGTATCTTCAAAATAACTTTCGTAATCTTCTTCACATTTTAGCATACACATACCGCCCTGTGCCAGAAATGAATCACTGCTCTCACAATCAGACTTTGTTATCATAAGAATCTTCTTATCGGCAGGCAGATTCATTGCCATATACAGACCAGAACAGCCACATCCGGCTATCAGCACATCTGTTTTAATTGTATTATTCATAGGATACCTCCATTCTTTCTGCGCTTACTACAATCTTACTTTGCAAGCTCAAGCATTCTTGTAAGCGGCTTCATTGCTTTCTTTGCAACTTCTTCATCTACAAACACTTCATTATTTTCCTGTTCAAGAACATCAAGCACCTTATCTAAGGTTACCATCTTCATGTTGACACATACCTGATCAGGCTTTAATGTATACAGTTTCTTGCCAGGTGCCTTTTTTCTTATCTCACCAAATACACCATCAACTGTTGCAATTATGAATTCCTTACAATCTGTATCTACAACATAATCAATAATTCCTGATGTACTACCTATGTAATCAGCATATTTTAATACTTCCTCTGTACATTCAGGGTGTGCTGCAAGCTTTGCCTGTGGATATTTCTTCTTAGTTTCAACGACCATATCCTCTGTTATTGCAACATGTCTTGGACAGAAGCCTTTATTAAGAATCACATTTTTCTCTGGAACCTGCTTCGCAACGAATCTTCCAAGATTCTGGTCAGGAATAAAGAAAATGTTTTTATTAGGAAGGTTCTTTACAATCTTTACTGCATTTGATGATGTCACACAGACGTCTGAATAAGTCTTTAACTCTGCTGTTGAATTGATGTAACAGACAACTGCAAGGTCATCATACTGTTCACGCATCTTAAGAATTTCTTCCTTAGTTGCCATATGTGCCATTGGACAATCTGCTGCCATATCCGGCATAAGCACTGTTTTC
>OHLR01000828.1_pt1 | contig 12130 bp, 8 predicted proteins | sample 1569141 | NCBI WGS metagenome assembly OHLR01 (sample SAMEA3879553, study PRJEB24766) | human gut metagenome | biome: human-associated habitat; feature: feces | place: USA | collected 1985/1987
CTTCTATTACTTCTTTATCACACATAAGCAAAGTCGCAGGGCATGAAGCAGCTGATGTCCGGCGGCGGTGTCATCCTCATCGGCACCCAGCTGATCCCGCTGCTCTCTGGTCTGTTCGGCTAATCAACAAGCGATAGGAGGAAAACCCGCCATTGTTCGATAATATTTTCGCAGCAATCGAAAAATGGATGAGGGAACTTCTTTCCGGCATGGTGGAGTCCAACCTGAGTACGATGTTCACAGCGGTCAACCAACAGACCAGTGAAATCGCTGCTCAGGTCGGGCAGACACCGCAAGGGTGGAACAGCAGCATTTTCAGCATGATCCGTAACATTTCGGATTCGGTGGTGATCCCCATTGCAGGAATCATCATTACGCTGATCCTCTGCTACGAACTGATCTCGATGCTGACGGAACGGAACAATCTGCACGATGTAGACACATGGATGTTCTTCAAGTATTTCGTGAAGATGTGGATCGCGGTCTATCTCGTCAGTCATACGTTCGATATTGCAATGGCGGTATTTGACATTGGACAGTCGGTGGTAAATTCTTCTTCCGGCATTATCCGTGGCAATACCGCCATTGATATTAGTTCTCTTTCCATGCAGATGCAGGCGGCAATGGCAACAATGGCGATTGGCGAACTGGTGACGCTGGCATTGGAAACCCTTGTTGTAAGCTGGTGTCTGAAAATTCTGTCGGTGGTTATCACGGTAATTATGTACGGCAGAATGATAGAAATATACCTCTACACTTCGCTTGCTCCGATTCCATTTGCAACCATGAGTAACCGTGAATGGGGTCATGTGGGTACGAACTACTTCCGAGGGCTGTTCGCTCTGGCATTTCAGGCGTTCCTGATGATGGTCTGCGTGGCAATCTATGCAGCCCTTATCGGCAGCATCCGGGTATCTTCGGATATTCACTCGGCACTGTTCGGCACAATGGCCTACACGGTGATTCTTTGCTTCTCGCTGCTCAAAACGGGAAGTCTGTCCAAACAGATCTTCGGCAGTCACTAAATCCGGGAAAATCCAATGAAAGGAAAAGACAGCAGACAACGCCGTTTCCCGGCGGCGGTCTGGCTGTTCTGGTGATAAATGGCCTATGTAACGATTCCCAAAGACCTTTCCAAAGTGAAGAACAAGGTCTTTCTGAACCTGACGAAACGCCAGCTAGTGTGTATGGGGTTTGCAGCAGGCATTGGCGTTCCGTTCTATTTTCTCATGCGAGGTACGCTGGGAACGAGCAATGCAGCGGCAGGCATGGTGCTTCTGATGCTGCCGGAGTTTTTCTTTGCGCTGTATGAGAAAAACGGGATGCACCTTGAAACCATCCTGACAAACTTCATCAGCGTCCGATTCAAACGTCCTGCGGTACGCCGCTATGAGGTCGAAAACCTGTATGACAGAGAACTGGAAACCGCGGCACCGATCCAGAAGAAAGGAGGCATCCTTGGTAAAAAGTGAACCGAAGAAGAAACCGCAGCCGGGCGGCTTCTTCCAGAAGTTCTTTCGTAAGTCCGAAAAGAACCAGAAGGAACAGCGGTTGACCGTGCAGCAATCCATTCCGTATCTGGAAATGGGGCGCGACGGTATCTGCCGGGTGGAGGAACATCTGTATTCCAAAACCGTCCGATTCTACGACATTAACTACCAGTTAGCGCAGAACGAGGATAAAAACACCATCTTTGAAAGCTGGTGCGACTTCCTCAACTACTTCGATGCCAGCATCCGTTTTCAGCTGTCGTTCATCAACCATAAGAGCGACATGAGCGAATACAACAAGGTTATCCAGATCGAGCCGCAGCATGACCAGTTCGATGATGTGCGTATGGAATATGCGCAGATGTTGAAACAACAGCTTGCCAAGGGTAACAACGGTCTGGTTCGGACGAAGTACATCACGTTTAGCATCGAAGCAAAAAGCGTTCGGGAAGCAAAGCCCCGGCTGGAGCGTATTGAAACCGATATTCTCAACAATTTCAAGGTGCTGGGCGTGAAAGCCTACCCGCTGAACGGCGTGGAACGGCTTCAGATCATGTACGAAACCTTTCATCAGGAAGAACAGCAGAAGTTCGATTTCAGCTATGACCGCATCCTGCAGAGCGGCATGACCACTAAGGACTTCATTGCCCCGACCAGTTTCCTGTTCAAGAGCGGCAAAGACTTTATGATGGGCGATACCTACGGTGCTGCATCCTATCTGAACATCCTTGCCCCGGAACTGACGGATAAGGTGTTGGCCGAGTTTCTGGACATGGACAAAAATCTGGTGGTCAGCATTCATGTGCAGTCGGTAGACCAGTTGAAAGCAATCAAACTGATCAAGGGCAAAATTACCGATCTGGACCGTATGAAAATCGAGGAACAGAAGAAGGCTGTGAGGTCTGGTTATGATATGGAAATTATTCCGAGTGACCTTGCAACTTATGGTGGCGAGGCCAAGAAGATTCTGGATGATCTGCAGAGCCGTAATGAGCGTATGTTCCTTGTTACGGTGCTGTTCCTTAATACAGCAAAGACCAAGCAGGAGTTGGATAGTGCTGTGTTTCAGACTGCTGGTATCGCTCAGAAGTTCAACTGCACTCTGAACCGTCTGGATTATTTGCAGGAGCAGGGCCTTATGAGCAGCCTGCCGCTGGCAAATAATCTCGTTCCCATCAAGCGTGCACTGACCACCACTTCTACTGCCATCTTCGTTCCCTTCACCACGCAGGAGCTTTTTATGGAGGGCGATTCCCTCTATTATGGTCTGAATGCAGTGTCCAACAACATGATTATGGCAGACCGGAAGCAGCTGAAAAACCCGAACGGCCTGATCCTCGGTACACCCGGTAGCGGTAAGTCGTTCAGTGCAAAGCGTGAGATCACCAACGTGTTCTTTACCACAACGGACGATATTATCGTGGCAGACCCGGAGGGCGAGTATTATCCGCTGGTGGAAGCGTTGGGCGGTCAGGTTATCCATATTTCGTCCACCAGTAAGGACTACATCAATCCGATGGACATTAACCTCAACTATGCGGACGATGATAACCCGCTGGGCATGAAATCGGACTTTATTCTTTCCCTGTGCGAACTGATTATGGGCGCACGGGATGGCATGGAGCCGGAAGAAAAGTCGGTCATTGACCGCTGCCTGCCGCTGGTCTATCAGAAGTATCTGAACGACCCGAAGCCGGAGAATATGCCGACGCTCGGTGATCTGTACGACTGCCTGCGGGAGCAGAAAGAGCGGCAGGCACAACGTATCGCCACGGCACTGGAAATCTACGTCAATGGTTCGCTGCGGGTGTTCAACCACCAGACCAATGTGGAACTGGATAACCGCATTATCTGTTTCGACATCAAAGAGTTGGGCAAGCAGCTGAAAAAGCTTGGTATGCTCATCGTCCAGGATCAGGTCTGGAACCGTGTCACCATCAACCGCAACAGCAAAAAGAACACCCGGTACTATATAGACGAGTTCCACCTCCTGCTGAAAGAGGAACAGACCGCAGCATACAGCGTCGAGATCTGGAAGCGGTTCCGAAAATGGGGCGGCGTACCCACAGGCATCACCCAGAACATCAAGGATTTGCTGGCCAGCCGGGAAATCGAGAATATCTTCGAGAACAGCGATTTTATTTATATGCTCAACCAGGCATCCGGCGACCGGCAAATCCTTGCCAAGCAGCTGAATATTTCGCCGTTCCAGCTGTCGTATGTGACGAACAGCAACGAGGGCGAGGGACTACTATTCTACGGTAACACGATTATCCCGTTCAAGGATAAGTTCGATACATCGCTGAAACTGTACAGCCTGATGACAACGAAGCCCAATGAGATGGGAAAATACAAGGAGAAGAAAGAAGCATGAACACACCGAACATTTTTGACCGACTGAGCCGTAAGATTCATCATCACTCTGACATGGAGCCGCACGAAAGTGATTCCGGCCCGCCTTTCGATGAGGTGGAGCCGCTCAACTTCCACGATGAAGAATCGGTGGTGCATACGGTGCTGGAAGATTTCTATGCCGTTGGCACACTGGCCGATGAACTGACTGACGGCTTTCACATGGAAGCCCACGGTTATCTTGACCGTGAGGAAGTTAACGCCCGTCTGATTGCCTTTGCCCGGAAGCTGGAACAGGTGCTTGACAAGTGGGAAACCCACGCAGCCTTGATCGCATGACGGCTCCAGCCGGAAGGAGGTGATTCCCATAGCAGACAAAAAGTTTCGGGGCAGAGATAAAATCGTCCAGAAAATGACCAAGGATGGTCTGGTGGATGAAAACCTCCGCACCGGGGAGCAGAAGTCCGCAACCGCAGAAGAAAAGCCGGAGAAGGAAGATTCGGCAAAAGAAACTGCGGAAAAGGAAACAGATGAAGAAACTATCGTGGAAGAAGAACGGTGCATGGATGCCGGGGACGGGGAGGAGGATGCACCCCGGCATCACAGCACCGCCAAGCAGAGCGCAGACTATTATAAAGCCCATCAGGAGGAGGGCAAGCCAAAGGATGCGCCTGCGGAATCGGATGCAGAGCCGCCCACAAAGAAAGGCCGACTTTCTTTTGAAGATGAAAAAGGCGGCATTGTCCGTGGCGTAGGAATGGGCGTTAAAAAGGTGGCCAAGAAAGGAGTGGACACCGCCACCGGGTATGCCCATCAGAAAGTACATCAGGTAGAAAAGGACAATTCCGGCGTGGAAGCTGCTCACAAGTCGGAAGAAGCCGCCGAACGCCTGCGCCACTTTGTCAAAGGCAGGAAAAAGCCCAAAGATAAATCCGCCAGAGCGGAGAAAAGAGGTGGCGAGGATCAGAAATCCAGCCGTCTGAAATTCTCCGAGAGCGAGGGCGGCACGGCAGAAAATGCAGCAGAACCGCAGCTGAAAAAGAAACAGCCCCAGCCGCCACCGACTGCCGCAGGAGGTGAAGCAAAAACAGTCGGTGCGAAGTTTTACCAGAAAAAGCAGTATAAGGATGCCTATGCAGCCGCCAAGCGCGGCCAGAAAGCCGGAACTGCCGCCAGCAAGCAGGCAGCAGCGGCAACAAACACCATTACGGAGAAAGCGAAAGCGGCGGTGCAGGAGATCGTCGTGCAGCATAAAACTTTGTGGGTCGGTATTGGTGTGGGTATCCTGCTGGTGATGGTAATGTTGGGAGCCTTTTCAAGCTGTGGTGCAGCGATTCAGGGAACCGGCAGTACCTTTGTGGGAACGACCTACCCCAGCAAAGATGCCGACATGAAAGGTGCAGAAGAGGATTATCTGGAACTGGAAAAAGAACTGGATAAGCAGATTCGGCAGATGGAATCCACCCATCCGGGCTATGATGAATACCGTTATCAGCTGGATGAGATCGGGCATGACCCATATCAGCTTATTTCCCATCTGACTGCGGTTTATGAGCAGTTCACCAGAGGACAGGTCAAGCCTGTTATCAAGGAACTGTTCAAGCAACAGTATCTCCTGAAAGTGTGGGAAACGATAGAGATTCGTACGCGCATGGAAACCAGAGTAGGGGTTCGGCCAACGATAGACGCTTTTGGAAACGTCAGCATGGAAACCTATACCTATCAGGAAGAAGTGGAGTACGAGTATAAAATCCTCAATGTCCTGCTGAAAAATAAGGGCTTTGATACCATCGCGCGGAAGAACATGAACCGGAAGCAGACCGGGCGATACGATGCCTACAACCTGACCTACGGCAACCGCCCCGAACTGTTCGGCGCAGGATCACCGACTTACAGCGGCGGCACAACGGGCAGTATTGGCACGGGCGGCGGTGCTGGTGGCTCCGGCGGCTTCAAGTACGACATTCCCTCGGAAGCCCTTTCGGATGAAAAGTTCGCAAGGATGATTGAGGAAGCCGAAAAATATCTCGGTATGCCGTATGTGTGGGGCGGCAGTTCCCCAAGCACCAGTTTTGACTGTTCCGGTTTCGTCTGCTGGGTCATCAATAACAGCGGCAATGGGTGGAGCGTTGGGCGTACAACAGCCAACGGTTTGCGCGGAAAGTGCAGCTATGTTTCCCCTGCGGATGCACAGCCTGGTGACTTGATCTTCTTCGAGAAAACCTATAACACTGCTGGTGCGTCGCACGTCGGCATCTATGTCGGTGATGGGATGATGATCCACTGCGGCGACCCCATTTCCTATACCAGCATCAATTCGACCTACTGGCAAAGCCACTTTTTAGGCTTTGGCCGTATCAACTGAGAGGAGGAACGATGGGCAAAAAATTACAGAAATATCTGGATGAAGCCGAAAAGACCGAACAGCAGATCGCGGAACTGGAAGAACGGCTGAGAACCATCCGGGCGGCACAGAAAAAGGAAGAGGACAGCGAGATCATTCGCGCTATCCGCAGCACCAAGATGGGCGGGCGCGAACTGCTGGCTCTGCTGGACAACATTCAGGCGGGCAATGTGACGTTCCTAACCGCTGTAAACAACGCTTCGGAAGAAGCAGAAACGGAGGAAGCGATTGAAGAAGATGCTTAAACGGCTGGGTGTTGTTATTCCCAGCACAATTCTGACCCTGCTGATGACGGTGGGCTTTTCGACCCCGGCCTTTGCCTTTGTGGACACCACTGAGGTGACGGAGGAACCGACACAGGTGATCGAGGAAGAGGAACCGACCGAGGAAGAAAAAATCCCGTTCACCATCGCAGGCAACGGCGAGGTGGAGGATGACATCGTGGATGACCCCAGCAAGGAGTTCTTTACAGTCAAGACCAAGGGCGGCAATACGTTCTTTCTGGTGATCGACCGGGCGCGAAACAGCGAAAACGTCTATATGCTCTCGATGATCGACGAGTACGATTTGCAGGAGTTTCTGGACGATGAAGAGCGGAATGGAAAGCAGGAAGAAGAAACGCCTGCGGTAGTTCTGCCCGAAACCAAACCTGAACCTACCCCGGATGTGGAAATCGAAGAACCGAAAGAGGAATCGGGCGGCGGCATGAATAAGATTCTGCTGCTGGTATTCGTGGCTGCGCTGGGCGGCGCAGGTGCTTTCTTCTACTTCTACATTTATAAGCCGAAGCCGAAAGAAGAAACGCCGCAGAGTGAAAATCTGGAAACCGACCAGAGCCTTGCGACTGTGAACGAGGATAATCAGTCCGGCAACGAAAATGGCACATAAGAAAACCGTAACATAAGGATGCAGGGGTAGTCGAAAGGCTATCCCTGCTTTTTTCAAAAAGGAGAAAGCGTTGAAATATCTGGTGATTGCAGAAAAACCGAGCGTATCGAAATCCATTGCAAAAGTGATCGGTGCATATCGGCAGGAGGACGGGTATCTGGAGGGTGGGGATTGCGTGGTAAGCTGGTGTCTGGGGCATTTGGCAGAGTATGCAGCCCCGGAACATTACGATGAACGCTATGAAAACTGGCGTTTTGAGGATTTGCCGATTCTCCCTGCGGAGTGGAAACTGCTGGTACACAATACCAAGAAGCCGCAGTTCAATGTCCTGCGTAAACTGCTCCGCAGCAAGAAATTCGATTATGTGGTGAACGCCTGCGACGCCGGACGCGAGGGCGAAGCAATTTTCCGCCGTGTGTATGCTCTTGCCGGAAGCAAACTCCCCATCAAGCGGTTGTGGATCAGCAGCATGGAGGATGCCGCCATCCAGCAGGGCTTTGAAAACCTGAAAGATGGTGCGGCGTATGATAATCTGTTTGCAGCGTCCGAGTGCAGAGCAAAAGCGGATTGGCTGATCGGTATGAATGGAACCCGTGCTTTTACAAAAAAGTACGGCAGAAAACAGACCATTGGCCGTGTGCAGACCCCGACGCTGGCGATGCTGGCCGAACGGCAGGCCAAAATCCAGAACTTTGTAAAAGAACCTTATTACAAAGTGGAACTGTTTGGCGCTGGGGTTGTGGTGGTATCGGAACAGATGGCGCAGGAGCAGGATGCGGATGCTATGCAGGCCGCTTGTGATGGACAGTGCGCCGTGGTTGGCAGCATCGAGCGAAAGAGGGTAGAAAAGAAGCCCCCGAAGCTGTATGATCTGACGACCTTGCAGCGAGAAGCAAACCGCTATTACGGTCTGACCGCGAGCCAGACCTTGCAGGCATTGCAGGAACTGTATGAAGAAAAGCTAGTGACATACCCCAGAACAGACAGCCAGTTTGTGACCGAGGATATGCGCAAGACGGTGGAATCTCTGGTACTGGCCTTAGATGGCGCGGCGGCAGACGTAAGCTGCGTTATCAACAACAGCAAGGTCACAGACCATCATGCAATCCTGCCGACCATGCAGGGGGCAAAGTGTGATAAGGAAAAGCTGTCCGAAACCAAGCAGAAGATTCTTTCACTCATTATCTGGAAACTGGTGCAGGCTGTACAGCAGCCGTTTATCTATGAGGATGTGCTTGTGACGGTATGCTGTCAGGGCAGGAACTTCACGGCAAAATATAAGGATGTTTTGCAGCCCGGTTATACTGCAAAACCTGTTCCGCTTGTGGAGTCGGAGAAGAACAAGGATGCGTCACTTCCGAACGATCTGGAACAGGGGATGGTTATTCCGGTGGTACGGGCAGAGAAAAAGCAGGGCTTTACTTCACCGCCGAAAGTCTACACCGAAGATACCCTGCTGTCGGCCATGGAAACAGCAGGCAACAAGGAATTTGAAAAGGACACGGAGAAGAAAGGTCTGGGAACCCCTGCAACGCGCGCTGCGATTTTGGAAAAGCTGGTATCCTCCGGCTATGTGCAGCGTAAAGGCAAGCAGATGATTCCCACGGAGGACGGTGTGGCCGCGATCCGCAATATCCCGGACTACCTGAAATCTGCCAGTATGACAGCCGAATGGGAAAATGACCTGCTGCGGATGGAGCGCGGTGAGATCAAGCCCTATGATTTTATGCATGGCATCCACGGATTGCTCGATAAGATGTTGGCTGACCTCCGGCAGATTCCTACCGTCGCGGCAGCTCTCCATCATAATAAGGTAAGCGTAGGAAGCTGCCCGGTCTGCGGAAACCCTGTACATGAGAGTAAGCTCAGCTTTTGTTGTGCAGACCGCAGCTGCAAATTTGCTCTCTGGAAAGAAAGCAGATACTTGTCCAACATGAGAAAAACGCTGGACAAGAAGATGGCGGCAGACCTTTTGAAGAAAGGCCGCACCCATGTAAAAGACTTTTATTCCGCGAAAAAAGATAAGACATTCGCCGCTGACCTTGTGATGCGCGTCGAAGAGGGCCGTGCACAGTACAGTCTGGAATTTCCCAAAACACCGATGAAAACGAAAACGTAAAGGAGGTTTGACCCTTGCCACAGATTAACGATATTCGAGAATTGGCGCAGCAGAACGCCCGGTATGTCAGTAACTCGCCACAGGACTGGATGAGTTATCTGGATGTGGCGGCGCGGCTGTACCGCTATTCGTTCACCGATGCGCTCCTGATCCACGCGCAGCGGCCCGATGCAACCGCCTGCGCAGAACTGGAACTCTGGAATCAGAAAATGAGCCGATGGGTCAACCGTGGCGCAAAAGGCATCGCGCTTCTGGATGATACCGGACCGCGTACCAAGCTGCGGTATGTGTTCGATATTGCTGACACCCATCTGGTGCGCGGCGGAAAAACACCGCTCTTATGGAATCTGGACAGCCACGAGCATGAGCAGGCTATTTTAGACCATCTGGCAGACACCTATGGCTTATCCCAGACAGACAGCATGAATGCTGCCCTGCTGGAGCTGGCACAGCAGTTGACCGCTGATAATCTGGATGAAGCGATGGACGGTTTGGCCTATGAGGTGGCGGATACGTTTCTGGAAGAACTGGACGAAGATAACATCCGTGTCCGCTTCCGGGAACTGATGACCAACAGTATCTTCTATACGCTTTCCCGCCGATGCAGGCAGGAGCCTATGGATGTGCTGGACGATGATGACTTTATCCGCATTGTGGATTTCAACAAGCTGCCGGTGCTGTCGTTCCTTGGTAACGCGGTTTCCGAACAGTGTGAAGCAGTTCTTTTTGACATTGGCCGCGAGATGCGGAAAATTTACAAAAAAGAAATCACGCAGCAGCTTGAAAAATCCGTTGACAGCTTGTATAATACCAATACGGACTTTAGCACATTAAAGCGCGAAACCAAAGAAAACACGACCAAAGGAGGACAAGAAAATGGAGTTGACGTATTACCGCAAGGGAGATTATCTGTTCCCGAATCTGGCCGTGAAGGACGAGCCGCAGATTATCGGGAAGTACGGGATGCTGCGCAGGACGTACCTGAAAGAGAACCGCAAGAACTGGTATCAGAGTATGCTGATGAGCGGCAGACTGAACCAGCATCTGGCGCAGATCGAGGAAGCAGCGGAGAACCGGATGGAAACCCTGCTGGACAGCCTGAACGAGAAGTTTCCGGCACCGAGCAAGGAGAAGGACCCGCTGGCATGGGCGGCGCACCAGAACAACCTGACAGCGATGGCCGAGGAGATCGTCTTGAAGGAATTGGTGTACAATTAACTGAAACAACAACGGAACAGGATTTGAGCGAAGCAGAGGAAGAAATTGCCTCTGCTTTTTCTTTTCCTGATTTGCCGACCGTGGAACAGCAGATCCGCGCCATTGAAGCACCGATCCGGGCGCGGTATGCGGACGAGATTGCACTTGATCCCGAAGTGGTCGATGAAATTCTGCGCACGGGCAGCAACCGCAGCAAGGGTCAGCTGCGCCTGATCTACAATTTTATGGTCGAGAAAACCCCGGAAGAATACACGGAGTTCGTGAAAAACGAATATGGTGCGGGCGGCAAAGGCTTTGAAATTGGCGGTGCGAAGTATGCGGTCTGGTTCGATGATTTAGGGCTGCGTATTGCAGCAGGCAGCACGGCAAAGGGCGGCACGCTTGTCAATGCGTTTTTGTCGTGGAAGGATGTGAGCAACCGCATCCATGAACTGCTCCGGCAGGGTGAGTATGCTCCGCAGGCGGTTCTGGATGCTGCACGGCAGAATGCTTTGCAGGAACACGCGCAGACATTGGCCTATATGGAGCGCGACTTGGCAGATGGCGTTGCCGAAGCAGTCTTTCAGGATGTAGAAATCTTCAGGGGCGGTTTCCCGGAACTGACGGACAGGCTGGCAGGCTTGCTGGACGATGCAGCTTTTTTGACCGATCTCAATGAGAGATTGTCCGCGCTGGGAGAAACCTATGCCGAAGATAAAGACCTGATGCGGATGCACTTTTATAAGCCGGATAAGGTGGCGGCACTGTTCCACAAGTTTGCGAAACCCTATCAGAATTATGCAGCAAGAGAGGACTTTCACTGGAACGAGTACAAACGATTCATCACGGAAGATGAAATCAATGGATATTTCACGCGGGGAAGCAATTACTCGGATAGTCGGCTGGCAATCTATTCGTTCTTTCTGAATCATGAGGACAAAAAAGAGCGGGCTGATTTCCTGAAAGACCATTATGGAATCGGCGGCAGCAGCCATGCACTCTGCGGGGCAGATGATTCTCACGAAGATCACGATGGCAGGGGCATTGCTTTGGAGCGTGGCCCATACGGGAACCCGGATGCAAGCGTTCATCTGAATTGGAATCAGGCTGTAGGTCGAATTGACCGACTTATCCGTGACAGTGAGTATTTGAAGCCGGCAGACTACTCCCGGATGCCTGCTTATGAGCGCGAGCGGATGGCAATGCGGGTGATGGGATTCTATCACCATCTGCCGAACGACGTGGAGCGGCCTTATCCGCAAGACCTTTACCATGAAGAAGGACGAAAGGCTCTCGTTGAAAAGCTGGAAGCCCCTGAACAGGCGGTGGAACTGCTGGAGCAGATGGACAATGCACTGCTGTCCGTGCCGCTGGATTCGGGAGAATATGAGCGTAAGGCAGAATCCCTCTCTATCCTGCACCAATATGTCGAGGGAACGTACACGATTTTCCCGGAAAAGAAGAGGGCTGTTGAGATTGCGGTTCCTGAACAGGGGCAGATGTCCATGTTTGACTTCATGGAGCAGGAGCCGCAATCGAAAGAGCAGTCAACCGTCGCAGCGGTTGAGAAACCCAAAAAAGATGTGCCTCTTGCAGATGAAAAGTATTCGGAGCAGACGCTGCAGCCCCTGCCACTGGATGCCGCCAACGAATATAACGCACTGAAAGAGCGTTACCCGG
>OHLR01000845.1_pt1 | contig 11955 bp, 7 predicted proteins | sample 1569141 | NCBI WGS metagenome assembly OHLR01 (sample SAMEA3879553, study PRJEB24766) | human gut metagenome | biome: human-associated habitat; feature: feces | place: USA | collected 1985/1987
ACTTTTATTGCTAAAATATTCCGAAATGATCATGAGGATATTTGTTTTTATACTGATTGCTTATCATTATCCAGAATAATTTTCTATATTTGGGCTTGCATTGTTGGTATGAGTAAAATCAAGGACATGAATAGAATCAAAAAAGTACTAAAGAAAAGGGCATCAAATAGACATATTTAGTCGAAAAGTTGGGCAAGAGTTTCAAAATGGTGAATAGCTATACTAATACCCACATTCAGTCCTCTTTTGAAGTCCTTTATGAAATTGCCTAGATTTTACAAGTGGAGGTAAAAGAACTACTTGAAGAAATAAATATTAAAAATAGAAACAGATGACAAAATATCCTATTTCTATCCTATCGGCAAATAGTATTGAACTGCATTATTGGTTTAATGATGATTCTCATACAATGAATGCTGTAGTATTCAATCGCTGTGAGTATGAATTTTTAGGCATTGTTAAAGAACTGGCAACAAAACTAAAAGTTGATATTGAAATAGAAACAGAACCGCTTGCTAATGGAGGACTTAGAAGTTGGCTAAAATTTAAGTTAGCACGAGGAACAAGCGATACTGCAACTATCTCAAAGCAAGCCTTAAAGATAGCTTTCATAACATATCTCTGTACAGAGGTTTTGCTCATGCCACTCACTACTACACTACAAGTAATTACTACACATGTTATTGAAAAGTTCTTTGAAGATCCTGAAATACAAAAACTGAAAAAGAAAAAGGAAAAAGCAGAGTTAGAATATGATATTGCGAAAATAGAGCATGAGACAAAGCATCTATGTAATACTATTGATGAAAATGTGCTTAAGAAGAAAAAATCAAATTACTATGAAACCATAAATAATTATGAAAAAGTGCAAGATGTATCTATTTCTATTGCAGATAATAGGAAACAGATAATCTTTGAACAAAAAATATCTCGTACCTCATTTAATCAATATATTCTATCTTCCGATGATTTAGATCCTGACATCGATGAAGATGCTGTGATTGAAATTGTATCGCCCGTTCTCAAAAAAGGAAAATATAAATGGGTTGGAATATACAATGGCGAAGTAATCCAATTCAGCATGAAATCTAATGAATTTAAAACATTAGTCCAAACCGGGCAAGTAGAGTTCAAAAATGGTTCTTCAATAGAATGTCTTTTGATCGCAAATAAGAAAATTAACAGCGAAGGAGAAGTGAAAATTACAGGGTATGACGTAACAATGGTGGATAAATATTTTGAGAATAATACTCCAGTTGAAACACCTGAAGGACGTCAAAAAAGGAAAAAAAGAGAAGCTGAAAAACAGCAAATGAAGTTGTTTAATTTTTAACATATATAACGCTTGCAATTCAAAATAGCAACAGCTTGTCGAAGTTTTATCGTTGAAGCATAATCTGCTGATTTTTATTAGTAATTGTATAAAACGTTTTTTATTTTTGTAAGTTCAAGAGGAATTATTTATCTTTGTACCTAGTTTCTCCATGAGCAAACTACCGCAAAAGCACGTGTCAAATCTGTGGGATAAATCATGGGATATGCTTAAAATAAAAATATAAAGCTTTAAATATCAGCATAGTAACTTTATTTGAAGAATCTCATGCGATATTAAAACAATGAGATATTTGAAAATAGAATCGTTCTTATAGCAAGCAAAACGATAAAACATAATCGTGTGCTAAATCATGTGGATTTCCAAATGGAAGATACTATAAAACGGTGATAATCAACAGAGAAAAGATAATAGTTCTCTTGCTGGTGGCACCACTTCAAAATAAAAAACGTTGTGAATCATCTTTCGCAACGTTTTTTATTTATCTCCACAAACTATATTAGTAACCTTTTTATGGTTCAAACTAGTACTTCAACAAAGTAGAAAATCCCGTAATAACCGAACTGAACTAAAGACATAACCTGAATTATATTTTTCTAACTGCTCACAGTCTGTCGATGCAGCCCATGCCGCTGACAAACACTGTATCTTTACGGAATTGCATGCCTCGATATCAGAAACCGCATCTCCTACATATATCATTTCATCCGACTCAAAGCCATAATATAATGATATGTCCTTCATTGCTTCTGATTTTCTGTTCTTTTCAGAAGAGCCGGTTTCTATTCGGTCAAAACACCCATCCATACCAAATTGTTTCAATGTAATATCACAACTTCTTATACCTTTCCCCGTAATAAGAACTACTATTACATTTCTTTCATGTAATTGCCCGATCAATGTTTTCGTCCCTTCAAATGGCTTGGGACATAAAATGGCATGCATTTCTTCATAAATTACATAGAAATCATTTAGTGCCTTCTCCCGACTATCACCGGAAACCACTTGATTGATCATACCTTCTTCATTTAATCCGAAGGTCCGCGCTATCTCGTCATCTGATAATTCATGATCTACATAAGGAGTAGTCGCCTCTCTGAATGCTGCTAAACATAGCGGAATAGTATCTCCTATCGTACCATCCAGATCAAAAGCTACCAGCCGGATCATAATTTTCAGATTTATTGATTTGACGAATCACCCTACATGGGTTTCCAACAGCCAGACTGTTTGCAGGAACATTTGTGGTAACAACACTTCCGGCACCAATAACACTTCCCTTACCAATAGTAACCCCGGGCAATATAATAACTCCACCACCGATCCAGCAACCATCTTCAACAGTGACTGGAAGGGCAAATGTATGACGGACATATCGAACTCCCTCCGGTGCCTCAACAGGTGTTAACCGTTCATTCAAATCAACGGGATGCGCTGCCGTATAAATCTGGACATTAGGAGCAATCAGTACATTATTACCAACTGTAATCTTATTGCAATCGACAAACACACAGCCTATATTTACCGTAACATTATCACCAATATGAATATTACATCCATAATCGCAGAGAAAAGAATGTCCTACGGAAACCTCTGTTCCGATACTACCGAACATTTCTTTCAGAATCGCATATTTTTCTTCTTTTTGTTCATAAGACAGTGAATTGTATCTCATCAACAAACGGTGAGTTTTTCCTTTTAGTTCTAGAAAAACCGGAGCATGGCAATCATACCATTCACCAGCCAAGCATTTCTCCATCTCTGTTTTCATTCGTTCCCTCCCATGCGGATTTATAAGAAAGTAACAATTTCATCCTTGTCCTTTCGGGTAGTAAAGTGATCAGGTTGCTCTTGGATATATCCCAATGATACAATAGCTACCGGATATCTTTCGGACGACAGCCCGAAATTAGCTTTAAACAATTCCGGATCAAAGTTGCACACCCAACAACTTCCCAGCCCTATTTCGGCTGCGGCTAAACAGATATGCTCTGTAGCAATAGCAGCATCGATATCCGCATGATTATTATCGGATTTACGTACCCATGCTATCGATTTATCGGCACAAACAACAATGTATACCGGTGCCCGTACGAACCATTCTCTATTATAACATTGCCGTAAATTCTGTTTTTGTTCTTCACTGACCACCACCATGAAATGCCAAGGCTGATAATTAACTGCAGAAGGAGCTAAACGGGCACATTCAATGATATAGTCGATTTTATCCTGTTCGACCCTGTCTGACTTATAATTTCTCACCGAGAAACGTTTTTTTGTAAGTTCTAAAAAGTTCATATCCTATCAATTTTTAATATTTAAAGCAAAGTTATACCATTTCCAGATCTATTATTATGTATTACTTTTCGTTATATCGGTAAAATTACGTTTTTTAGACTATATTTGTCTTATGAAAAGAGAAAACTTACATCAACCGTTTGAGATTAGTTTCAGTGAGTTTGACGAGTCAATGCTAAAAGAACACGACCATACTTTTTTTGAGTTGGTCTACATCTTATCGGGTACAGGTATCCAATGGATTAACAATAATAAATTTTCTTATCACGACGGACACCTATTTATGATAACTCCCGGAGACTCACATTCATTTGAAATACATTCCACTACTAAGTTTATCAATATTAAGTTCAATGATATCTACATTCATTCCGCTGTTTTCGGTACAGAAAACATAAAACGATTAGAATTTATCTTACAGCATGCCAACCACCAACCTGGCTGTATTTTACGAAATCGAACAGACAAACTACTCGTAAAACCTATGATTGAAGCCATCATCAGGGAATACGTCAATAGAAACTTATATAGCAAAGAAATCATAACGCAACTGATAAACACCATAATAATAGTCGTTGCACGCAATATCGCCATGTTTCTGCCTGAACAAGTAAATGAATGCTCCGAAGAGAAATCACTCGGTATACTGCAATATATCCAGACCTACATTTATCAATCCGAGAAAATCAAAACGAAAGCTATCAGTCAACATTTCGGCATTTCAGAGAATTATTTGGGACGTTACTTTAAAAAACACACAAACGAAACAATGCAACAGTACATACTGAATTATAAACTGAAACTGGTAGAAAACAGATTATTGCATAGTGAAATGAGAATCAGTGAGATTGTAGCAGAATTAGGTTTCACCGATGAAAGCCATTTAAATAAACTATTTAAAAAATACAGAGGTTGCAGCCCCACAAATTTCAGAAAGAATAATGCAGTATAGCCCCAATAATAAGTTATACAAGTTTCAGACGCCCTATTCGTCTGATATGCCCGATATCTTCTCCTTCTTTACATTTTCCTTTTGTTGCTCTCTATACTGTCGCGGAGGCATGCCATACCTTTTCGAGAACAGTTTATAGAATGTTCCGCGGTTGTTGAATCCGGTCTGGTCCATAATCTCTTCAATAGTAAGATTCTTGGCTATTAACAGTCGTTCTGCCATTGTTAGACGGTATTCCTTAATGATATCAGCAGGAGACTGTTCGGTTATCGGTTTTAGTTTCCGGTAGAACTGGCGGGTACTATACCCCATCTCACTACTTAGCAATTCCACTTGTAAATCGGGATTTGCAATATTCTTCTCTATAATCTCGAGCATTTTATCCAGGAACTCCTGATCTTCTTTATGTATACAATTACCATGTTCCATAGTGAAGGAACTGAAAATAGAGCTATAATATTCTTTCAAGTCTGCCTCCCGTTTGATGAGACGATAAACGATTTTCTCCAGATACTTCACGTTAAAAGGTTTGGTAACATAGGCTTCTGCTCCTGACTCGATGCCCTTTACCTGATCGTCTTCGTGATGTAGGGCGGAAAGGAGGATCAGTGGAATATGACTCCATAATTTGTGTTGCTTTATCTTCTGAGCAAACGATAGTCCATCGATACCGGGCATCATGACGTCTGAAATAATTAAGTCGGGTTGCTTCTGCTCCAGACTGCTCAATGCATCTTTTGCATTATCAAAAGAGCACACATTGTATTTGTCTGCAAAAAGTTCTGAAACGAACCATAACATGGAATTATCATCATCAATAACCATGACGGTCCGTTTACCCGTATCAAACTCTATGGCAGTCTTTTCTAAAACAATAGGTTCCTCCGTAGCCGTATGTAATAGTCCGGTTTCATAAGTAGTTTGTGTAGTTTCCCGTTCAGTTATGGGAAGATTGGGCAAGGTAACGGTGAATGTTGTCATTTCATAGAGAACACTATTTACGCTGATTTCCCCATTCAACTGCGTAATCATGCTCTTACAAATAGCTAATCCAAGTCCTGTCCGAGAATTCTTACCGTTCATCTCAACAGAATCCAATATTTTATAACGATCGAATATTTTGGATAAATTTTCTTTGGCTATCCCTTTTCCAGAGTTGGATATACAAAAAATTAACGATTGGTTTTCCACTTTCAACTCTATTGTGATAATTCCTTTGTCGGGCGTGTACTTAAAAGCGTTGGATATTAAATTGCTGACAATCTTATTGAAGCAGCTGATATCCGTATTCCATTCAATGCTCGGAGAAATATGTAACTGATAATTCATTTCTTTATTTTCAGCCAGTTCTTCGAAAGATTCCGCTATGCTTCTAACCTTTTCCGACACGGATAACTGTTGAATAGAAAGTACTTTATTGCCGGTTTCCAATCTGCGAAATTCAAGTAACTCTAAAATCAGATTATTCAGTTTTTCAGTATTTTGTTGTATCATCTTTGCATACTTCTGAGTGTATGCGTCAATCTCCGGATTGGCAAGTATCTTCTCACAAGGACCATAAATCAAGGTCAGTGGCGTACAGAATTCATGAGTGATATTAGTGAAAAAACGCAATTTTGATTCGTAGATTTCTTCTTTCTTCTCCCGGTTCATCTTGTCCAACATACGGTGTTGTTTGCGACGGTATATATAAATGAGCCTATATATCCCTGCAGTGCACAACAGTGCAAATAGAATGAAATATACCATATAGGCCAGCGGACTGAGATACCACGGCGGAGTGATACGGATAATGACGGATTGTGTTTGGCTTTCTTGCCCGTTTATATTGTTTTTGTATTTTACTAATAAAGAATATTCACCCGGAGCAAGATTAGAGAAAATAGCGCTGGTGGATGTTCCGTTTTCTATCCATTGGTTGCTCATTTCTTCAAGCTTATAATAAAAAGAATAGTTGTTGCCATTGATGTAATCAATAGCCATAAAATTTAGCTGAAAGAAGTTTTGACTGTAATCCAGTTGAAGGATTGTTTTACCTTCCTTTTCATAAAGAAACTTATGAATATTGTGTTCTTTGCCAAAGATAGACAGTCCTTTCAGGGTGATTTGCGGCATATACTCTTCGGTGATACAGTCATTTGTCTGAATGGAAATAAAACCATTTGTACCTCCAAAAAACAGTGTTTCCGAAACGACATCTTTATAGAAAGCACCATCACTGAACTCGGTGATTTCCAATCCATTTCCACTGTTATAGGTTTGCCCTGTACGAGTCTCGGGGTTGAAACGTATCAATCCCTGGTTGGTACTCAACCAAAGATCGCCTTGGTGGTCCTCTAAAACTCCGTGTACAGTGTTATTTAAAAATAAGTCCGCTTTCGTATATAAGGAATCATCTTGTTCAAGATGCAACAACCCCGAGCTAGTTCCTAACCAATAACCTTTTGCGTTTTTGTAAATAGCAAAAATGTCGTTAGCTGTCTGACTGCTTACAATACTGTCAAAACGATGCGGAATCATTTCCCCTGTCTCTACATTCATGCGGTATGCACCGCAACCACGATTGCCAAACCAAAGTATGGAGTCGTTTTCCTGGTAAGAAGTAAAGAAATAGTTCGAAGCCATACGCCCGTTATCAATAACAGTACGGGAAGCAGATTTTACAGTAGGAGTAGCAGTAGAAGCATCAAAGATAACTTTTACAATGCCTTCACCTACCGTAGATACCCATAAGGTCGTATCATTCGGTTGTTTTATAGAATGCACATACTTCACTTTTTCTCCATTAGCAATGATAGGCAGTTCTTTTAATTGCCTGCTTAAGTACGAATAATAATTAATTCCATTTTCGGTTCCGATCCACAATTTATCTTTGTATCCGGGAGCAAAACAATAGACGGAATTATCTGCCAGCGCACTATTATATGGTGTAATCCGATCAGACGACATAGGCATACTGTTATCCGGAGTATACTTTTTAATGCGGAGTATCCCACTTCCTTTGGTTCCTATCCAAAGCGTTTGCTCCTGATCGTAGTAAAGAGCCCTAACCGGATTACTTATTTGATATACAGGAGTGTCTAAAAGAGTATTGGTAATAGAAAAGGTGTCATTATAATACATGTATACACCTTGTCCGTCTGTTCCTATCCATACAATATCTTGAAATTTATCTTTCATCAGACAGAAAATGCCGGAATGTATTTCCGTTTTCTGTATCTGATATTTCATCTTTTGAGAGGACATATATTTTAGAACAATGAGACCACTGTTTTTGAAACCGATGTAGTAATCGTTTTTTTGCTTGATGATGGAAGATACTTCCCCATGCACTTCAATTTGACTTCTTAGATCAGCTATATAGTATGCTTGCCGGTTATTAAAATCATATTCGTAAAGAGCGTAGGTTTCGTCAATAAAGTAAGCCTTATCTTTCTCGGCAAAGGCATGGTATAATTTACACGAATGCGTAAAAAGATTCTTACGGGTTAATGTCAGCCCCTGTTTTGTATTCTCAATACGATAACTTTGAGTCTCTTCATTGGAGGTAAATATCCATAAAATATCGTTTGAATCTACAGTCATAGAGAGTACATGGCTAAATTCAAGATTGGGAATTTCCAATCTATTGAAAGATTGTGCTTCTCGCTGATAATAATAAAGATAGCCATCATCTTTCAGAATAAAAAGCATGTCATCCTTATTGTTAGCCATAAAGTATTGCCCTTTGAATTCAGTGAAACTCTGACTGGTCTGTTGCTTGGTATCTAAGCGATTCAATCCATAATTAGTCTGCACCCATAATATATCCTTCTCCGATTCGATGATTTGATTTATCAAGTTTCCGGAAAGTAAGGTTTTGGAAGAGTTTATTGGGGTATACAAATGTATGTCGGTTCCATCAAAGATATTCATGCCATCGCAAGAGCCGATCCAAATGATGCCCCGATCATCCTGATAAAGAGAGAGAATAGCACTATTTGAAAGACCATCTCTATTGGAAAATTGTCTCAAACTGTATGCATGAACCTCCAAAGGCAGGCAAAATAGTAAGCAAAGAAAATACAGTAGTGACAAGTATGTTCGATAAATGTATTTCATGTTAGATATAATGCATTAGTGGGTTCACAAAGATAATACATGCCGGACAAATAATTCTCAAGTGCATGATAAATGTTTTCTCCCGAAGAGATTGCCATTTCTATCAAAATAGTATCCGAATCCGGACTTGCTCCAAAACTTCTCCCTGCAAAGCAATATGAAAGGAGAGAAATGATGCAACCAGTCCGGATTGAATAAAGATCGAGATAGGATTATCACTCAATGACAGAGGCAAATCCTCCGTTACGTGCCAGACGCACTATTATTTTATCTCCTTTTTTAAGAGTATATTCTTTTTTTCTGTAATCCATAGCTTGTCGGTTAGCATTAACCCCATCCTCAAAAGACGTCATCCGATAAGATTGCCCTTCTTTCAGGAAGTCAAAATCCAATTCAAAGGTTCTCTCTTGCTGTCGGTTGTTAGTCATGCCACCGATATACCACTTATCTCCTTTACGCTTTGCCACAATCACATATTCCCCAGCCTTAGCTTTCAAAGCAATGGTTTCATCCCATGTCTGCGGGACTTGAGTAATATATCGGGTACATTCGTCATTGCGATAGTAAAGTGTAGGATTGTCCGCCATCATCTGCAACCCACTTTCGAAAATAACAAATAAAGCCATTTGGTAAGCTCGTGTACCTATACTGGCTGAATTAGGGCGTTCGGAACAATAAATTTCCGGTTGCATACTAAGCATGGCACCCGGCGTATAGTCCATTGCACCAACCGCATTTCTCATAAAAGGCAGATATATGCTGTTGTCCGGTCGACATCCACCCATTTGTTCCATTCCTCTTACACCCTCATAAGACAATACATTCGGATACTTATATTCCAATCCGGCAGGCTTAAATGCCCCATGAAAATCGACAAACAGATGGTGCTTGGCAGCCTCTCGGGCTACTCTTTCATAATAATTCACCATCCACTGGTCACTTCTGTCCATGAAGTCGATTTTGACTCCCTTCACACCCCATTTCTCGAAAGTCTCAAACAGCCCGAAATTGTTTTCTACAGTGAGCCATGTCAACCAAAGCACAATGCCTACATTTTTTTCTTTGCCATAACGAATGAGTTCATGCACATCTACCGCAGGATTTGGTGTATAGGGATCACGGGTACTCATAGCCCAGCCCTCGTCCATAATAATATATGGTATACCATAATTAGCAGCAAAATCAATAAAATATTTGTAAGTATCGAGATTGCATCCTGCTACAAAATTAACATCCGGTCCGTAGGGAGTAGCACCGTTCCACCATTCCCAGCTTGCCAATCCGGGCTTAATCCAGGAAGTATCTTCCAATATGTTCTTTTCGGCCAATCTATAAGACATCGTATTCTCAATGAGTTGGCTATCTTCTGTACTAATGACAAAATAGCGCCAAGGGAAATTACGCTTTCCACTGGTTTGTGCTATATAGTCAGCTTCTTTCAGTATTTTGACACTCCGATCACCGTCTTCTCCAAATTCAAGAGGTACTTTGGGAAATACAGAAACCATACCATTGCTGCCATTACTTTTCAGAAAAACAGCCGGATAATCGGTTAGTGATGTTTCACTGATTAATATCTTACTTCCTTTTTGAGTATCAATCAGAATTGGCAATAAAGCCATTGAGGCAGATGATTTCCATTCTTTGCTATACAAATGGGTATATTCTTCTTCATAAGCCGTTTTAAAACTTCCGGACTGTTGCATGTGTAGCAAATAATTATCAGGGAAGTTCACTTGGAGGGTCTCATTCTTCACATTGATCATTCCTTTTTTATTGGTTATAAAACGGTAGGCAATTCCGTCATTGAAGGCACGAAACTCTACGGAATAACCTCCTTTGAAGTCTAGAAGAAGTTGGTTGTACCGATTACTTACAGACGAAAATTTCAATGGAATAACAGGCTTTAAAGACTCGTCTATATTCTTATGGCTTACTTTAGTCATTTTAGGATTCGTTCCCAATTCCTGGTCACCGATTTCCATTGCAAGGTGACACTGCTTTAACAATGTCTCATTCCGGCAAATGACATCGTAGTAGATTTTATCTGAGAGATTCACTGAAATCTGAATATTCCCATCCGGCGAAGCCAGCTTGTGTATGTTCTGTCCCTGAACATACAAAGAAATACTAAAAATTAATAGCAGCAGTAATTGTTTTTTCATACTAAATGATGTGTTTTAAAGTTTTATTATTTGCAAAATTAGCACATAAATAGAATATTCTGTTCTGCATTTGTGACATATATGTATCCATTTATGTCATTATGGGTTCTATATACTTTAATGTCATGTATTTGGGTGCGTTTTTAAGTATAGATTTCTATCTTTGTACAAATGAATAAAACTAAAATAATGTGTATATCAAAGTAAAAACTAAAGGGTATGAAAAACAAATGTATGCTAGTTGTAATTTTACTGATCTTGTCAGGTACAGCATTTGCAAAAATTGTACTGCCACCTATTTTCTCTGATAATATGGTGTTGCAGCAACAAACCAATGCTCCCATTTGGGGTGAAGCGCAGCCTATGAAAACTGTAAAAGTAACCACCTCATGGGATGGGAAGACGTATGCGGTTCAGGCTGATAAAGCAGGAAAATGGAAAGTAACTGTTCACACGCCTGTTGCCGGAGGACCATACGAGATTGCCTTGACAGATGGTAAGAAAGTAAATTTAAAAAATGTGATGATTGGCGAAGTATGGATATGTTCGGGACAATCGAATATGGAAATGCCATTAGGGGGATGGGGAAAGATTACAAATTACCAGAAAGAAATTGCAGAAGCCGGACACTCTAATATACGACTCCTGCAAATAGAACAAATCAACAGTACCCAACCGGAAACGAATATAAAAGTCCGCAATGACAGTTGGCAGGTTTGTTCACCGATAACCATCCCTGAGTTTTCTGCTACAGCTTATTTCTTTGGCAGAGAAATCTCAGAGAAACAAAATGTTCCGGTTGGCTTGATACATACTTCTTGGGGAGGCACAAACGTTGAATCCTGGATAAGTGGAGAAGTCTTGAAGGAGATGCCGGAATTTGTGAAAACAGTGGAGTCCATTCAGAAGATGCCGGGTGATAAGAAAATACTCAAAGCAGAATATTTAAAGGAGCTCACTGCCTGGAATAACCGTGTGGACGAAGGTTTTGCTGAAGGAAAACCGGTGAGAGCTGCTGCATCATTAGATGACAAAGATTGGGAAAGTATGAATTTCCCGGGTGAAGTGGGTCCACAATTGGCCGGCTTTGATGGAGTTATGTGGGT
>OHLR01000857.1_pt1 | contig 11782 bp, 18 predicted proteins | sample 1569141 | NCBI WGS metagenome assembly OHLR01 (sample SAMEA3879553, study PRJEB24766) | human gut metagenome | biome: human-associated habitat; feature: feces | place: USA | collected 1985/1987
TCCTCCAGCCCGGTCATGTCCAGCATCAGCTTTCTGATGCTGGTGCCCCGCAGATCAAGTGTCCTCTGACCGTGGTTCAGCAAAGTCACTTCATCAACAAAGGGGGATTCCCGCAAAAACTCCAGCAGATCCGGGTGCCACCGCTGGCAGATGAGTTCGGAGAGGCAGGGCAGAGCCTTTAGTTCCAGTGCCGAATCGAATGGTGCGTACTGGTCCATCACCCGATGGCTGCTGACCTTCACCGGGATACCGCCGATCTCCGTTTGCTCGTCACTGTCCATGGCCTCCTTGAAGGCCCGCCGCCGTTCCTCCGGAATGGCCTGCCACCGGATCTGGAGATACATCATAGCCGTCACTCCAGCCGCCATAGGAGCGGCAGGGCTGGTCGGTGAAGGGCGGCAGTGTGCCAACCAGCGTGTACTGGGGTGGAACCTCCAACGGCACCCGCAGCAGATGAAGGTCACGGGACCAGTACATGAAGTCCTTGTAGAGCGGGCGGAGATGGGGCAGTTCCTCCGCAGTCAGAGGGGCGTCGCCCACCCAATCCAGAGAGAGGACCACCGCCCAAGATTCTTTGCTCACCGTGTCCGGCGGCGCAATATAGGCCACCTGGCAGGCGGTGTAGCGTTTCAGATATTGGTTATAGACTGTATAGACCTCTCCGGCGGTGGCTTTCATGGTATCACGCTCCTCTCGTCAGTTCTTTTCCAGATAGAATCCCCATACGCAGTTGGAGAACTCTCCAGCGGCAAAGCGGTGGATCTGCCCGTCAATCTCCACCTGCCAGACCTCGAAGGTATGGTCTTGGTGATAGATCGGGTCTTTGACTTTTACTCGCTTGCCGGTGGTTTGCCAGTCGTAGTCAAAGATGTTCACACCGAACAATTTGCATTGACCGTCCGGGCCAAAGGTTTCATATTCCCAAGCCATGTGATGCCTCACACTTCCGTGCGCTGCCAGCCGTTCAGCCGCTCCTGCACCGCATCAATCTTCCAGCCTTCGCCCACACGCTTCATAAGAAAGCGGCGGTCAAAGCCGGTGTTTTTCTCCCTGGTGTAGATGTAGAGCTTGTTTTTGGTGATCTGCTCTGCGTCAAGGAATTCTTCCCCGTTGTAGGTGCCCTGGGCGCTGTATGAGAGGCCCAGAGGCCGGTAGCCCGGACGGGGCTTTTCGCTCACATATTTCTCCCAGATCGTCAGCAGACGGGGCACTGCCTCAGCACCTTCAAACCCGGCCTGCTCCATGTACTGCTCCCACTGCGTCATCTCGGCAAAGAAAGCGGACAGCACCCTGCGGCATTCCGCCGCCGCCTGCTCATCCAGCTGGACGGGCTTTTTGGCCTTTTCCCGCTGGAGCTGGGAGAAGTGTTCCATCTGCTCCTTGGTGAATTGCACATGGGCCACCGGCTCGATGCGGTTGTTGCCAGCGATGGCCAGCAGGCCCTCATAGGTAACGGCGGTATGGTCGATCTGGATGTGGGAGAGCTTGGGAATGGAGGTCGCCTGGAGAAGACCGGCATCATCCAGTCCGGTGCGGTTGAGCGTCAAAAGGTCCAGCTTGCAGCCTTGCAGAGCGGACAGACTGCTGCCGTGGATGGCGGCGTTACCGTCCAGCAGCAGATAACGCAGCTTGGGCATAGCGGAAAAAACGGGGAAACAGGCGTCAGTGAGCGCACCGTCCTCCACGCCGAAGTTGGCCATGCTTTTATGTCCGGCAAAAGGGGCAAGCAGTTCATCCGTCACCGGATAGCTTTTCACATGGAAGCCCACCAGGGTGTAACCGGCCAGCTGCTCCATGATCTCTACGGTCAGTTCCGGGACTTCAAACTGCTTTTCTCCGTCTAAGGTCAGGACACCGCTCTCCCAGTTCACTGTCCGCGCCCGTTTTGGTAATTCCATAGCGCGCCTCCTTATTCCTGCTCTTTGTAACTGGCTTCAATGTCGATGAAGCGCACATACACGGCGCAGACTTCGCCCTTTGCGTCATAGCCGAAGTAGACGGGATAGTAACCGTCACCCCAGCCAGAGGAGAAGATGGGCAGGTTGCAGTCCGTGTCCGGCACGGTCCAGTTGAGCCAGTCGCCGCAGTCCCCCTGATATTTGGGGTGGGCTTGGGCGTTTTCCTCCAGTAAGTCGCAGAACAGGTCGTTGTAGGGGTCGATGTCCGGGTCCTCCTCCAGCCGCTTGGCCCAGTATGTTTTGAAAGCCGCCTGGGTCTGGATGTCTGCAATACACCCCATTCCGGCATCTACGCCGAAACCGAAGTAGTCATCATCTCCCAGTGCCGCGTCCAGATTCTCGTTGCCCACCATGCCCAGCTCATAGCGGACAGGCTTTTCCTGAGAAACCTCCACCTTGACGCAGGCATAGCGGTCGCCGTATTGTTCGCTGGGCACCACGCAGATTTTTACGGGATAAGTTCCGGCGGGGATCGTTTGAAGGAACGGCAGAGTGTCCTCCAGTTCCACCAGCGGATCACAGGCGAAAATCTGCCCGGTGGGGAAATGGACGGTGCCGATGTCCAGCACATCCACCGCCATGTTCCCAATCACTTTCTCTGTGAAATGGGCCTCCAAGTCATCTTTACAGGTCAGTTTGTTCTTGATTGCTTCGTATTTGTTCAGCCATTCAGTTGTAGGCATATCAGTTTCCTCCTGTTGATTTTGTTTCTTGATGTACACACTCTTTGAGCCATCCCAATAGCAGTTCACACACCGGCCATCCTGAAAATGATGGTCACAATTCGGGTAGCCATAGAGAATATGGGCACATTCCGGGCACAGCCCCATCATCTGTGAGGAGCCTTTGAAAAACAGGCTGCCGCACTCATCACAAACGGCCAGTTCTTTTTCTGTCATAGGGCTCACCAGTCCCGTTCCCGGATAGCCTCCTCGGTGTCAATGGGGATGCCAAACCACTCCAGAATGTAGGCCACGGTTGCCGCAATACATTCCCGCGCCACCGTTTCGATCTCGCTGTCGTTCTCGTCAAACTCCTCCTGGAGATCATTGATGCCGCAGACCGCCTCGTCCAGCGTTTCCTGTACCACTTCGGGGTCGGTTTCGCCGTTCTCCAGCAGGTCGATGACCTTCTGAAGCTCGTCCTTGACCTTGTCCACCAGAGAAGCAGGATAGTAATCGTCCTGATACATCTCGTCCAGCAGTTTATAATTGGGGTCAAATGCTTTCATCGTGATTGCTCCTTTCTCATTCAAACATCAAACCGTATGATTCGGTCAGGCTTCCGTCGTCCTCGTGGAATATACACTGATACACAGGCTCACGCTGGGTTGCTTTGCGGAACCGCTCCAGAACCGGAGCCAGCGGTTCACCGGTAGGGATGCCAAGCGCATCAGCTACCCGCCGCCAGCTGTCCACATCCATATCTTCCAAGTTGCAGTTGCGTTGTCTCTGCCCATACTCCTCCAATGTCTTGGAATCCACATACTGCTTTGTGTCACAGCAGTCGTGCCAGCAGATACAGCTCACGATCAGGGAAAAGAGCTCGTCCATGCTCTCAACCAGACGGCCCGCTTCACCTTCGCTGCTGTAATAGCCGATGGAGCCATCTTCCAACAGGTGGTATTCTCCGCCGGAGCCATCTCTGGCAAAGGCCATGCCGGGCATTGAAAAGGTGCATCGGCCTTCCGCGTCATCCCGCGGGGACAACTCATCCAGCAGGAAGAAGTCAAACAGCGAATCAAATTCATCCGCCAAATCAGGGTTTTCATGCAATATCTTCAAATAGTCCATAGCCGTTTTCCTCCGTTTACGGTTCTTGGGTCATTTCGTGCAGCCGTTCCAGCCACAGCGTTTCTTCGATCATCTCATCATTCTGGTAAAAATGGTCTTTGTCGCGGGCCAGATGATCAGCAAGTGGAGCCGCGTCCAGCGGGGTACATACCACAAAACTGTCCCGATCCGCCCCCTTGATCTCCCGGTTGAGGTAGTACACCCGCCTGGCATCGCGGGAATACCAGTGCCCAAGCAGTTCCCAGGAAGTCAGCTCTGCTTTGGGAAGCTGTTTGCCGTAGGCATAGATCCGTTTCTCATCCCTGGCAAAATAGGTATCACCCAACGAGCGGAAAGAGGAGACCTCCGCGCCCTTGATGATCTTCACCTTGCCGTCCCCGTTGTGGAAGTAGACCTGCCGGCTGTCCTTTGCATATCCCTGGGGCGCACCCGAATCGTTCTGGCCGTTGTCTAATACCTGGAAGGCTGCCAGCTCTGCATCTGGGATTCTCCCGCTGGTGGTGTAGACGGCTGTTTTGTCCATGGCGTAGGCATAGTTTAACACCCGAAACGATGCCGGGTCTGCTCCACGAAGGCGAATCCCGCCGAGAAAGCAGGCCGTAGAGGATTTGCCCCAGTAATGCCAGCAGCAGAAGTCTTTGGGCGCAACACCTTTGAGCAGACCGTTTTCATATAGGCCGGAGAAATAGACCGCTCCATCCCGAAGGAAAAATTCGTTGTCCACCGGCTCTGTGTTGGTGAGCGGTTGGAGCATTTCTCCGTGCTCGGCTGTGATGCTCAACTCGATCTCATCGTCGCTGTAAACTAAGTAGAGTTCATGAGGGTCCTTTCTATCGAAATGCAGTTCAATGTCACAGTATTTGAGGATCAAAGGTTTCCCGTCGCTTCTCATGGTGGAAACGGCATCGGGATTCCCGAAGATTTCTATGACCTCATCCTGTGACATTCCGAATTTCAGCGGTGAAATATCCCACGGATTCTGCAATATTTGATTACGCCAAATCGTAAAGTCCTGTTTCATCGTTTTCCGTCCAGTGCCTCCACAGTTTTCATGGCAGCGGAATCAAATTTGCACTGCCGCAGTTCCCGTTCGATCAGGGCAAACACATCCGGAAAGCACTCGATCTCATCCTGGTACTCATATTTCGCATACAGTTTCCCGTACTCGGAGATCCAAACCTCCGCCGGGTAGTAGTAGCCGATATGACCGATGGGCTGGCACTTCTGACCGGCAGCCTGTTCGATCTCCGCCAGCTCACAGCCGGACATATCCCGGAAATAGGCTTCTTCCAAATGGTTTTTGATCCCGTTGACCAGGTAAGGGAACAGAGCAAACTCAAAGTCAGCCGCCCATTTCAGCTTTTTCTGCGCCAAGTACCACTCGCAGCACAGGCCGAAATACTTGCGGTAAAACCGCTGGGTGGTCTTCATCATCGGGACGCCATGATCGGCGTAATACTTCTCCGCAATGGAGATGTCCACTTTTCGCCCTTCCTGCCATCCGGCGTACTCCATCAGCTGCTTGACCTTGCTTTTGAGATCGCCGGAAATGGGGATGCGTTCTTTCGTCACGGTGGTCACCTCCATTATTTCTCAAGTGGATAATACCAATCCTCCGGGCCATTGTAACTGACCTCAAATGCTTCTGTATCAACATTCAGTTCTGATTTGGCTGTTCGATAAGCTACAGCGGCGACCTGTTTCAGAATGGGGGTAGCCTCCTCCCAGTAGACGCATGATGCTTCATCTTCCAACTCAGAATCTTCGTCTTCCTGTTCCTCCTCAAAATTCAAAGAAAAGGATTCATTTTGAATCTCTGCGTAGAATGGAAGTTCAAAGTCCGCAGGATTGGTAATCCGGATCTCTCCAGTGGGAGCATACATCTCGGCCATACTCAGATTGCCGGCCTGAAGATATTTCTGGTATTGCTCTGCTTCGTTCTTGAGATACCGTTCCGAGGAGGCCCGGCTGTCAAAGTGGACGGCGCTTACCCCAGAGGCAAAGTCCGTTGTCAGGCTTATAGTGAACACCGTGTAATCCGGATGCTCCGCTTTCAGCTTTTTGATGGCGGTATTCACAAGGGACAGCATTTCTTCCTGGTAAAGGGCCGCGTTAAAATTCGTGTCCATGATTGTGTTCTCCCATCCTTCTGTCAAAGTTCATTCGGATACCCGATCTTATCCAGGCCCGCCTTGATTTCTTCCCATTCATTGCGCTTAGGGTTCAACGCAATGACCAGTTCTTTTGTCACCGGAACCCCATCAGCAAGCTGGCGCACAGTCTCCAAAGGCAGGTCTGCTGGGTAAAACCACTTTCCATACTCCACATAGGTCTGTGGATCGCCATCGATCAGGGGAAGCAGGTCTTTGGATGCGTCCTCGCCGTCCATGGGATTGCAGTACCAGGTGATGCCGTCTTCCGTCCAGACGCAGAAGGTACTTTTCATCTTTTTGACTTCACGGCTGCCCATGAGCTTTTGCAACGCAGGGGGCATCCCATCCGTCAGGTCTTCTATTCGGGGAAGTTTTTTCTCCCAGTCGTAGAGTTCGGAATCCACACCGTTGATTACACAGCCTTCCGGCGCAAACATGACGATCATGCTCTGGTCACTGCCATCAGTGGCAAAGAATGCCTCTTTGCCTTTTCGCCATGCGGGGTTGTATGTATAGTGGCGGATGAAGCTCCATTCCTCCTCCACCATGATGATGTCCAGAGCTGCCAGCCCTTTGCAGAAGTTTTTCAGGCGCTCCGCATTGGGAAGGCCAGATAAATCTTTTGTGGAAATCATGTGGTTATCCTCCTGTCTTTCCTCACCACAGCCGGTCGATCTTGGTATATATCTTACTGGGTTCTCTGTCCGTAAAACTGGTCAATGAGTCAGTGAGTTCTGTAAGCGGCATCACATTCAAAATATCCAGTGCATAATACCAGATCCCGGTGTCCCAGTCCCGGAACCGCCCATTGCAGACAGCTCGACCATAATCACCAGGAATCAAATCCAGTGCTAACTCATTGAGGGGCTGTTTTTGCCCTGTCTTATCGTAGGTATATCGCTCCGGCATCGCACCAATATGCCAATCATAGCGGTAATGCACCTGGATTCCAGACTCCTGCTGAATCAGTTCAAAAGGGTGAAGCCGCATTGTGCCATTAGGCTTCCATTCCATCAGCCTGCGACAGTCCCGATCAATCCGAAATCCATCGGGCCTCTGTACGATAGATGCAAAGTGAGTAGGCAGGCCAAAGGAATAGTAAGAGAAGAAGTCTTTCGGCAGCCGCATCGCTCTGGGATACTGGTTCCGTTGTGCGGCGGCGTTTCCGCCCCGACAGTCTTTATACCATTGCAGGCGGATCTGCTGGATCAGAAGCGTGGGCAGATATTGTGGCCAATTGCTATTCTGTTTCATCGCCGCATCTCCTTCCTGGCTTAATCCTTCCAATGATGGTTCATGTTTCAGGCATTTACAACTCTGCCGCAAACTCATAGGAAACCGCAATGATGTTGTAAACATCATCGTATGTAAACAGCCGATAGTGCCGATAGATGTTTTTATTAAAATCCTCCCGCACTGGCAAGGACTTTAGCCAGGTGCTATCCTCGATCAAGTCAAAAGAACTGCCATCCAGACGCCCCGTCCCAGCCAGATTTTCATAGGTGTCCAATTCACAGGCAAAATAGGCCAGTACTCGCCGGAAGGTAAGCGTGTAGGGAAACCAGTCTTTTTCGTCCCTGTGCTGGGAAATCAGATGGCCATTGATGTCCCCCATAAAGGTCAGATTGTTCAGATCATCCTGTTTCACCTGATCCAGATAGATGCAGTCCCGTCCCTTCAAAACACCTAAACAGGTATTAACAGCGGTCGTTTTTTCCATAGGTAACGCTCTTTCCTCAGCTCTCATGAGTAATACAAAAAATCTCCTTCTTCAAATCAAAGTAGATCACCATCAGCTCATCGGTGATCTCCGGGTTGAAGGACAGATCCAGAATGAAAACTTGCTGGTTCATCTCGCTATCCACCAGGCTGCCAAACCGCTTGAGCCGCAAAAAGTCCACCATCTCAGTAAAGGACAGCTTGGATGGGTCGGTTCCCGGAAAAAGATCAGCCGCAATATCCGGGCCTACATCGTCCCGGTGGAACTCCATGAAAAATGTCACAACGCTATGGTAGCGGCTGTCCTCGTCCGCCAGCGCCGCTTTGATGGCGGCTTTGGCCTTCTCCGCCAATTTCTCCGCCTCATCCAGCATTTCTCCCACCGCATCCATGGCAGCAGGATCGCCGGTCAGTTCTTCCTCTACATCGAAGAGAAAGGGCAGTCCCGATTCATCGGGAAAGGTGAAGATTTCCTCGCCAGGGGTATATGTAAAATCAATGCGTTTACAATTCAGTTTCATAGATACACCTCCTCATTGGTTTTCCAGATGGGGTAATGGGATTGGTGAATAGACCACTGTATCTCCGTCATTATCCATCTTGAGAATGATAGCAAATTCCGCTGTATTGCTGTCCTGTCCCTTTGGGAGAGGAAAGATCATTGGGGGGCAACGCAGGGCAGCATGGTTCGTGGTATTATTCCAATCTTCCATGGCAGCAGATAAAATGACATCAATGTGTGCCAATACCTTCTCAATGGAACCCGCTGAGATGTTGTAAAAAGTGGGGTTTTTATGATACTGCTCTGTGATGAAGTTTTTATAGGTTTGCACTGGCATAAAGCAAAATTCCCAATCAAGGGGATACAACCCAAGCCAATACTCATACAGTTTCATAGGCGTATCCTTACCCCTCAATGTTGGTAGCTTTGAGGCCCTTTTTCAAGGAACCGTAGACCGTTACCGCATGGTCGGTGAACATCTCGTCGCAGTCAAACCAGGCGGTGAAGCTGCCGCCGGAGGTGACGGACAGGCTCGTCATGCTGATCCGCCGGGCCAGTTCTTCCTCTGTGATGGGGTCGGTTTCCGGGTTGCGGGGATTTTCCTCATCCTGGGAAAGCCAGTTGTTAGCCAGCTCGGTCAGGTTCTTTGCCGCAAGCTCCCGCATGGCTTTGTCCCAGGTTTCACAGTCGGCCAGCAGCTTCTTGGCGGCACTGCGGGCGCGGGTCCAGGAGGGCTTGCTTTCAGCATTGACCTCCAGAGAAAGGAGCACATCCTTTCCGCACCACTGGATTTCGCCCTCGAAGGCATCATAGTCCTTGTCCAGTGTCAGTTCTCCCAGCACCTGGTCCTGGATCACCACCGGCTTGTGGTACTCGTCCAGAACGGCTTGAAGTTCCGGACAGTCCTCGTGGGCCTTGACCACCTGGGAGATACACCAGGGCCATGCCACCAGATCTTTTGCCCATTCCTCTTTCATCCGGCGGATCTTCAGGCGGCAGATCTGCTCGTTTTGAAAGCGTTCCCAGCCCTTTTCGCTGTTACGCTCCTCATCGGTGACCGGCCACTCCAGCCGCTCCTCTTTGGTGCTGACCTTGCCGGTGTCACAAAATACCACGCCCAGCGTCACAACGGTCATTTCCCAAAAGTTTCCTTTCCAGTTATATCCGCCTCCAATGCAGCGATTGATCAGAGCGACCACTTCCTGCTCCTCGGGCTCGTACATCTCATAAAATTCTTCAAACATCTGTGCAGCCTCCTTTACAGCAGTTCCAGCACTGCGGCAGCAGGCTGGGCAAACTCTGCCGGGACTTGCTTCAATACATCCTGGTAGGCTTTCACCGCCTGCCAGGAGTAGTAATAGAAGCTATAGAACAGGTCATCGGGGAAGACCTCGTCCTCCTCGTAGCGCATCTCATCTTCTTCCTCGTCGTATTCCTCCGACCACAGGTATTCTTCCTTCAGCAGATCGGAGAACAGCGGCAGCGGCTCGGCGTGTTCCATCTCATCTCCATCACGGAAGCACTGGAGGATGCAGGAGAAGAAGTCCAGCAGCTCCCCGGCCAGGAAATGGGCTGCGGGGTTCTGCCCGCTGTCTGCGAGGGCCTTCTCCAGAATTCGGCTCAGGAACACCATGCCAAAGGGGGTGGCGTGCCAAAGGGTACTCTGGTGCTCCATGTTGGTGGTGAGCTCGTAGAGGGACTCTTTGACGGACGCCAAATCACGCATCTGCTCCAGCACGGTCAGGTGTGCGGGAAAATCCGTCCCCCGGCCATAGGCGGTGGTGAGCCGGTGCCACGGGACATCCGTGACCTTGAGATGGGTGATATAGGTTCTGTTTTCTTCTGTCATGTTGTTGCCACCTTATCCCGTTATCTGGCTGCGGTACTCCTTCTCCAGAGCGGTGTACCACCGTTGCAGCATGGTTTCCAGACTGGTTTTTCCTTTGCGATCTGTAAAAACAAGGAACTTTTGCAGCAGTCTGGGGAACAGATATTTGCCCGCTTCTGTCAGGTCCTGATTGAGATAGACCATCCGCAGGATACGGCCCTGCCGGTCCAGAGGGTTCTTTTTCAGCAGTTCCTTTTCAAAGCAGAAGCGCAGGAATACCACATTTTCGTCGTAGAAGTCCTCCACCACAGCCGCGCCGATGCTGGTGTAGGTGATGTCGTACACTAAACGGCTCCAGTCGAATTTCTCGGCATAGAGCAGTTTCAGTGCCTTCTCCCAGTGTTCCTCCGGAATCGCCAGCATCCTGTGCTGGGCGGTACTGGAGTAGCCACGGTAGACGGGTTCCGGCTGCCCCAGCAGCTCACTCACGCTGTCGGCGTAGACGAAGCACAGCTCCTCATCGAACAGGCCGCCGATGAAGTTGCCGTTGCAGTACAGCATATAATTCTTGGACTTCGCCGGAGAATAAGAGAGGCTGTATTCCTGCGAGTCCAGGCTTTTATGTACCTTGTTCAGAAAGTCTATTGATGTCATGGCTTTACTCCTCAAACTCACCCTCGATCATCCCGTTCAGATACCGGCCGGGATCTGCGATGAAGTCATCCCATTTGGCCAGAGGGTGGAATTCCTCATGCTCGATGTCCAGATACCACAGCTTTTTGTCCCTGGGGCTCCACAGCAGCAGATAGTCGCTGTAGTTGTCCATCTGCACCATCAGGGAGAGCAGCTTCTTCCGTTTCCAGGTCATCTCCTGCACATCCATGAAGGAGTAGAGCTCCGCCCACTTCACCCATTCCTGATCCGGGAACTCCAGCCGCAGGGGGCCGGTCTTCAAGTATTCCACCAGCTTGGCGGGCAGCTTGTAGGGCATGAGCTGCCGGATCTTTTCCTGCTCGTTGTGCCATTCCTCCGGCTCCAGGGCTTTCAGGTAGTCGGCCAGCTCTTGATTTTTGTTCTGCACCGCCACGGTGTAAGGCCGGTCGCCGTATTTGTCAGCAATGGTGATGTCGGCTCCTTGCTCAATGAGCCAGCGCACCATAGGGAAATTGTTGGAGCGGGCGGCCTCGGTGACAGGGGTGGAGGCGTAAGGGAACACCATGTCCGGCTTGTGATAATTGATGTCTGCCCCTTTTTCCAGAAGCAGCCGGGCAAGTTTGGTATTGCCCTCGGACACAGCGGCCCGGAATGCCTCGCCGCCAAACTTGTCCACTGTGATCCCGGCTTGCTCCAGCACCTGGATATTCTCCGGGCGCTTGCCCCAGCGCACTTCCTGGAAGGCCCGCTCTTTCTGCTTCGAGCTGAGCTTTGCGGCCTGTCCAGCAAAGAGCGCCACCACCTCCGGCCCACAACAGCGGGCGGCGGTGAGCAGCAGGGGCTGTTCCTCTGCCAGACCGGGATCAGCTCCATGCTCCAGCAGGAAGTGGATCATGGGCACATCATTCCGAAAAACCGCAATCTCCAATGGCATCAGCTTGATGTATTCGCTGAGCTGGATGGGAACATCTAAATCCAGACCGCCTTGAAGCAGCGCCTCCAGCTTGGGCGTGTCATGGTCACAGATGGCGGCAGCCGTTTCCGGGAGGGTCTCCCAGCGGCCAATATATGCAATTTGGTACATAAGGCACCTACTTTCGTTGTTGTTTCACTTGATAGGGAACGGTCCGGCCCAGCACCCGGCCTTTGCCAACGGCATTGGCTCCCTCATAGAT
>OHLR01000858.1_pt1 | contig 11782 bp, 10 predicted proteins | sample 1569141 | NCBI WGS metagenome assembly OHLR01 (sample SAMEA3879553, study PRJEB24766) | human gut metagenome | biome: human-associated habitat; feature: feces | place: USA | collected 1985/1987
AGCATTTTGGAGGTTGGCTCTGAACAGTTACTATAATATTTTTAAAGGAGATTGTTTATGACTGACCATATTTTACCACATAATCATGGTGAACATTTGAATACAAAACTTCTTATAGATAACATTGCAAAGACGGAGGACTTCCAGATTGTAGCTGACCTGTTCAAGGTCCTCGGAGATAACAGCAGGGTACGCATTTTCTGGCTTCTCTGCCACTGCGAAGAATGTGTGATCAATATTTCTTCCATGATGGACATGACTAGCCCGGCTGTCTCTCACCATCTCCGCCAGCTGAAATCTTACGGACTGATTACCAGCCGCAGAGAAGGGAAAGAAGTTTACTACAAAGCAGCAGACACAAACCAGGCTCAGCTGCTTCATCACATGATCGAGCAGGTGATTAAAATCACATGTCCTGAAGCTTAACTGTTATTACTGCAATGTCACGCAATTAAACAAGTATATCAAAACGGAAAGATATGAATTTCTCAGAGATATTCACATCTTTCCGTTTTCTTACTGAATTTATTCACATTTTGTAACTGTTCATAAGAAAGTTTTACACTTCACCATTTTTAAACTTAATGATCATTTCATTCGTCAAACTGTCTCTGCTCGGCTCCACCGGAATCTCATCCCTTTGAAACCATTCTGCCAGTGCCAGTTCTTCCCGATCTAATGTAATTTCTTCCTCTCCATCCAGGTCGCAATAGAACCCCATCAGGATCGTATCACTGAAAGACCACGGCTGGCTCTTATAATAACGTATGTTCTTGACTTTCAGTCCGACTTCTTCCATGACTTCACGCTGAACAGTCTCCTCGATTGTTTCTCCAATCTCGGTAAATCCTGCAAGAAGTGCATATTTTTTGTATGCTCTTCCGGCATATTTTGACATCAGGATCTTATCTCCGTCAGTCACTCCGATGATTACAGCCGGGCAGATCTTCGGAAATTCCATATTACCGCAATGGTCACAACGCATCATACGTTCTTTCTCATCGTGTCTCATCCGATGTCCGCAACATCCACAGAACTTGCGATTACGATACCAGTTGTTCAACTGATAACCGGTAATTCCGGCAAATGCAAGATACTGCGGTTCTGCATAACGGAAAGATTCTTTATTCTCCATTGTAAACTCTGACAACCGTTCACGACTAATATTCTGTACCAGATAAAAGCGTTCCTCGTCAATCGTAAACAGATAAACTGCTTCTTCATAAATTTCTTCATTAAGCCGTTCCAAATCACGAAATCTTGGAAATTCAATTCCATCTTTCCTTTTCTTCAGCAGTGCGCTTTGTCCTTCGTAATACAATGCATAGCTCTGCGCATCCGGAGGGCATGGTCTGTACTGGTTATCAAACTGATGTGGCTGTATATCCTGAATCATAATTCTTTTCCTTTCTTAAACATAGAACCAAGAACCCAGAGAACTCCACCTGCTCCAATTGCAAAATCTCCCAAGTTATATGTTACTTGATCCAACTTTTTCTTTCCTGTCTTAACTCCGATGTAATCAACAACCTTCTCTTTATGATAACGGTCCGTCAAGTTACTCCAAGCACCTGCTGCCGCAAGTGTGATTCCGGTTTTTCTTAAAATATTGCTGTTCCCTAGAAGTGTCAGCATCTGTATCACTGTCACAATACCTGTTCCTACTTCTGTAAGCTTTTTCACTTTCTTTGGATTATTCGCAAAGACTCCCAGACAGATTCCCGGATTATGAATACGTCGAAGTTCCAGTTTCTCTGTCAGTTTCCTCTTTTCACCCATCTTGAGATTCTTTTCCACATAGTGCTTTGCCCATTGATCCACAAGGAATACCGTGGTTCCACCCAACGGATAGAATTTATTTTTCTTCACGCTATCATCTCCCAGTCATTTCATATTACAATTCAAAGTACCTGTTCCCGGCAACAATTTCTCTACAGCATTTCCAGAAAATCTTTTTCTGAAATAATCGGAACTCCGAGATCTCTTGCCTTTTTATTTTTTGAAGATGTTGAATTTACGTCATTGTTGATCAAATAATTTGTCTTTGATGTGACACTTCCCGTCACCTTACCACCACGTTTTTCAATCTCAGCCTTTACCTCTGCACGATTTGCAAAATGTTCAACACTTCCGGTAATAACAAAGTTCACTCCGGCGAATTTCTGGCTGTCTTCTGTTACTTCCTCTTCTTCTAATTCCACTTCGTCAAGAAGTCGCTTATAGATTTCCTGATGCTCTTCCTCTTTAAAATAATCTACATAGCTTTTCGCCATGACTGCTCCGACACCCTGGATCTCAACCAGTTCTGCCTCTTCTGCCTGAAGCACGCGTTGCGAATCATTTCCAAGTGCCCGGCAGATTACCTTAGCATTCGCACTTCCGATTCCCGGGATTCCGAGACCATAAACCAGTCTTGCAAGTGTTGTCTTTCTTGCCTTTTCAATACTGCTCTGCAGTTTCAGGAAAGATTTTTCGCCAAAGCCATCCATTGTCATGATCTCATCTCTGTAGTTATCAAGATGGAAGAGATCTGTAAAGTCTTTCACATAACCGTGGAAAATGAATTTCTCCAGTGTCGCCTCTGAAAGGCCCTCAATATTCATTGCATCTCTGCTCACAAAAAGTGCAAATGACTTCACATGCTTTGCCTGACACTTCGGATTGGTACAATACAGCGTCTTTGTCTCATTTTCCATAGAGATTTTCGTCTCACCTCCACAGACCGGACAGACTTTTGGAATATCTTTCACTCCACTTCTTGTCAGATTCTCCGCAATCTGCGGAATAATCATGTTCGCCTTGTATACCTGGATCTCATCTCCAACACCAAGTTCAAGTTCTTCCATGATGCTGATATTATGAACGCTTGCACGGCTGACTGTCGTTCCTTCAAGCTCTACCGGCTCAAAAACCGCCACCGGATTGATCAGACCTGTTCGTGACGGACTCCACTCAATCTCAAGCAACTTTGTGTTGCGGATCTCATCTGCCCATTTGAAGGCAAAGGAATCTCTTGGGAACTTCGCTGTTGTTCCAAGTGACTGTCCGTAAGCAATATCATCATACACAAGCACAAGACCGTCCGACGGAACTTCGTTGTGCTCAATCTCACGGGCAAACCATGCCACTTCCTCTTCAATCGTATCTCTTGTCACTTCATGGTTCTCCACAACATCAAATCCCTGGTTTTCAAGCCACTGCATCTGATATTTTCTGGAATTCTGGAAGTCCACGCCTTCTGCACGAACAAGTGTAAATGCATAGAATCTTACATTTCTCTTTGCAGTGATTTCATTATTCAGCTGACGAACAGAACCGCTGCAAAGATTTCGTGGATTCTTATATTTCGCATCTACATCCTCAATCTCTTCATTGATCTTCTCGAAATCTTTATAGGAAATAACTGCCTCTCCTCGCAGTACAAGTTCTCCCTGATATGGAATCTTAAGCGGTACATTTTTAAATACTTTCGCATTGTTTGTAATGACCTCACCGATCACTCCGTTTCCTCTGGTGACTGCCTTCACAAGTTCTCCGTTCTGATAGGTCAGAACAACAGTAAGTCCATCCAGTTTCCAGGAGATTAATGCTTTTTGTCCGCCTAGGAATTCCTTCAGCCTTTCTACATCTTTCGTTTTGTCCAGAGAAAGCATCGGACGCTCATGACGTTCTTTCGGGAGCTCACTGAGTACTTCATATCCAACATTTACCGTTGGACTGTTTGCCATTCTCGTACCAAGCTTCTCTTCCAACTCCTGCAGTTCATCATAGAGCTTGTCATACTCGTAGTTGCTCATGATCTCTGTATTTTCCTGCTCATAAGAACGTCTCGCTCTGTTCAGAAGTTCCACCAGTTCTCGCATGTGATTCATTTCTTTCTGCTCATCCATCATCGCTTCTTCCCTTTCCCATGTCTCGTTCTATTATCTTGTGTTGCTGCCCACTGTTCCTGATATTTTCCACCGGGCAATGAAGAAGAATCTTTCAGCTGATCATATAATTCGTTCAATTCCTGATCTGTTAGTTTTCTGTACTGTCCATCCTTCAATCCATCCAGTGTGATATTCATCACGCGGACGCGTAAAAGATCCTTCACTTCATATCCGAGAGCCTCACACATTCTGCGGATCTGACGGTTCAACCCCTGTGTCAGGATAATGGAAAATGTATACTTTCCAATCTTTTTTACAGTACACGGACGGGTCACAGTATCAAGGATCGGAACTCCGGATGCCATCTTCTTCAGGAAATCTTCTGTGATTTCTTTATCTACAGTTACTTTATACTCTTTCTCATGTTTATTGGCTGCACGCATCATTTTATTGATGATATCACCGTTGTTCGTCATCAGAAGGAGTCCATGAGAATCCTTATCAAGTCGTCCGATATAAGTCACACGCACCGGATAATTCAGGAAACGGACAATGCTGTCCCTCTCTCTGCGTTCTTCTGTACAAACGATTCCACGCGGTTTATTTACTGCCAGCACGATCATCTCATCCTGTTTTGAGACAACTTTATTTCCAACCTTCACGACCTGTCCCGGCACGATACGCATACCGGTCTGCGCACGCTGTCCATCAACTGTCACGCGTCCAGTCTCAATGAGGCGGTCTGCCTCCCTTCTGGAACACACGCCCGCCTCGCTCAAATATTTATTCAGCCTTACCGGCTCACTCTTCTGTAAAAATTCTTCTTTGATTCGATTACTCAACTGCAAACACTCCACTTATATTATTGTCTTTGAAAAATGTATTTCCGCTGTATAAAAACAGAACCTCTGAGATTCTGTAGGAATCCATAAGATCATTGATCGTTCCGCTGTAATATCTCGGATCCACAACTACGATTTCTCTGTAGTACGGCGTCAGAAACGGAATAAATGAATTTGCGAAGGAATCTTTCACAAGGAGAAGACGCTTTGTGCTTGTAGAAACTGTACGGATATCAAGAAGGGATGAATTTCCTCCTAGAAATACCGTATACTGATCTTTCTCCTTTAATTTAGAAGAATCATATAAGGATGTGGAACGCTTTCCTTCATCCACATAATCTACGATCAAGTCTGTATCTTCTTCTGTCGGCACATAAATATCAATCTGTTCCTTCTCTCCAAGGTTCACTCCGCTTTTTGACGCCAACATTCCGTTAAAGCTGTCTGAAACTGCATAGGAAACATATTTCCCAGAAAGATCTCCTTCAATCCCAAGGGATGGTGCCGCCGCCTGAAATGCATAAAATGCACCAAGTGTCGTCCAGTGATGATCTGTTTTGTAATAAATCTTCTCTGTCTTATGTTTATTCAATTCCGTTGAAACGTCAATCCACTCAACACTATCTCCAAGATCCTTACGTACCATACTGAACATCTGTGTCTGATCCTCCGGCTTCGCAAGTGACGGAAGGGAATGATTCAATACATTTGCTGCATCCGGAACAAGCATCATACGAACCGGAATCTTGGACTGACTCTCTGAAAATGATTTGATTGCCTTAATATTTGCGGCAAGATGATTCTCATCTGCAACTTCAATCTGTTCTAAAAGCTGCCCATTCGTTCCGATATAGACACCGTTTTCCAGACGACTTCCACCAATCCGGTCCACCGTAACTTTCAGCTTTCTCCACATGTCTCTTCCAACAAACTGATCATCCATATAAGCTTCAAATTTTTCATCATAATCTCCGCTTATCAGACTGCTCAGGCGAAACTTTGGCTTCGTTGCAAGCATACGGTTCTCCTGCACTGATTTTTCTCTGTCAGGCACAATAACATTTATAATAAGGAATAGAAACAAGGTCAGAATAAATATAATACCAACCAATTTCTCCTGTACTTTTCTCTGTCTATCTTTCTTCATCTTTTCACCTTAATTGTTGTCGTTCACTGTTTTCTATAACTCTCTAGAATCTAAAGTACAAAAACGGATTGTACGTATCTGCGATCAGATAAGCAACTGATATTGCCAGCATTCCAAAGAAAACAACCAGTGTGATTACAGTCCGTACTGTATGATTCTCAGGCACATTCAGGATTGCACGGAGCATTCTTGATCCAAGTGTTGTTGATCCAATTACTGCCAACAAGTAGAACAACCAGTGTGTCAGGATCACAAAGAATACTTCTTTACCGGCAAATCCTGCTCCGCCGCCAACCATTGCAAAGAGGTAACGAAGTGCTGCTCCAAGGCTTGGACTAAAGAAAAACACCCAGCCAACCAACACCAGTACTAATGCATAAATATGCTGCAATACACTTGGCCACCGATCCACGATTGCCCCCCAGACATATTTCTCCAGTACGAGAACTACTCCATAATAGATTCCCCATACAATAAAATTCCATGCAGCTCCGTGCCACATTCCGGTCAGCATCCAGACAATCAAAAGGTTTACAATATTTCTTGAAATCGTCACATGATTTCCACCAAGCGGAATATATACGTATTCACGGAACCAGGAGCTCAAAGAAATGTGCCATCTGCGCCAGAATTCTGTAATACTTTTAGAAATATACGGCACATCAAAGTTCTTCTTAAACTCAAAACCGAACATTCTTCCAAGTCCGATTGCCATATCTGAATAGCCGCTGAAATCAAAATAAATCTGGAATGCATAAGTAATACATCCAAGCCATGCCATCAGAACTGTCAGGTTACTTGCTGATGTCGATGAGATTTCTTCAAAAATCTTTCCCAACGTATTTGCAAGCACTGCTTTCTTCGAAAGTCCAATAATAAAGAGCATCGCGCCCTGTCCCAACTTTCTTCCGGAGATTTTCCTTGCGGTAAGCTGCTTCTCAATATCTCCATAACAGACGATTGGTCCGGCAACCAGCTGCGGAAACATGGATACATACAGCGCATACTTCACCAGACTCTGCTGTGCCTTTACCTTGCCTCGATATACATCTACAATATAGGAAATTTCCTGAAATGTGTAAAAAGAAATTCCAATCGGTAATGCCAGTTCCCTGTATGGAATACTGATTCCGAACAACGTATTCGTACTTTCTACCAAAAATCCAAAATATTTAAAGAACACAAGCAGCACAATATTTACTGTTATTGCAAAGACCAGTGACCGCTTTGCTTTCGCCTCATTCTCACTCTTATTCTCAATATCCATTCCGCAAAAATAGTTTAACAAAATGCTGAGTATCATCAGAATGATATAAACCGGTTCACCCCAGGCATAGAAAATCAGACTGCCTGCAAGCAGCAGGAGATTCTTCCATTGCGGCGGTGCAATATAATAAACTGCCAGCATGATCGGCAGAAATAAAAACAAAAATGTAATACTACTAAATAACATCTGCTCCCCCTTCTACAGACTCTTGTCAAATGCGCTGCGATATTCAGAAGCTTTCGAAGATACTGCAAAAAAGATATATCTTCCTCGAATACTTTCCTGTGAGTCCTCTAAAAGCTTCACCTGTTCCGGCAGGTAAGAATCAAAATCTTCTATTCTCTGTGCTTTTCTCTGTGCGATCGCATTTGTCACATTTTCTATCTGTGCATCATTTTTCACCTGTATCACCAGAACTTCCGCTGCTGAAATACTGGACGGAGAAGAATAATACAAAACACCCTTGTAATCTGCACTGTTCAGTCCATAATTTCTCTTGAGCATCTGGTCATCCATCTGCACAAGTTCTTTACTGTCCAATACACTGCTCAGAGCCTTTGATACTTCTGAAAAAGCCCGCTTACTTCCACTTGCATATAGCATCAATATCACAAGATATCCCACGATAATTACTAAAAGTATATATTTCATCGCAGAGATCATTCGCTGTCTTTTCTCTGTCATAGCGTTGCCACCTCCGCCATCTTTTCTGCCCAGATTGGATAGAAATTCGCTTTAAAATGAATTCCATCCTCTTCATAATACTCATCTTCTATAATATCTGAATTATCAATGTATCCGATCTGCTTCTTTTCACACATCGCTTCTAGTTTTTCATTGTAATCTGCGATATTTGCAAGTGCCGGCTCCTTCTCTACCGCACTTTCCTGCACCGGAAAAACAGCATTCACAAAAATGTGCGCATCCGGCATAGCCTTCTGAATCTTCTTAATCACATCTGAATAATCCTTGATAAACTTGTCTACATCTCCGTTTGTCTTAGTTACATCATTCATCCCATATGCCAGAAAAACAATCTGCGGATCCAATTGTTTTGCCTGCTCGATCTGATCATCCAGTTCGCTGAAATGAATTCCAATTTTCGCAACAACACTTGATGTATTCAGTACATCATACTCTGTAAAGCTCGCCGCAATGGAATCGCCCATCACAACAGCACCGGAAAAGCGTTCCTTCATACTTCTTGTATCGGATGAATCTCCTGTTCCATCTTTCTTTTCCAACTGATTAATCTTCTGCTCAATCGTCTTCGCATCTGCAGATTCTTTGCCTTTTATATATGCAATTCCTTCACTGGTGTCGACTGGCTTCTTTGTCAGATTGCTAACACCCTGCACTGCCAGGAGTATCACTGTAATGACCAGCGCACATCCGACCCCGATCCGGATTCCCAGTTTTTGCTTTCTTTTTATTGTTTTCTTCATATATCTATATTCTTTCTGTTTTTTATATACTGTATAGAATCCCATACTGTTTTAATAGTACATTTTTTAGCAATAAAAGTCAACAAATCTGCGCTTGTATCTCGCCATTCCTTTTAGTACAATGATAGGTAGACGATTAAGAACTTAAACAGCTGCGGAGGTATCTGATTTCTATGATTTCACTGACTTTAACAAATGTAAAAAACTTCATGTCTCACCTTCTGTTAAAAGAGACATTTGACAATTTCTCTTTTATTGAAGGAGAGATTATTACGTTTAATACCTTTCGGATTGACGGGTATATACAGAAAGATTTCTTTGATTCCGAAGAAGAGATTCCGGAATATTCTCTTTGGAAAAATCTGCGTGAATTTTGTTTTTCCTTAATTAAGGGAAAGAAAACACCGCTCGGTTTTCATTTTGTCTTCAGCCTGAATTCAAAGAATATTTCCCGTCTGATCGAACAGAAAGAACTGGGACTTAATCCTGCCGACGTGCAGGGACTCTATTTGAATATACGTTACGATGGAACTCATCTCACCTGCGTGACCGGAACTTCCTTCAAGAGTTTTATAATGGATAAGACCCTGGAACGCGAATGGGATGAGATGGTGAAGAAGTTCTTTTCGAAAAAAGAGATTGAATTTGAATTGATGTAAATTTTGAAATCCTTTAGTGACGTGCGACGCAAGGCGCACATAACAACAGCCGCCTCACGGTCAAATAATCGTGAAGCGGCTGAACTTATTACTGCCAATGATGAGAAACTCATAGAACATGTTTCTCATCATTTTACTTTATTATTTTGTCAGAAGCATCATAATATCATTGCTTCTCTTAACGAATGCTGTCATCTCTTCCGGACTTAATGGCTTATGAGCAAGCATTGCAAGATCATACAGCTGTTTGCAGATGATTGACACGTTCTCGCTGTCTTTGTTCGTTACAAGGAACTGAACAAGTGGATGGTTAGCATTGAGTACCAGTGTTGCCTGGCTTCCGAACATGGATGCATCCATGCCGCCCATACCATACATCTTCATCATCTCCTGCATTCTTCTGTTTTCCTCAGAAAGAACTGCCATAGATGCTACATTCTCATCTTTGAGCTTTTCAACTTTAACATCAAGCTTCTCATTGCCAAGCTCTTTGCGGAAGATTTCAACAAGGCTGTCTGTTGTCTTCTGGAATTCTTCCTTCTCATCTTCTGCAACTTCATCCTTCAGAGAATCATGTACATCTGCATCAATTCTCAAGAACTGAACTTCCTGATGTTTCTGCTCAAGGTATGTGATAAATGCAGAATCAATGTTATGTGTCAGAATAATCGCATCCTGCCCCTGGGCCTTGAACATGTTGATATACTGGCTCTGCTGCACTTCGTCTGTCACATAGAAGATTCTTGTCTTCTCTTCTTCCTTCGCATCTGTGTCCTTAGACTCTTCTGCGTCTGTTTTTGTTTCTTCTTCCTTAGTTTCCTCTGTCTTGGCTGCGTCAGCTTCTTCGCCTTTGGCTTCTTTGATGATATCTTCGAGAGTCATGTATTTATGATCAAGATTCTTGTAAAGCATAGAATTCTTCATTTTCTCGCCGAATTTCTCATCTTTCAGGCATCCAAACTTGATAAACGGACTGATATCATCCCAGTATTTTTCATAAGATTCACGGTCTGTCTTGCACATACCAGTTAACTTATCAGCAACTTTCTTTGTGATGTAATCAGAAATTTTCTTCACGAATCCATCGTTCTGAAGAGCACTTCTTGATACGTTCAGTGGAAGGTCAGGACAATCGATCACACCTTTTAATAACATTAAAAATTCAGGAATGACTTCTTTGATGTTATCTGCGATAAATACCTGATTGTTATATAATTTAATTGTTCCTTCGATAGAATCATATTCTGTATTGATCTGAGGGAAGTAAAGGATACCTTTTAAGTTAAATGGGTAATCCATGTTTAGGTGGATCCAGAATAATGGTTCTTTAAAGTCATGGAAGACTTTGTGATAGAAGTTTTTGTATTCTTCATCAGTACATTCATTTGGACGTTTATTCCAAAGAGGATGTGTATCACTTAAAGAAACAGGTCGTTTATTGATCTTAACAAGATCTTTTGCAGGGGAAACTTCTATAGTTTCTTTTGTACCGTCTTCGTTTTCTTTTTCTTCAGTTTTTGCATCTTCATGGATGTGTTCTACAACGACATCATCGTCTTTTACCTGATCTTCTGGGATTGTCTCAAATTCCTGTTCGGCACCTTCTACAGATAAGAAAATCTCTGTTGGCATGAAAGAGCAGTATTTTTCGATGATCTCTCTTGCACGGTATTCATTTGCGAATTCTGTGCTTTCTTCATTTAAGAATAAAGTAATCTCTGTACCAACCGTTTCTTTTGTACCTGTTGCCATTGTGTATTCTGTACCACCATCACAAGTCCAGTGAACAGGTTTTGCTCCTTCTTTATAAGAAAGAGTGTCAATCGTAACTTCGTCCGCTACCATAAATGCAGAATAAAATCCAAGTCCAAAATGACCGATCATCTGATCATCTGTAGTTTTGTCTTTATATTTCTCAAGAAACTGAGTTGCACCTGAAAAAGCAATCTGGGTAATGTATTTCTCTACTTCATCCGCAGTCATGCCAATACCATTATCGATGAATTTCAGAGTTTTCTCATCAGGATTAACAATTACCTGAATCTCCGGTTTGTATCCTTCCGGAAAAGTATATTCTCCCATTACTTCCAGTTTTTTCAGTTTAGTGATCGCATCGCATCCGTTGGAGACCAGCTCTCTTACAAAAATATCATGATCGGAATATAACCATTTCTTGATGATCGGGAAAAGGTTATCACTGTTGATTGAAAGATTTCCATGTTTCGCACTCATGAGAAACACACTCCTTTTCTTATAAAAATATTTTGTCCCGGCAAAGCGGGAATACTATGCTTTTTTAGATGTCTGCAGCTTTTTTGCTGCCCTGATAGTTATAGTAATACTGGCACAGGGAAAAGTCAAGAAAAAATTAGCACTCAAGAAAAAAGAGTGCTAACAGAACGGCAAAAAGCCTTGTATTTACCGGTATTCCGGCACTTTCTAAACTTTTTGTAAAGTCCCATCAGAAGGGCTGGCGCGGTTGTTTTCGGAGGAGGGGTATGCTACAATGAAAAGCATAGAAGCGTTCCGAACAGACAGAAGAAAAGGGAG
>OHLR01000865.1_pt1 | contig 11682 bp, 6 predicted proteins | sample 1569141 | NCBI WGS metagenome assembly OHLR01 (sample SAMEA3879553, study PRJEB24766) | human gut metagenome | biome: human-associated habitat; feature: feces | place: USA | collected 1985/1987
GGCAGAAAATAAAGGGAAGTTTTATATGACAACCGCGATTGCCTATACTTCAGGTAAGCCGCATATCGGAAACACGTATGAGATTATTCTTGCGGATGCAATTGCGCGTTATAAGAGAGCCGAAGGCTATGATGTCTATTTTCAGACCGGAACTGATGAACACGGACAAAAGATTCAGGAAAAAGCAGAGGCAGCAGATATTTCACCGAAAGAATTTGTAGATCAGGTTTCCGGTGAGGTAAAGCGGATCTGGGATCTTGTGAATTCTTCTTATGATAACTTTGTCCGTACCACGGATGAGGATCATGAGAAATGTGTAAAGAAGATTTTTAAAAAGCTTTATGATCAGGGTGATATTTATAAGGGATCTTATGAGGGAATGTATTGTACACCTTGTGAGTCTTTCTGGACAGAATCCCAGCTTGTAGACGGCAAATGTCCGGACTGCGGACGTCCATGCGTACCTGCCAAGGAAGAGGCATATTTCTTCAAAATGAGTAAATATGCAGACAAGCTTATTGACTACATCAACACACATCCGGATTTCATCCAGCCGGAGTCCCGTAAAAACGAGATGATGAACAACTTCCTTCTTCCGGGACTTCAGGATCTGTGTGTATCCAGAACATCCTTCAAGTGGGGAATTCCGGTAGATTTCGATCCAAAGCACGTTGTATATGTATGGCTTGATGCTCTTACAAACTATATCACAGGAATCGGATATGATGCAGACGGAAACAGTACAGAGCAGTTCAACAAGCTGTGGCCGGCAGACCTTCATCTGATCGGAAAAGATATCATCCGTTTCCATACAATTTACTGGCCAATCTTCCTTATGGCACTTGATCTTCCACTTCCGAAACAGGTGTTCGGACATCCGTGGCTGCTTCAGGGAGACGGTAAGATGAGTAAGTCTAAAGGAAATGTTCTCTATGCAGATGAACTCGTTGATTTCTTTGGCGTAGATGCAGTTCGTTACTTTGTACTGCATGAAATGCCATTCGAGAATGACGGTGTTATTTCCTGGGAGCTGATGGTAGAACGTCTGAACTCTGATCTTGCAAATACACTTGGAAACCTTGTAAACAGAACTGTTTCTATGACAAACAAATACTTCGGCGGAACAGTAGAAGATAAGGGTGTTGTAGAAGATGTAGATGCAGAACTGAAAGCAGTTGTAGAGAATGCTTCTAAAGCAGTTGATGCTAAGATGGCAGACCTCCGCGTTGCCGATGCGATTACAGAAATCTTCAATCTGTTCAAACGCTGCAATAAATATATTGATGAGACAACTCCTTGGGTACTCGGAAAAGATGAATCCAAGAAGGATCGCCTTTCTACAGTACTTTGGAATCTGATCCAGAGCATTTCTGAAGGTGCAAGACTTCTTGAATCTTTTATGCCTTCTACAAGTAAGAAGATCCTTGAGCAGCTTGGTAACGGACATGTAACAGAGAAACCGGAGATCCTGTTCCAGCGAATGGATCTCGAAGAGGTTATGAAGAAAGTTGAAGAACTTCATCCGAAGGTAGAAGAAAAGAAAGAGGAAGAAGCTGTTATCGACATTGAGCCGAAAGATGAGATCACATTTGAGCAGTTCGGAGCAATGCAGTTCCAGGTTGGAGAGATCATTGCATGTGAGGCTGTAAAGAAATCCAAAAAGCTTCTCTGCTCTCAGGTAAAAGTTGGAAGCCAGGTAAAACAGATCGTATCCGGAATCAAAGCACATTACACACCGGAAGAAATGGTTGGTAAGAAAGTTATGGTTCTTGTAAACCTGAAACCTGCGAAGCTGGCAGGCGTACTTTCAGAGGGAATGCTGCTTTGTGCAGAAGATGCAGAAGGTAACCTTGCACTGATGACACCGGAAAAAGAAATGCCGGCTGGAGCAGAAATCTGTTAATTGAAATGTTTGAAAATTCAGACAATTATAGCCAAAGCAGATAATAAATAAAAAATATAAAAAAATCAAATGAATATATTGACAAATTAGACGCCGAATGTTATTATATAACCATCAAAGAGAGAAAGAAATCTCCCAAAGATATTTAACTAAGAAGGCAAAAGTAACAGATGCCTGATTAGATTAAAAATACAAGTTCAACAGGAGGTCAGTCCCATGGACAGTATAGTTTCAGATTTTTATCAATATGTCAGTGGTATGATGAGTGAAGGTTCCTGTGAAGAAAGAGACCTTTGCCAAGCGTAAAAGTCCAGTAGAGAGAAAAGAAGATCAAAGATCGGAGAGTACGGAAACTGGAAGCAAAGAGAAAAAGATGAATCACTCATAGATGTATTGAATAAAAATACCGCATATAACATAGAATGAAAAATGTGTAAAGAAACATTGAAAGGACATGTTATAATCTCAGATTTGTTATAAAAGCAGGAATGACTTGACAGAAGATTTAATACATAAAGTATTGAATGGATATGAAAATCATTCAGGTGATAAAATAACAGACGACAAAGGTCTCACAGGAACGTAGAATCGCGAATAATCTCCGATACAAAATATAAAATTATAATAATAATACAATTAAATAACACTAAAAATGCACTTTCAAAAGGAATTGAAGGTGCATTTTTTTGACATTACAGACCTCATATGGTAGAATAATGAAAGAGTATCGGCTAGTGCCTAATGGACACATTCAGACCAAAACTAATATTTCAATGACAATGAGGTGAGTACAGTGGATAAGTATGAATATAAGTTAAAGACAGAAGAGATGCTGGAACTTATGGAAGATGGAGAATACAGAAAAGCAGCGGCAGCAGCAGATCTGATTGACTGGAAGCGTGTCCGTAACGCAGGGATGCTGATGAATGTCAGTGATATTTATGAAAAAACAAAAGAGTATCAGAAGAGCTATGATGTGATGAATCTTGCATATCGCCGTTCTGAAGGAAGCCGCAAGGTGATCTATAAGTTATGTTCTCTTGCAATTAAGACAAAGAATATAGATGAAGCAATCGACTATTATGACGAATTTATCCAGATTGCACCGAAAGATCCGAACAGGCATATCCTTAGATATCAGATCTTAAGAGCGCAGAGAGCGCCGATCGAACAGCAGATTGAGGCTCTGGAGGAATTTAAGAAGGCAGAATATATTGAAGAGTGGGCTTATGAACTGGCGAAGCTTTATCGCGAAGCAGGTATGATGACAGAATGTCTGGAAGAGTGTGATGATCTGATCCTCTGGTTCAGCGAGGGTAAGTATGTTTATAAGGCAATGGAACTGAAGATGCAGTATAAGCCATTGTCACCATCGCAGCAGCAGAAATATGATCACAGATATGAGAAGCTTTCTTCAGAGACAGAAGAAATACCGGATCTGGCTTCCTATTTAGGAGAAGACGAGGAAAAAGATTCTGCGTCAGAAGGAGCCGAAGCACTTGGAGATACAAGATCAATCGGGCTGACAGAGCAGCCGGTGATGGAGAACGACAGTACTTCCGATGTGATTGACACGGATGCGGTTACTTTGGAAGCGGCAGAAGAGCCGGATGCCGAAGTAGAAAATCAGGAAGAAGCAGGAGTAGAAACAGCAGAAGTTATAGAAGTTTCCGAGGATGAGTCAGAAGTTCAGCCGGCAACGGTAGAGACAAGTGGAGATAAGAGAACACTTAGCAAAGATACTGCTTCCATACCGATTGTCAGTAAGAATCCGGTAAAACCAGTCAAGAAGAAACTTGGAGATACGATGCGGTTAGATGAAGCTCTGCAGCAATTACTCAATCCGAAACCGGAAGTTCAGGCAGAACCGGGAGAAGAAGTCGAACCGGATATGACAGATCTGGAAGAGGATATTGCAGCAATTGAGGATGTAGAAGATCTTGAGATCGTGAATCAACTGACAGAAGAGAAGAAAGCTGAGGAAGCCAGTAAAGAACGAGTGGTTCCATCAGGGATGAAAGAACTGATACCGGAACCGGAGACAGAAGAAGAACTTATAGAACAGGCAGTGGAGGAGACTTCAGAAGATGTCCCAGAAGATGCAGTTGCTATAGAAGCAGGAGAAGCAGAATCGGAAGAAGTTCTTGAAGTAGAAGAGGCAGAACCGGAAGAGGAAGAAATCCTTGAAGTAGAAGAAGCAGAACCGGAAGAGGAAGAAATTCTTGAAGTAGAAGAAGCAGAACCGGAAGAGGAAGAAATCCTTGAAGCAGAAGAAGCAGAACCGGAAGAGGAAGAAATCCTTGAAGCAGGGGAAGCAGAACCGGAAGAGGAAGAAATTTTTGAGATAGATGCAGCTGAGTCAGAAGATCTGACAGATGAATCAGAAGATTTGTCTGAGGTGGAGGAACTGATCTCAGAAACTGAAGTTGTCAATGATGAAGATGATTCAGAAGGAGCAGCAGTAAGAAAGACTATGGACAATAAAAATAATGAAGAACCAATTTTATCACCAGAGATACAGAAACTGATTGATGAGATTGAAGGTGTTATTCCGGAAGAGGAAGAAGTAGATGCAACAGTAAGTTCAGAAGAAGTTCTTGAGGTAGAAGAACCACATGAAAATATGGGAGAGCTTGCGGATGATCTCAGACTCGGTGAGGACGAGTACGAAGATTATGATGCGTATGACTGGGATGATGCAGAAGAGTTTGACGAAGACGATATTTTAGCTGATTATGAAGAGTCAGATGACGATTTGTTGGATGATTATGAAGAGTCTGATGACGATCTGCCGGATGATTATGAAGACGCTGATGATGATCTGTTCGGTGAGGAAGAAGGATATGATGATCTGGATGCCTATGGTTATGAAGAAGATGATGAGGATGATGAAGTAATTAATCCAAGAGATCTTTTCACAGCAGAAGATAAGATTTCAGATGATGATCTTCTTGGTCTGAATTCTTATGAAGAAGTGCCAAATTTTGAAGATGAATTCAGCGTGAATCCAGCGCATAGTGAGGAACCGGATGACAGAGAGATTCCGGATGAAGATGACGGAATTGATATCATGTCTGCGACGACACCATTGAGCCGTAAAGAGACTGCAAAATTGATCGCAACAGGTAAGACATCACCATTGCCATTAGATGAGATTGCAGATGCAATGTCTGATACAGGATTTATTGTACATGGTCGTTATGATCTTGAAACACAGAGCGGAATCGGTACAAGAGCAGGACTTACAGATGAACAGAAGAAACTCTTCTCTTATTTCGTACCTGTACGTGGTATGAGTGAGCAGCTGGTAGATGTACTTGAGCAGGATAAGAACTGTACAAACCGCAAAGGAACTTCCAGAACAGGAAACCTTCTGATTATTGGAAATAAAGGAAATGGAAAGACAGTCCTTGCTGTTGATGTTGTAAAGGCAATTCAGAAGCAGCGTGATATCCGTCAGGGTAAGGTTGCAATTGTGACAGGTGAGTCACTGAATAAGAAGAGAATCGGAGACATTTTCCGTAAATTGTACGGCGGTGCACTGATCATTGAAAAAGCCGGACAGATGAACGAAAAAACACTCGCCAAGCTGAACAAAGCAATGGAGCAGGATACAGGAGAACTTTTGGTAGTTCTTGAAGAGCAGAGAAAACCACTGGACAGACTTCTTTCTTCCAACAGAGAATTCAGAAGAAAATTTACTTCCAGACTTGAAGTGCCGATCTTTATTAATGATGAGCTTGTAACATTTGGACAGACTTATGCTCAGGAGAATGGTTACAGAATCGATGAGATGGGAATTCTTGCACTGTACAGTAAGATTGATTCTTTACAGAGAGAAGATCATGCAGTAACAGTAGCAGAAGTGAAAGAAGTGATGGATGATGCGATCGCTCATTCACAGAAAGCTTCCGCAAAGAAGCTTGTGAAGAGAGTATTTGGAAAGAATACAGATTCTTCCGACAGAATTCTGCTTTCAGAGAAAGATTTCAACATTTAATGACATATATTTGTTAAGAATTAATAGACAGTCAGTAAAACGACTGTCTATTTTTGTGCAATAATACATTTTCTCTTTCTTTTTTATACAGTATCAAGTATAATAAAACTATAGTGTTCAAGGGGAGAATGAAACTTTATTACTAATTGAAAGATTCGGTAATGTGCCTTGATCTATAAGAAATTGTATGGTTTTTAAATCATTACAATCAGGAATATATTTGAGCAGTGAGGTGGCTTTATGGTTAAGAAAAACAGCACGAAGACGAAAGTGCAGCCTTATGAGATCGGAGAACTTGACCATTATCTTTTTGGGCAGGGAAATCATTATGAGATTTATAAAAAGATGGGTGCCCATGAGGTGACAAAGAACGGAAAAAGAGGAGTATATTTTGCGGTATGGGCTCCTCATGCAGTAAACGTTTCTGTAATCGGAGAGTTTAATGACTGGGATGAGACGAAAGATAAGATGAAGAGAGGAGAGCCTCTCGGAATATACACATGCTTCGTTCCGGAGGCGAAGAAAGGGGATTTGTATAAGTTCTGTATAGAGACACAGGCGGGCGAAAAGATCTATAAAGCAGATCCATTTGCTAATTATGCAGAGCTTCGACCGGGAACAGCATCCAGAATCACAGACATTTCTAATCTGAACTGGTCAGACAGTAAGTGGATGACAGCTCGTGAGAAGTGGGATAACAAAGAAGAACCAGTGTCTATTTACGAAGTGCATATGGGTTCCTGGATGAGACATCCTGGAAGGGAGGATGAAGGATTCTATACATATCGTGAGTTTGCAGAAGCAATTACAAAGTATGTAAAAGAGATGGGATATACTCATGTTGAGTTGATGGGAATCGCAGAGCATCCGTTTGACGGTTCCTGGGGATATCAGGTGACCGGATATTATGCACCAACTGCACGCTATGGAACACCGGAAGATTTTGCATATATGGTAAATTATCTTCATAAGAATAATATCGGTGTTATTCTTGACTGGGTACCGGCGCATTTCCCGAAAGATGCACATGGTCTGGCAGATTTTGACGGAACACCGACATTCGAATATCCAGATCCGAGAAAGGGTGAGCATCCTGATTGGGGAACGAAGGTTTTCAATTATGAAAAACCGGAAGTTTCCAACTTCCTTCTAGCGAATGCATTGTTCTGGGTTGAACATTATCATGTAGACGGACTTCGTGTAGATGCAGTGGCATCTATGCTGTATCTGGACTACGGAAGAGAAGATGGACAGTGGATTCCGAATAAATTTGGCGGAAATGAGAATCTTGAGGCGATTGCATTCTTTAAACATCTGAACTCTGTAGTTTGCGGAAGAAATAAAGGCGTTATGATGATCGCAGAAGAGTCTACAGCATGGCCGAAGGTGACAGGATCTCCTGAGGATGACGGACTTGGATTTACTTTGAAGTGGAATATGGGATGGATGCATGACTTTACAGAATACATGAAACTGGATCCTTATTTCAGAAAAAATGCACATCATATGATGACATTTTCTATGGAATATGCATATTCAGAGAACTATATTCTTGTACTTTCTCATGATGAGGTTGTTCATCTGAAATGCTCCATGTTGAATAAGATGCCGGGAGAAGGATGGGATAAGTTCCGCAACTTGAAGGTGGCATATGCATTTATGATGGGACATCCTGGAAAGAAGCTTCTCTTTATGGGACAGGAGTTCGCACAGCTTCGTGAGTGGAGTGAAGAGAGAGAACTGGATTGGTTCCTTCTTGCAGAAGAACCACATCAGCAGATTCAGAACTGGTATAAAGATTTGCTTCATCTTTATAAGAAGAATAAGGCATTGTATGAGTTGGATAATGATCCGAAGGGATTTGACTGGATCAATAAGGATGATATCTTCCGGAGCATTTTCAGTTTCACAAGACATTCAAAGGATGGGAAGAAGAATCTACTTTTTGTATGCAACTTTACACCGGTAGACAGACCGGATTACCGTGTTGGTGTTCCGAGAAGAAAGCAGTTTAAGCTTGTTCTTAACAGTGATGAGACAAAATACGGCGGATCAGGAGAAGAACGCCCATTGGTTTACAAGCCAGAGAAACAGGAATGTGATGGTCAGAAATATTCCTTTGCATATCCTCTTCCAGGATATGGTGTGGCAGTATTTGAGTATTAAGTTGTATAGTATGATGTTTTCCACGAATAGATGGAACAGGAATTAGACATACATTAATTTTCCCCTGCATAGATTGTAAAAAACAAACTATGCAGGGGCTTTTCTATGAGAGAATATATTGAGGAGCGTGCAGTAGAAATTGCAAATTATATTATAGAAAATAATGCGACAGTGAGACAGACAGCAAAACAGTTTCGGATTAGTAAGAGTACGGTGCATAAGGATGTTACAGAACGTCTGCTTCAGATCAATCCATCATTGGCTCATGAAACGCGTAAGGTTTTAGACACCAACAAATCAGAACGTCACATCCGGGGAGGGCTCGCTACCAGAGAAAAATATTTACACTTGCATGCTTCCAATTATTGAAGTTAATGTTACAATAAAAGAGGATATTCAATCAGAAACACGGACATTGAGAGGAGACTGTTCAAATGCGGGTGGCAATCGTTGAAAGGGACGAAAAAAAGTATTAGAAGAACTGAAAAAAGGTTTAAAACGCGTAGATCCGAATTACGAGTTGGCGGGGATTGCAGGGAATGGACAGTCTGCATATGAGATGATAACAGTTATGCAGCCAAATCTTGTTATCATGGACATTGGGCTTCCGCGGATGAATGGGTTAAATCTTTTGAGAAAATTACGCACGGAAGGACGTGAGTTCCGTGTGATTATTATAACAAAGGATGAAGATTTTCAACAGGCAAAGCAGGCAATCGATCTGGGGGTGGACGGATATTTAGTACAGCCGTTCCGGCCGATGGAGCTTAAGAAGGCATTAAGCCGTATTCATGAAAAAATCAGGAATGAATATTGGATGCAGGCTTCTTTTACTGTTGAAAATATTCTGTTAAGCTGTAGATATGGAGAAATTATATCGAATCAGAAGTTAAATGAAATGACTATCCGGAAATATGGTTTTACAGTGGATGATCCTGGATATTTATTTACGGTTTCAATGGCAGACGAATACGAGGAGCAGAAGGAAAATATACGTGGATTTCTTGAAGAAATCTGTAGACGTGAGTGTGGATTTTCGGCATCTGTTATATGTTCGGATCGATGGAAACAGGTGTATCTGATCATTTACCGGGTACGTGAAGCAAGGAATTGGAAAGAATATTTTAAAAAAAATGTGGTTACTGGGTTATGTAGGAATTTTCCGGGGACAATTATTTGTGTATGGATAGAGACAAAACAGCTGACAAAGCTGGTAGATGCAATGATTCAGGCAGGAAGTCTCATGGAATGGAATCTTCTTCAGCCGCGAGGAGTTTTAATCTGTCAGCAGACAGTTGAGAAATTTGAAGCTGTTCCGGTGCGTTATCCGGTAGAATTAGAACAACGAATGCGAGAAATGATTTTCGATGAAAACAAGAAAGGAATTGCCAGACAATTTCAACTTGTTTGTGAGGAAATGAAAAGAGAAAAATATTTTCCAAAAGAAATAAAATACAGTATCATTCGTTTTTGCATGGCAGCTGGATTGAATTATAGAAATTATGGCGGGGAGATTGACGAAACAGAAATCCTGAGTCTTATGCAGCAGATTACCTATGCCATCAGCTGGAAACAGATAGAGAAAGCGATTCAAGGCTTGGAACGGATGATATCATATGAGTATAAATTTGAGCAGTACAGTACGCTTATCCAAAAAGCAATGGAAATTATAAGAAAAGAATATGACAGTGGTATTACATTGGAAGAAGCAGCGAGCCAACTTTATGTATCGGAAGAATACCTGAGTTCTCAGTTTAAGAAGGAGACAGGATATAATTTTACAGAAACTGTGAGGAAATACAGGATAGAAAAAATAAAGGAGCTTCTCAGGACAACAAAATATAAGATGAATCAGATTGCGGGGCTTGTCGGTTACTCTGATCCCAAATATATGAGTAAGGTGTTTAAAGAGGAGGAAGGAATTTTACCGACGGAATACAGACGTAACTCCAATGGGATTTCATAATTAGGAGTAATTTCATATTGCTTATAGAAAAAAGTAGAGAATAAGAGGCATATTTAATTAAAAAAATACACTTTTATAAAAAATTTCGCCCTTTTAAATATAAAAAATGTGCTATGATATATGTGAAAAGTGAAAAGGATTTCATAGCCGTTAAGGCAGAAAGAGGTGAAAAGAATGAGCACAATGAACATTACTTTCAAACACCCGGATGAGATCATTGATTTCTTGAAAACAGTATGTAAATTTGACTTTAACATGGACATGAGAAGAGGACGGGCAGTAGTAGATGCGAAGTCATTACTTGGAATCATGAATCTGGGATTGAATAACGTGATTGAACTGCAGATGTATGCAGACGATTGCACAGAACTTGAAAGACAGCTAGAAAGATTTGCAGCATAAAATGGAACATAAAAATGGGATGTCGGGCATTTGTTCGGCATCTTTTTTGATATATTATACCCATAACAGTGGATACATAGAAAATGCGCACTGCGGTGTACGATGTAGGTGTCGCAAGCGACCACCGCAGGCGTAAGAGGGTGCTGAGGCACATTCTTTGTTCTGGATAGATCAGAAGGGGAATAATTACCGTGTATAGTAATAGAAATTATGGATAAGATTTTATTTTACATAAACAAATACTTGTAAATCAATGATTCCTCTACTATAATGAAGAACAGAAAAAGATATATAGATAAAGCAACTAGTTTTGATTGGATTTTACAGGAGGAAAGATTTGAAGAAAGAATTAGTGATTGTCCTTGACTTTGGTGGACAGTATAACCAGCTGGTCGCAAGACGTGTCAGGGAGTGTAATGTATATTGCGAGATTTATTCTTATAAGACAGATATTGAAAAGATCAAAGCAATGAATCCGAAAGGAATCATTCTCACAGGCGGACCGAACAGCTGTTATGAGCCGGATTCACCGACTTATTCAGAAGAACTGTTCAAGCTTGGTATTCCGGTTCTCGGACTGTGTTATGGTGCACAGCTGATGTCACATGTACTTGGTGGAAAAGTTGAGCGTGCTGATGTAAGAGAATACGGTAAGACAGAAGTTCTTATTGATAAAAAAGACTCCAAAGTATTTGAGGGTGTTTCAGAGACAACAACATGTTGGATGAGCCATTTTGATTATATTTCAAAGATTGCTCCGGGATTTGAAATTACAGCACACACTGCTGACTGTCCGGTTGCAGCAGCTGAGAACGCAGCTGAGAAACTGTATGCAATCCAGTTCCATCCAGAAGTACTTCATACAGTAGAAGGAACAAAGATGATCAACAACTTTGTAAAAAATGTATGTGAATGTGCGGGCGACTGGAAGATGGATGCTTTTGTTGAGAATACAATTGCAGAGATCCGCGAGAAGGTTGGAAACGGAAGAGTATTGCTCGCACTGTCAGGTGGGGTTGACTCTTCAGTGGCAGCAGGACTTCTTTCCAAAGCCATTGGAAAACAGCTTACTTGTGTATTCGTAGATCACGGACTTCTTCGTAAAAATGAAGGAGATGAAGTTGAGGCAATCTTCGGACCAGAAGGACAGTTTGACCTGAACTTTATCCGCGTAAATGCGCAGGAAAGATATTATAACAAACTTGCAGGCGTTACAGAGCCAGAAGCAAAACGTAAGATTATCGG
>OHLR01000866.1_pt1 | contig 11676 bp, 8 predicted proteins | sample 1569141 | NCBI WGS metagenome assembly OHLR01 (sample SAMEA3879553, study PRJEB24766) | human gut metagenome | biome: human-associated habitat; feature: feces | place: USA | collected 1985/1987
TTGCTGCCCTTTTTCAGCCAAATCTCGTCCGGCTGCAGGGTGGTGCCGCACTCCGGGCAGGGCATCTGGCTGATCTTGGGGTCAGCCCGCCATGCGTACTGCTCCACATAGCCGTGGAACACCGTAAAGTCCCGGTAGTCACCGGGGGTCTGGCACAGGCTCTGGCGCAGCGCCTCGTCCTCGGTGGGGTAGGCGGCAAGACCGGCGCGCAGATCCAGCAGACGGCAGACATCGGCGGTGTACAGCGTGTCCGAAAGTGCATCGTGGAAGGGGCGTTCCATGGGGACGCCCATGCGGGTGACCACGCTTTCCAGCGTCATGCCCTCGCCCTCCTTGCGGGGGTGCTCCCGCAGGAAGATCTGCTGCAGATCATACCACTGGGTGGGGCGGCTCTCGTCCAGATTGCAGAGGAAAAGGTTCTGCTTGAGCACCGGCACGTCATCCAGACCCCACTCGGCAAACTCGGCATCCGGGCCGCACCACTGCATAAAGCGGCGCAGTCCCTGCACGATGGGCTCGCCCCTGTCCAGATCGGCCTGCGTCAGGCCGGTCACCTTGGCGATATGGTGCTGCAATTTGCGGAAGATGCGGGGACGCAGATGGATGGAAAAGGTGTCCAGCACATTGGCATCCTCGTCGATCTTTACGGCGCCGATCTCCACGATCTCGCCCCGCAGGGTCTGCTGCACCCCATGGTAGTTAAAGGTATACGGCTGGTAGCCGATGTTCCATTCCAGATCAAATAAAACCAGATTGCGCGGCATTGTTTTTTATTCCTCTCGTAAAATAAACTTCTCCACGGCCTCGGCCACGCCGTCGTGGTTGTTGTCGGCGGCGGTGACGTAATCGGCCACAGCCTTGACGGCATCCTCGGCATTCTGCATGGCAACGCCCATCCCGGCATAGGAGATCATGGAGCGGTCGTTCAGGCCGTCGCCGCAGGCCATCAGGTTCTCGCGGGTCAACCCCATGCGGCGCAGAAGTTCCGCCAGACTGCCGTCCTTGGCTACGCCCAGCGGCACCGCCTCGATAAAGAAGGGGCTGGAGGGGTACAGGTCGGCGCGGCCTGCAAACTGCTGCTGCCCGGCGGCGCACACCGCGTCCCGGCGGGCGGGATCCAGCGTGATGAGCATCTTGCACACGGGGTAGTTCACATAGGACGCCAGATCATCCACATGGATCATCGGCAGCTTTGTGGTAAAGCACTCCTTGTTTGCCCACACGTCCTGATCCCGCTCACACACGATGCCCTCGCTGTTATAGGTCAGGATGGCCACATCCTGCCGGGCGGCAAATTCGCAGAGCTCCGGAACGAACTCCGCTCCCAGCTGCACCTGATACAAAGCCTCGCCGGTCACGCAGTCCACGATCTTGCCGCCGTTGTAGGACAGGATACAGCCGCCCTTTTTGTCCAACCCCAGCTCCTCAGCCAGCGGCTGGATGCCGGCGGTGGGCCGGCCGGACGCCAGCACGATGGTCACACCTTTTTCAATGGCGGCGTCCAGCGCGGCGCGGGTGCGCGGGGTGACGAGTTTCTGGTCGTTGGTCAGGGTGCCATCCAGATCCAGTGCCAGAACTTTGTATTGCATAATATCCCCTGTTTCTTTGTTTTTTCGTCTTTTTATTTTACCCTATCAGCCGCCATTGCGCAAGGGGGCGGTAAAGATTCCGGTTATTTCTGCCTGCATTGCTCTTTGGAGCGCAGCAGGGCTGATTTTGCGGTACAGCACACCCATTTTTGTAGCAAAACCCGGAAAATGACCGGGATTTTAACGGTTAGCAATAACTAACGCATTGACAACAAATTTTCCGCATGGTACACTATTCAGGCAATAAGGGAGTAGTCGGCGCGGCACTGGGCAAGAGCAGCCGTGCAGTTTTGCCAACACAATGAGCTAACAGCAAAGGCTCTGGCACTACTTGAAATGACGAGACTTATCCGCACAGGGTTCACCTGCATGCTGTGTGCAGGTGCTGGGCGGATAGGTCTTTTTTGTTTGCCCGGCTCTGCCCTTGGATTTGATTTGGAGGTATTGGGGTATGAGTTTGTTTGACTTGATCATGATCGGCATCAGCCTTTCGATGGATGCGTTTGCGGTTTCCATCTGCAAGGGGCTTTCGGTGCGCAAAGTACAGCTGTCCCACGCGCTGATCTGCGGTGCCTGGTTCGGCGCGTTCCAGGCCATTATGCCGTCCTTTGGCTACTTCCTCGGTTCCCGGTTCGAGCACCTGCTCAACAGCGTTGGCCCTTGGGTTGCCTTTATCCTGCTGGCTGTGATCGGCGTAAACATGGTGCGGGAAAGCTTTGGCGGCGATGAAACTGTGGACAACGATTTTTCCGCCAAAGCCATGCTGCCGCTGGCCGTTGCAACCTCCATTGACGCCTTTGCCGTTGGCGTTGGCTTTGCCGCAATGGAAGCCAACATTGTGGTTGCTGCCCTGCTGATCGGCTGCACCACCTTTACCCTGTCTGCCATCGGCGTTAAGGTTGGTGCCGCGTTTGGCGATAAGTACCGCGCCGTTTCGGAGCGCATTGGCGGCCTTGTGCTGATTTTGATCGGCCTGAAAACCTTGATCCAGAGCTTCTTGTAAAATTTGGCTTTCTCTTATTTCCGTTATTCTGATAAAACAGCTGCCCGCATCCTTTCCGGTTTTTGGCCGGAGTGATACGGGCAGTTTTCTTTGGGATTGATCCTGCACAAAAAAGTCCCGCCCGGCAGCGAGGGGTGCTGCGGGCGGGACTTATTTTTTATCGGGGGTATTCTGACGCTTTAAAACAAATTACTTTCTGCTGTGCTTTTTGCGGGAGTTTTTGCCCTTTACAGCAGGCTTAGCAGCCTCAACAACCGGCTTTGCAGCTTCCACAACGGTCTTAACGGCTTCGTCAGCGGCCTTGGCGGCAGCCTTGACAGCAGGCTTCTCGGCAACTTCCTTCACGGCCTTGTCGGCAGCTTCCACAGCAGCCTTGACAGCGGGCTTTTCGGCAACTTCTTTTACAGCCTTCACAGCTTCATCGGCAGCGGCCTTAACGGCGGGCTTTTCAGCAACTTCCTTGACAGCGTCGGTGGCCACGGCAGCAACGGCAGTGGCAGCCTCGGCTGCCTTCTTTGCGGTAGTCACAGCAGCCTCGGCAGCCTTTTTGGTGCTGGTCTTGCAGGTGGCCTTCTTGGCGGTCTTAACAACCTCAGCGGCGGTTTCGGCAACCGGCTTATCGGCAGAAGCCTTCACGGCGTCAACAACCTCGGTAGCAACTTCGGCAGCAGCCTTGGCAGCGGCGTCAACGGTCTTGGCAGCGCTTTCAGCGGCAGCCTTCACTTCAGCCTTTGCTTTAGCGGCGGTAGCCTTGGCGCTGGTCTTGGGCTTGCGGGTCACTTCGTTGATGGTCCAGTACTGGTTATCGCCGTTCACATCGGCCCAGATCTGCAGGACTGCACCGTTTTCGGTGTTCATGTTGACCAGGTCCAGGCACTTGCCGGCCAGGTTGGACTTGATCTTTACGCGGCCATCATTGGCGGGCTCCACGATCCACAGCTGGCTGGAAGCGTTAGCGCCTTCCCACTGGTGAACATGGGTGCCATCGGTCACGCCGGAGCAATCCAGGTCCATCATCTTGCCGGTGAAACGGTTCTTGATGCGGTACACGCCCTCGCCGGCGCGCACAAAGCTCCACTGCTGCCATTCGGCGTTGGCATTATCCCACAGCTGGATCTGAGCGCCGTTCTCGGTGTTGTAATCCTTTACTTCAACAACCTTGCCGTTTGCAGCGGCGATGGTATAAAACTTATCCTCAGTAATAACGGTCTGAGCAATTTTCTTGGTAGCCATGTATAAGCTCTCCTCTCAGTTTATCGTGTTGGTTGTTCAGTTTTGTACGCCTGCGGCTGGCAGTGTTCTGCGCAGCCCCCCTCCAAAGCGTCATCTATATAAAAAGGAGTGCTGTGTTGGTTCAGCCTCCTTGTGTTCTCCTCTATTATAGCCAATTATTCCCACATCGTCAAGTTTTGTGCGGCGTGACGGCATTTTACACAAAAACGCCGGGAAGGGTGGAATCCTTCCCGGTATTTTTATGGGGATTTTCCGTTTTTATGCCGATTGCGCTTTTGTTGCGCACTTATCTGGCAGAAAGGCTATTTCAGGAGTTTTCCGCAAAATTGCCGGTGTACAGGCGGTAGTAACGGCCCTTTTGGGCAATCAGCTCATCGTGGGTGCCGCGCTCAATAATGCGGCCCTGTTCCAGCACCATGATGCAGTCCGAGTTGCGCACGGTGGAAAGGCGGTGGGCGATAACAAAGGTGGTGCGGCCATACATCAGGCCGTCCATGCCCTGCTGCACCAGGCGCTCGGTGCGGGTATCAATGCTGGAGGTTGCTTCGTCCAGGATCAGTACCGGCGGGTCCGCAACAGCGGCACGGGCAATGGCAAGCAGCTGGCGCTGGCCCTGGCTCAGGTTGGTGCCGTCGCCGGTCAGCGTGGTGTTATAGCCATCCGGCAGGTGGCGGATGAACTCATCGGCGTTGGCCAGCTTGGCGGCGGCGCGGCATTCCTCGTCCGTTGCATCCAGGCGGCCATAGCGGATGTTATCCATAACCGTACCGGTAAACAGGTGGGTATCCTGCAGAACAATGCCTAAGGATGCGCGCAGGTCGTCTTTATGAATATGGGTCACATCAATGCCGTCATACTCAATGGTGCCCTTCTGGATATCATAGAAGCGGTTGATGAGGTTGGTGATGGTGGTTTTGCCTGCGCCGGTGGAACCGACGAAGGCGATCTTCTGGCCCGGACGGCCATACAGGTTGATATCATGCAGGACGATCTTGCCCGGATCATAGCCAAAGTCTACATCCTTAAAGACAATATCTCCCTTCAGTTCACGGTAGTCTGCGCTGCCATCGGCGTTCACACGCTTCCAGGCCCACAGGTTGGTGCGCTCCTTGGTTTCGGTCACAGAATCATCCGGCAGGCGTTTGGCGTTGACCAGCATGACCTTGCCCTCGTCCACTTCCGGCTTTTCGTCCAGCAGGTCAAAGATACGCTGGCCGCCGGCCAGAGCCATGATGATGGCGTTGAACTGCATGGAGATCTGGCTGATGGGCATGTTCAGGGTGCGGTTGAAGGTCAAAAAGCTGGCCAGCTTGCCCAGGGTCAGGCCTGTCATGCCAGACAGAGCCAGCGCACCGCCGATCATGGCGCAGAACACATAGGAAAGGTTGCCCAGCTGGGTGTTAGCCGGACCGCCGAGGTTGGAGTAACGGTTGGCCTTATCCGCGCTTTCAAACAGCTGGTCATTGAGCTTATCAAACTGCTCAATGGCTTCTTCCTCGTGGCAGAACACCTTAACGACCTTCTGGCCGTTCATCATCTCTTCAATGTAGCCGTTCACCGCACCAATATCACGCTGCTGGGAAACAAAGTACTTGGAAGAGTTGGTGGTAAGATACTTGGTGACCAGCAGCATAATCCCGACCATGACCAGGGTGAGCACCGTCAGCGGCACGCTGAGTACAACCATGGAAACCAGCACGCTGACAACGGTAATAGCGCTGTTCAGCAGCTGCGGCATGCTCTGGCTGATCATCTGGCGCAGGGTATCAATATCGTTGGTATACAGCGACATGATATCGCCGTGGGCGTTGCGGTCAAAGTATTTGATGGGCAGCGTCTGCATATGGGTAAACATTTCATCGCGCAGGCGCTTCAGGGTGCCCTGGGTAACGTAAGCCATCATACGGGCCTGGGCAAAGGCGGCAACAATGCCGATGCCGTAAAAGCCTGCCGTGCGGGCGATGGCATGGGCCAGGCCGGAAAAATCACTGCTCTGCTCTTTCAGCAGGGGCAGGATGTAGCCATCGATCAAGGTCTGCATGAACAAAGTGCCCTGCACGTTAGCAAACACGCTGACAAAAATGCAGATGACGACCGCAACGACCTGAATGCGGTAGCATTCCATCACATAGCGCAGGATGCGCATGAAGATCTTGCCGGGGTTCTGGACTTTGGGGCGCGGGCCGCGGGGGCCGCCGCGGCCAACCTTAACCACTTTTGCTTTCTGCTCAGCCATTGTTATCGCCTCCCTTTTCGTCAAAGTCGCCGGAGCCTTTGGTCTGGCTGTTATAAACTTCCTGATAGATGGGGTTGGTAGCCAGCATTTCGGCCGGGGTCCCGTAACCACTGATCCTGCCGTTATCCAGCACGATCACATGGTCAGCGTTTTCCACGCTGGAAATACGCTGGGCAATGATGAACACCGTGGTGCCGGGAATCTTTTCGGCAAAGCTCTTGCGGATCTTGGCGTCGGTGCCGGTATCCACAGCGGAGGTAGAGTCGTCCAGAATCAGGATGCGGGGCTTTTTCAGCAGAGCACGGGCAATGCAAAGACGCTGCTTCTGGCCGCCGGAAACGTTAGCACCGCCCTGGTCAATGTGGGTGTTGTATTTATCGGGGAAGCGCTCAATAAATTCATCGGCGCATGCCTGCTTGCAGGCATCCTCGATCTCGGCATCGGTGGCATCCTTATTGCCCCAGCGCAGGTTTTCGGCAATGGTGCCGCTGAACAGTTCGTTTTTCTGCAGCACCATGGCAACGCTGTTGCGCAGGATCTCCAGGTCGTAATCGCGTACATCCACGCCGCCAATGTACACATGACCGGCGGTGGTATCATACAGGCGGGGCAGTAGCTGCACCAGGCTGGTTTTTGCGCTGCCTGTGCCGCCGATGATGCCCACCGTTGCCCCGGCGGGAATGTGCAGCGTAACGTGGGAAAGGGCATCCCTGGCCGCAGCGGCGCTGTATTTGAAACTGACGTCCGCAAAATCAATGCTGCCGTCGGCAACGGCGGCAACGGGGTCAGCCGGGGTGGCCAGCGCGGGCTGTTCCTCCAGCACGGCACGGATGCGCCGGGCGCTGGTCAGGGAGCGGGTAAGCTGCAAAAACACGCCGGAGAACATCATGACCGAGTTGAGCACCTGCAGAACATAGCTCAAAAAGGCGGTCAGCTCGCCGACCGTCATCCGGTCGGTCAGAATAAAATTGCCGCCGTACCACATGATGCAGACAATGGCCGTGTACATAACGGCCTGGAACGCGGGCAGGTTGAGCACGGCATACCGGAAGGTGTTGGTGCTGGCGGCGGCCAGCTCGTCATTGACGGTTTCAAACTGCTTATTCTCGTAATCGCCGCGCACAAACGCCTTGATGGCGCGGATGGCGGTTAAGGCTTCCTGTACGCGGCCGTTCAGATGGTCCACAGCAGTCTGCTGGCGGTCATACAGCGGGCTGACCTTGGTTACGATCCAGGCCAGAATAGCGGCCAGGATGGGCGTTGTAATAAGGAAAACGATGGTCAGCTTGGCATTGAGCAAGAACGCCATGCCCAGCCCCATGAACAGCATGACCGGGCTGCGCACCAAAGGCCGCAGGCCGGTGGCCACGGCGTTGAGCATGACCGTGACATCGGTGGTCATGCGGGTAACGAGGGACGGGGTGGAAAAATGGTCCAGGTTGGCAAAGTCGAACTGCTGCAGCTTGCGGTACTCAGCTTCGCGCAGAGCAGCGGCAAAGCCGTTGGCGGCGCGGGCGGCGAACCTGGCGTACAGCAGGCCGGTGATCAGGGCCAGCACAGCGCAGATGATCATCTTGCTGCCCTGCAGCATAATGACTTGCATATCATGGCTGGGCACGCCCTGGTCCACCAGGTCAGACATCAGCATCGGAATGACCATTTCAAAAATACATTCCACAAAAACCAGCCCGACGGCAAGGAATAAATCCCGCCGGTAGGGCTTTAAGTAAGAAAAAACGTGTTTGAGATCCTGCATGTGATTCCAGCTTTCTTGAACGGGCAGCGGCCCGGATAGATGAAATACTACCCTTATAATTATAATTCGCGGTGCGGGGCAGGTCAATCAAGAGCAGGCGACAGGTTGGATACAGCGTATACTTGCGCAGAAATGCAAAACAGGGTATACTAATATAATACAGGGCAAGGCTGCGCAAAGCCCCCTGAAAGCTGAATTTACATTCCCGCCCATGCTGCGGCAGACCGGCGGCGCATGATGATAGAAAAGGAAAGTTGAGGCTGCATTTTTTATGAAAAAGGCATTGATCACCGGTGTTACCGGCCAGGATGGCTCTTACCTTTCAGAGTTTTTGATCGAGAAGGGCTATGATGTACATGGCATCATCCGTCGTTCTTCCGTTGACTACCGTGAACGCATTGCCCATCTGGAAGGCAACCCGCATTTCCACCTGCATTACGGCGATATGGGCGATTCGATGAGCCTGGTTGCTGTGATCGGCTCGGTGCGCCCGGACGAAATTTATAACCTGGCGGCCCAGAGCCATGTGCAGGTCAGCTTTGATGTTCCGGAGTTCACGGCCGATGTGGACGCTACCGGCGTGCTGCGCGTGCTGGAAGCCGTGCGCCTGTGCGGGCTGGCGGATACCTGCCGGGTGTACCAGGCTTCGACCTCGGAGCTGTACGGCAAGGTGGAGGAAGTGCCCCAGAACGAAAAAACGCCGTTCCATCCGTACAGCCCCTATGCGGTGGCCAAACAGTACGGTTTCTGGATCACCAAGGAGTACCGTGAAGCATATAACATGTTCTGCTGCTCCGGCATTCTGTTCAACCATGAATCCGAGCGCCGCGGCGAAACTTTTGTGACCCGCAAGATCACGCTGGCCGCCGCCCGCATCAAGCAGGGCAAGCAGGACAAGCTCTACCTGGGCAACCTGTCCAGCCTGCGCGACTGGGGCTATGCCAAGGACTATGTGGAGTGCATGTGGCTGATTTTGCAGAACGATAAGCCGGATGATTTTGTCATCGCCACCGGCGTGCAGCATTCCGTGCGGGAATTCTGCCAGCTGGCGTTCCACTATGTCGGTATTGAGCTGGAATTTGTTGGCGAGGGCATGAACGAAAAGGGCGTTGATAAGGCGACCGGCAAGGTGCTGATTGAGGTAAGCCCGGATTTCTACCGCCCCACCGATGTGGTCAACCTGTGGGGTGACCCCACCAAGGCACGCCAGGAACTGGGTTGGAACCCCACCAAGACCAGCTTTGAGGAACTGGTCAAGATCATGGTGGAGCATGACATGGAAAAAGTAGCTGTAGAGCGCGCAGAGGAAAACATCCGCTGCAACCTGGAAGAATACCTGGAAAAAGGCGTTGTAAAATAAGAAAGAAGGCCATTTGTTATGATGGAAAAGAACGCTAAGATCTATGTGGCAGGCCACCGCGGTATGGTAGGTTCCGCCATTGTGCGGGAACTGGAACGCCAGGGATATACCAATATCATTACCCGGACCCATAAAGAGCTGGACCTGTGCCGCCAGGATGCCGTGGAAGAATTTTTTGCCGCCGAAAAGCCGGAATATGTCTTTTTGGCCGCAGCCAAGGTGGGCGGCATTGTTGCCAACCAGAACGCTTTGGCGGACTTTATGTATGACAACATGACGCTGGAAATGAACGTGATTCATTCCGCATGGAAAAACGGCTGCAAAAAGCTGGAATTTTTGGGCTCCTCCTGCATTTACCCGCGCATGGCACCGCAGCCCATGAAGGAAAACTGCCTGCTGACCAGCGAGCTGGAAAAAACCAACGAAGCTTATGCTCTGGCTAAAATCAGCGGCCTGAAATACTGCGAGTTCCTGAACCGCCAGTATGGCACCGACTATATCAGCGTGATGCCCACCAACCTGTACGGCCCCAACGATAACTACCATCCCACCCACAGCCATGTGGTGCCCGCGCTGATCCGCCGCTTCCATGAAGCAAAGGTTAACGGGGTGACCAGCGTGACCTGCTGGGGCGATGGCAGCCCGCTGCGCGAGTTTTTGTATGTGGACGATCTGGCAAACCTCTGCGTATTTTTGATGAACAACTACTCCGGCAACGAAACGGTGAACGCAGGCACCGGCAAGGAGCTGACCATCAAGGAACTGACCGAGCTGGTAGCCAAGGTTGTGGGCTATACCGGTGAGATTAAGTGGGATCCCACCAAACCCAACGGAACACCGCGCAAGCTGCTGGATGTTTCCAAGGCAACGGGCCTGGGCTGGACCTACAAGACCGAGCTGGAGGACGGCCTGCGCCTTGCCTATGAGGACTTTTTGAATAACCCCATGCGTGCTGAGCGCTGAGAAAGGCGAAACCATTATGAATATTGTGCTGCTTTCCGGCGGGTCCGGCAAGCGCCTGTGGCCGCTATCCAACGATATCCGTTCCAAGCAGTTCATTAAAATTTTCAAGTGCCCGGACGGAAGCTATGAATCCATGGTGCAGCGGGTGTACCGCCAGATCAAACAGGTAGACAAAGGGGCGACTGTGACCATTGCCACCAGCAAGACCCAGGTGTCGTCCATCCACAACCAGCTGGGCAGTGCGGTGGGTGTCTGCGTTGAGCCGTGCCGCCGCGATACCTTCCCCGCCATTGCGCTGGCAACGGCCTATCTGGCCGATGTGCAGGGCGTGGACCCGGAGGAGCCGGTGGTGGTCTGCCCGGTGGACCCCTATGTGGAGGATGACTACTTTGAGGCACTGAAAGCCTTGAGTGAGCAGGCTGCCAAAAGCGAAGCCAACCTGGTGCTGATGGGCATTGAGCCGACCTACCCCAGCGAAAAATACGGCTATATTATCCCCAAAAACAGCAGCGCCGTGAGCGATGTTGCAACCTTTAAGGAAAAGCCGGACGCCGAAACGGCAAAGGCTTACATCGCCCAGGGGGCGCTGTGGAACGGCGGCGTGTTTGCCTACAAGCTGCGCTATGTGCTGGATAAGGCCCATGAGCTGATCGACTTTACCGATTATAAGGACCTGTTTGATAAATATGCCGAGCTGAACAAAATCAGCTTTGACTATGCTGTGGTGGAAAAGGAACCCAAGATCCAGGTTATGCGGTTTGCAGGCCAGTGGAAGGACCTTGGCACCTGGAACACCCTGACCGAAGCGATGGGCGAGCCCAGCGTGGGCAAGGCCATGATGAACGATACCTGCACCAACGTGCATGTGGTGAACGAGCTGAACGTGCCGGTGCTGGCCATGGGCTTGCATGATGTGGTGATCTCTGCCAGCCCGGAGGGAATTCTGGTATCGGATAAAGAGCAGTCCAGCTACATCAAGCCCTATGTGGATAAGATCGACCAGCAGATCATGTTTGCCGAAAAATCCTGGGGCAGCTTCCGCGTACTGGATGTGGAGGACGAAAGCCTGACCATCAAGGTGACGCTGAACCCCGGCCACAGCATGAATTACCACAGCCACATGAACCGCGATGAGGTGTGGGTGGTGATTTCCGGCACAGGCCGCACCGTGGTGGACGGCGTGGAGCGCCTCGTGCATGTGGGCGATGTGGTGCAGATGCAGGCTGGCTGCCGCCATACCGTTCTGGCGGACAGCGAACTGCAGCTGATTGAAGTACAGCTGGGCAAAGAAATCAGCGTGCATGACAAACAGAAGTTCCCGCTGGAACAGGAAACAACAAGATAACACGAAGATACAGCAGAGCACTGTGAGCCGATGCCGATAAGGCAGCTTACGGTGCTTTTGTGATGCTTCCTGTACTGCTAAAGAGACAAAATATCCGGCGGAGACGGCTTGTGAGATATTTCATATCATATACGGCATACGGCAAAATCTGAGGCAACACCGCACAATTCCCGCCTGACGGCTTAAGCACC
>OHLR01000875.1_pt1 | contig 11622 bp, 6 predicted proteins | sample 1569141 | NCBI WGS metagenome assembly OHLR01 (sample SAMEA3879553, study PRJEB24766) | human gut metagenome | biome: human-associated habitat; feature: feces | place: USA | collected 1985/1987
GGGCATCTTAATATTTACATCAAGATATCTGTGATTTACAGATTTCAACTCTACCGTAACTTTACGTGTCCCTTCTGCAATCTCACATCTTCCAAAGCCTGTCATACTTTTAATCATTGTTTCTATCCTTCCATTCGCATATAATGCTTAGGAAAGTATACCAATTTTTGTGAAAGATAACAAGACTTACAGCAATAAGTATGTTAATATAATGCAATAAGATTAATGAATATTACTAATTAAAGGAGACATTATGGCATTCGATGGTATTACAATATCCAGTATTGTTAATGAATTAAACGACACAATTAACGGCGGAAGACTTTACAAGATATCACAGCCTGAAGCCGATGAAATAATGCTTACAATAAAGACACAATCTGGTCAGTACAGACTTGTTTTATCTGCAAATGCATCGCTTCCTCTTGCATATCTTACAGACGATAACAAGCCATCCCCTGCTACTGCACCGAATTTCTGCATGCTTCTTAGAAAACATTTGAACAACGGAAGAATAATATCTATAACACAACCAAAATTTGAACGTGTAATTGATATTGAGGCAGAACATTTAAACGAACTCGGTGACCTGTGCAGAAAGCACATAATCGCAGAATTCATGGGCAAGCACAGCAATATAATATTATGTGACGACAATAATACTATATTAGACAGTATCAAGCATATATCAGCACAGACAAGCTCAGTCAGGGAAGTTTTACCTGGAAGACCTTATTTCATTCCTAATACTTCTGACAAGATTAATCCGCTTGAAGCTGACAGAAAGCATTTTGACGAAACAGTATTTACAAAGCCTGTACCTGTTGTCAAGGCGCTGCTTTCAAGCTATACAGGAATAAGCACATGTATAGCAGAAGAGCTTGCATACCGTGCCGGAGTTGATGGCGGACACCCTGCCAACTGCCTTGATGAGCCTATGAAAGATGCATTATACAACGTATTTGACGCACTTATGTCTGATGTAAGAAATGGTATCTACCACCCCGATATGGTAACCGACAACGGTGTGCCTGCAGAATTTGCCGCTGTGAAGCTTTCTATGTATGACAACCACACAGAATATGATTCGATAAGCAGACTGATTATCGATTATTACAGACAGAAAGAGATTGCAACACGAATCCACCAGAAGTCTGTTGATATAAGAAGAATTGTAACAACACATCTTGAAAGAGCATACAAGAAGCTTGACATTCAGGAAAAACAGATAAAGGACACTGAGAAAAAAGACAAATACCGTATCTACGGCGAACTTCTTACAACCTACGCTTACAGTATTCCTGCAGGTTCTAAGGAATATGAAGCACTTAATTACTACGATAATACTACAATTAAGATTCCGCTTGATAACACTCTCACACCAATTGAGAATGCTAACAAATATTTTGCAAGATATAACAAGCTTAAAAGAACCTATGAAGCCGGAATCCGTCTTATTCAGGAGATCACTGAAGAAATAAGTTACCTTGAATCTATTATCAATGCAATTGAGATTTCAATAACAGAAGCTGATCTTGCTAACATTAAGGAAGAGCTTATTGAAACTGGATATATTAAAAGAACTGTTAAAGGAAAGCACAAAATCACAGCCAACAAGCCGATGCATTTTGTATCAAGCGATGGATTTGACATATACGTTGGAAAGAATAACATACAGAATGACGAACTTACCTTCAAGACAGGCAACGGTAATGACTGGTGGTTTCACGCCAAGCAGATGCCAGGCTCTCATGTACTTCTTAAAACAGATGGAAAGGAAGTTCCTGACAGAACATTTGAAGAAGCAGCAAGCCTTGCCGCCTATTACTCTAAAGGCCGTGAGCAGGAAAAAGTTGAAGTCGATTATGTATTAAAGAAAGAAGTTAAAAAGCCTGCCGGTGCCAAACCGGGATTCGTTGTGTATTACACCAACTACTCAATGGTTGCAGACACCGACATAAGCAATATAAAACAGTTATAAAATAATGGCTGAATCAGAATTTAATCATGCGGTGCCCAAAAAAGTCAGACTTTTTTGGAGGCACCGCATAACTCAGCCATTTTCTTATTAACAGGCTTAACAGCCACACATATAAACGCCAGTATAACTGATGCGCAGTCTGCCACTATCCATGGCATATACTGGATTGCGAGCGAAGATTTACCCGAAACAATAATCATAAGAATTACACTTATAACAACATTTATAACAAATATACCTGCCAGCTTTCTCATATCCAGAAGCCCGCTTATCACAAGATATATCAGTATGTATGCAGCCGTCATGCACACGCAGAAAGTTACAAGATACATGTAAAATGCGTTATCAGTCATATCACATAACGATATATCCAGCGTAATATATCCAAACAGTGCAGGCGGGTTAAATGCATATATTACAGATGGCATTATCGTTACAAGTGCCGGAATACCGATACCTGCCAACATTCCTGCCCTGCCGCTTAATCCCTTGATAATACCTGATTGTATAATTATACAAAGAATGGTTGCTATTAAAAGCATTATCATCCATGACCAGTTAAAGAATATTTTATTACCAATATAATATCCGGTAAGATATTCATTAACTGTCATTCTTTGGGAATCACCATTTTTTATAATTTCTGACAATATATTCCTTCTTATAAAGCCTTCCCACACATATATAACAAGAGCAGGCATAAGAAAAACCACTGCGTTAGTCTGTTTATTTTTAGAAAACATTTTTATGTGTCTGATACCGGAGCTTTTCACCATCATCAGCTCAAGTATTCCCAAAATCACCAACAATATATACAACACAGGTATTTTATCCATCAGTTGTGCTGTCTCAATCTGTCCTTTTACCACACCATCAATATAGAAAGAATCTATCCATGCGTGCATTGATGATGACGACTCCAATATTCTTGCCATTAAAAGCAATATTCCAGTCATCATATTAAATATAGCAGCAACAGAAGCAATTATACCCGTGTTGCCTATTCTTAAAAGAATTCCTGTAAGTGATACTGCCGTAAATAATACCGTCAGTGAGAAAAATAACTGATATACAACATTAAATCCCGTATAGTAATACAGATTGTATACTGAATTCTGATTTTCAGAAATATTAAGTGAATTATTATTCATTTTACTAATAATCTTTCCGAATTCATTATTTCCTACAAGAACAAATAAAATAAACAGGCTCAGAGCCATAAGAACGGCGAGGCTTAAAAGCCTCACCCTTGTAATCTCATCTTTTTTCATAATCCTTCCTTTTCAGGGAAACAATTAATTAACAGATACTTTAACGAAAGATTTCTTACCCTTCTTAACAACTACTCCGTCTCCTTCGAACATACTCTTAGGGAACTTAGCTGCTATATCTGCTACCTTCTCTCCATCTACAGAAACACCACCCTGCTGGATAGTTCTTCTGGCCTCTGACTTAGTTGTTGCAAGTCCTGCTCCAAACACAAGATTAATTGCATCAATTTCATCATCTGTAAAGCTGTCTGCTTCAAGCTTTGCTGTAGGCATGTTAGCTGCATCCCCACCAGTAAAGATTGCCTTTGCTGTAGCTTCTGCTTTCTTAGCTTCTTCCTCACCATGAACAAGCTTTGTAAGCTCATAAGCAAGAATCTCCTTAGCCTTGTTAAGCTGAGCACCTTCCCAGCTATCCATCTTATCAATCTCTTCAAGTGGAAGGAATGTGAGCATACGGATGCATTTAAGAACATCTGCATCATCAACATTTCTCCAATACTGGTAGAACTCATATGGAGAAGTCTTTTCTGGATCAAGCCATACAGCACCGCTTACTGTCTTACCCATCTTCTTACCCTCTGAGTTAAGAAGAAGTGTGATTGTCATAGCTGAAGCATCCTTATCAAGCTTTCTTCTGATAAGCTCTGTTCCACCTAACATGTTGCTCCACTGGTCATTACCGCCAAACTGTAAATTACAGCCGTATTTCTGGTATAACATATAGAAATCGTATGACTGCATAATCATGTAGTTAAACTCAAGGAAGCTTAATCCCTTTTCCATTCTCTGCTTGTAGCACTCAGCTCTTAACATGTTATTAACTGAGAAGCATGCTCCAACCTCTCTTAAAAGTTCTACATAGTTAAGATTAAGAAGCCAGTCAGCATTATTAACAAGTAATGCCTTGTCATCTGAGAAATCAATGAATCTTGCCATCTGCTTCTTGAAGCAGTCAACATTGTGCTGAATCTGCTCTGGTGTAAGCATTTTTCTCATATCTGTACGTCCTGATGGATCACCAATCATAGCTGTTCCACCGCCAATAAGTGCGATTGGCTTATTTCCTGCCATCTGGAGTCTCTTCATAAGGCAGAGTGCCATAAAGTGTCCTACATGAAGGCTGTCTGCTGTTGGATCAAATCCAATGTAAAATGTAGCCTTTCCATTGTTAATAAGGTCTTTGATAAGTGCTTCATCTGTTACCTGTGCAATAAGACCTCTTGCAACTAATTCGTCATAAAGTGTCATTTTTGTTTCCTCTCTTTTCTTTTTCTCATCGCTACTCGCGCAACTTTGTAAGCCAAGTCTCTCCGCAGCTTTGCTGCTCCCGAGCCTTGATAATTCACAACTTCCGCACTCCGTGCTCCGTTGTTCATTATCTGCATTCGCCATATAAGCCAGAATCTGTGCAAGCACATTCTGGCTTGCATGGCTCATTGCTTACAAAAAAGGCTTCCGCCCTTCTTTAAAAGGACGAAAGCCTGAACTTACGTGTTACCACCTTTATTCATGACAGACTCGCATCTGCCACCTCACTAAGTCCACCAGCATGGACTTATGCACTATAACGTGTGCTACTCCGGCTGCCCCTACTTACAATATGCTTTCAGTTCGCCGCTCCGGAATGTATTCAGTTACCCTTACCCTTGCGCCTCTCATCAACCGGCTGCTTTCTGTAAGTTCAGTAATAACCTACTTGTTTCCATCAACGCTTTGTAATATTAATTGTGTATTACTTATAACATAATAGAATATTAAAATCAAGCCTCATTCCGAAACAAATGTATCAAATTAACACTAGATTGTAACAACTCTCATTGTGTTAGTAAGTCCTCTCTTAGATGAAGGATCAGAAGATGTAGCGATACCAGCAGAAACAATTACTGTATCTCCTTCTTCTACGAAACCAGCATGTTCAGAAACTACTAATGCATGCTCAATAATCTTATCAGTAGAAGCTTCTGTTGCAGTCTTAAGAGGTCTTACACCCCAGTAAATCTGCATCTTTCTAAGAACATTATCGTATGGAGAGCATCCGATAATCTCAGCCTCTGGCTTTAACTTAGATGTAAGTCTTGCTGTAAATCCTGAAATTGTAGGACAGATAATGGCCTTAGCTCCAAGGTTATCTGCTGTCTGAACTGCAGCATTACATACAGCGCTTGAAATGCTTCTCTTGCTGTGAAGATTAGAATATTCTACTGAATGTCCTTTAATCTCCTGCTCTGTTCTCTCTGCAATCTTAACCATCATCTTAACAGCCTCTAATGGGTACTTACCATTAGCTGTCTCACCACTAAGCATAACAACGTCTGTTCCGTCGTAGATAGCGTTGGCAACATCAGTAACCTCAGCTCTTGTAGGTCTTGGATTTCTAATCATAGAATCAAGCATCTGTGTAGCTGTGATAACTGGCTTATACTTAGCATTACACTTCTTGATGATTTCCTTCTGAACGTGTGGAACTTCCTCAGCAGGAATCTCAACACCCATATCTCCACGTGCTACCATGATACCATCAGCAACTCTGATGATATCATCTATATTAGCAATACCTTCGGCATTCTCAATCTTGGCAATAACTGGGATATCTGAACCATGCTCCCAGAGAAGGTGCTTAATTTCCTCGATACATGCTGCATTTCTTACAAATGAAGCTGCGATAAAATCAAATCCCTGCTCAACACCAAAGATGATATCTTCCTTATCTTTCTCTGTGATGCCTGGAAGTCTGATGCTTACGTTAGGAACATTAACACCCTTCTTAGAACCAAGATCACCACCATTAATTACTGTACATTCAATCTCTGTACCTTCAACCTTATCAACCTTAAGCTCGATAAGACCATCATCGATAAGAATAATATTACCTGTAGTAACATCTTCTGGAAGACCTGCATAAGTTACCATATTAATCTTATCATCTGCTGGCACCTGTCTTGTTGTTAATGTATATTTCTGTCCCTCAACAAGTGTAACCTTCTTGTCATCCTTAACAGCACCTGTTCTGATCTCAGGTCCCTTAGTATCAAGAAGAGTTGCAATAGGGATATTAAGTTCTTCTCTTACACTCTTAATTAAGGCAAATCTTCCTGCCTGCTCCTCATGGTCACCATGAGAAAAATTAAATCTTGCAATATCCATTCCTGCTAACGCAAGATCCTTAATAAGGTTTCTGTCGTTAGTATTAGGACCCATTGTGCAAATAATCTTAGTCTTTTTCATTGTTTCCTCCAAAATAATTAAAATCTTTTCAAACACATACCTACAATATAATAACATATTTGCGTGTCAAATCAACTAAGTTTTTTATTTAACAAGCTTTTTAGGGGGTGGAAGGATACGCAAAGAGAGACAGGGACGGTGTCAGTCTTTCAGGTTTCTTCGTTTAGTGGCAGTAAAAGCCAGTTTTTGCTTCGCTTTTTTGTTCAAAAAATCAACGCGCTTCGCTTGAACGCGATTTTTTGAACCGCGCTTCGCAAACTCTGGCTTTAACTCCCACACAACTCAGAAAATTCAATTCTGACACCATCCCTGTTTCTCTTTGCTTACACTTCTACCCCAGATGGTTACTGTTTATCCCCGGTTACATGGATGTGGGTATATAAGTGATCGGAACAATATTCGTAGTTGCCAACGCATTTTGAGCAGAATCTGAATGTGAGGTTTTCGTCGTCAAGTTCTGTCCTTCCGCATACTGCACATCTGTGCTTCGGCACACCGCGCTTCGCGTGTTGTGCCTGACTTTGTTGTGTTCTGTTATCTGATGATGCTGTCCCATATGTGCCACCATTGCCCTGAGTGTTGCAACTATTCTGCTGCCAATAGTCTTTTCTGGCATTCTGCTGTGCTTTCTTTGCTGTTCTCATTGCTTTGTCGAAGTTTCTCTGTGTACTGCTCTTTGCCGGGCCTTTCTTGTACAGGAAGAAGAATATTATAAAATTCAGCATTGACACAAGCGCCGCCGTTGCGTTGGCATAACACATAATTGCTGATGGCGCAAGGAAACCTGCTGCATACAGGCTGTACCATACATTTCTTGGAAGAAAAGGCACAAGATATCCGAATACTATAGTAATTCCGAATATTACAGCATCAAGTATTGCCATCCATTTAATCTTGATTGGGATAATGAAGAATAATAAAACCTCCATATCCGGCTGCTCCATAGCGAATGCCATGAACAACGCAAGATTAATATAATTCGTACTTAATTTAAAGCTTAATCCCCATATAAGATAGATAATAAGTGATGCAAGTATATTAAGGATAACTCCTGTAAAGAAGTATACATTAAATCTGAACGAGCCCCATATTCTTTCAAGTACCGAACCAATCAGATAGTAGAAATACAGCACAAATACCACAAATATTATGCTGTTAGAAGGAGGTTGTAATATAAATGTGACGAGTCTCCATACCTGTCCTTTGAAAATCATAGCAAAATCAAGTGAAAAATATGCGTCATATAATCCATTAAAAAATGTATTCATCACAAATCCTATTGCATAAAGGACAATGATATAAAACATAAGATTCTTAATCGCATACTTAGAGAATTTTTTCTCAAATTTAGCAAACCAGTTCATAAAATGTTCCTTTCAGTCTTACACATGTTACAGACTAATAATTCATAATCATATACAAGAAATTATAATAAACAAAACAATATGATGTCAATTAAACTTACTCTTAAGTTCTTAAATTTTAATAAAAATATCCACCATAAATAATTAAAGCTATTTTATTATTTCCTATTAATATTGAAATTTATTCCATTTTACTCTATAATGCATGAGTTGCATAGAAAATGACATATTCTGCGTTTTTTCGCCAAAGTCACTATGCAATGGGTAACTTTTGTATATTTATTTTAAGGAGGACAGCTGCAGCTGTATTAGGTTATGAACAAATTCAAATTAGGTATTGATATTGGATCAACAACTGTAAAAATCGCTGTTTTAGATGATAATAATAATATTTTATTTTCTGATTATGAAAGGCATTTTGCGAATATCCAGGAAACTCTCCAGTCACTTCTTGAAAAGGCAGTGGCTGAGCTTGGCGAGTTTGAAGTATATCCTGTTATCACAGGTTCAGGCGGACTTACTCTTGCCAAACATTTAGAAGTACCATTCACACAGGAGGTAGTAGCCGTGTCTACTGCCCTTCAGGATTATGCTCCACAGTGTGATGTTGCAATCGAGCTTGGTGGTGAGGATGCTAAGATTATCTACTTTACTAACGGTATTGACCAGAGAATGAACGGAATATGTGCCGGCGGTACAGGTTCTTTCATTGACCAGATGGCAACTCTGTTACAGACAGACGCAATGGGACTTAACGAATACGCCAAGAACTATAAGTCAATATACCCTATTGCCGCAAGATGTGGAGTATTTGCCAAAACAGATATCCAGCCTCTTATCAATGAAGGTGCAACTAAGGAAGACCTTTCTGCATCTATATTCCAGGCTGTTGTAAACCAGACAATCAGTGGTCTTGCATGTGGTAAACCAATCCGTGGTAATGTTGCATTCTTAGGCGGACCACTTCATTTCTTATCAGAGTTAAGACAGGCATTTATCCGTACATTAAGCTTAGGTCCGGATGAAATCATTGCTCCTGACCATTCACACTTATTTGCTGCTGTTGGTTCAGCAATGAATTACAGTGAAGATGTATGTGTTCCTGTAGAAGACATCATCGCAAGACTCAAAGGAAAGATTAAGCTTGAGTTCGAGGTTGAACGTATGGAACCTCTTTTTGAGAACCAGTTTGCATATGATGAATTCACAAAGCGTCACAGCTCTCATCATGTTAAGACTGCTGATATCGCATCTTACAAGGGCAACTGCTATCTCGGAATTGATGCAGGTTCAACAACAACCAAGGTTGCTTTAGTTGATGAAGACGGTAATCTTCTTTACTCATTCTACTCAAGCAATAACGGTTCACCACTTGCTACAACAATTAAAGCTATTAAAGAAATATATACACTGCTTCCACCAGAAGCCAAGATTGTACAGTCATGTTCAACAGGTTATGGCGAGGCACTTATCAAGTCAGCTCTTATGTTAGATGAGGGAGAAGTTGAGACAGTGTCACATTTCTACGCTGCTGCTTTCTTTGACCCTGAAGTAGACTGTATCATCGATATCGGTGGACAGGATATGAAATGTATCAAGATTAAGAACCAGACTGTAGATTCAGTCCAGCTTAACGAAGCATGTTCATCAGGATGTGGTTCATTCATAGAAACATTTGCAAAATCCCTCAACTTCACAGTTCAGGACTTTGCCAAGGCTGCTTTATTTGCGAACCACCCTATTGACTTGGGAACACGTTGTACAGTATTCATGAATTCCAAGGTTAAGCAGGCTCAGAAGGAAGGCGCTGAAGTTGCAGATATCTCTGCCGGACTTGCTTATTCTGTTATTAAAAATGCTTTATACAAGGTTATCAAGATTTCTGACCCTGATGATTTAGGTAAGCATATCGTTGTTCAGGGTGGTACATTCTACAACGACGCAGTTCTTAGAAGTTTTGAGAAGATTACAGGCGTTCAGGCAATCAGACCTGATATCGCAGGTATTATGGGTGCTTTTGGCGCTGCCCTTATTGCAAGAGAAAGATATGACGGTATATCAGAGTCATCTATGCTTTCTATAGATAAGATTAACTCTCTTACATATGAAACAAAGCTTACAAGATGTAAGGGATGTACTAACAGTTGTCACCTTACAATCAATAAATTCTCTGGTGGCAGACAGTTTATCACAGGTAACAGATGTGAACGTGGACTTGGTAAAGAGAAGAACAAAGAAAAGCTTCCTAACCTTTTCGATTATAAGTTCCACAGACTCTTTGACTATGAGCCTCTTTCAGAAGAAAAGGCTGTAAGAGGTACTGTAGGTATTCCAAGAGTTCTTAATATGTATGAAAACTATCCGTTCTGGTATACATTCTTTACGGATCTTGGATTTAAAGTTGTGGTATCTCCTGAATCTTCTCGTAAGATTTATGAGTTAGGTATCGAATCTATTCCAAGTGAATCTGAATGTTACCCTGCAAAATTAGCCCATGGTCATGTGATGTGGCTGATCAAACAGGGAATCAAGGATATCTTCTACCCTTGTATTCCTTATGAACGTGACGAGATGGAAGGTACAAACAACCATTATAACTGCCCTATCGTTACTTCTTATGCAGAAAATATCAAAAATAACATGGAAGAACTTGCAACAGAGCGTATCAACTTTATGAATCCATTCTTAGCACTGGATAATGAAGAGGCTTTAAAATCCCGTTTATTTGAGGAATTAGAAGCTCAGTATCATTTGACTGCTGACGAAATAAATCACGCTGTTGATAAAGCTTATGCAGAACTTTCACAGGTTCGTACAGATATCCAGAATAAGGGTGAAGAAGTCCTTGCTTACCTTGCTGAAACTGGAAGAACTGGTATCGTTCTATGTGGTCGTCCATATCATATCGATCCTGAGATCAACCATGGTATTCCAGAATTGATCAACTCTTATGGAATTGCTGTTTTAACTGAGGATTCTATTTCTCATTTATCAAAGGTTGAACGTCCATTAAACGTACAGGATCAGTGGATGTATCATTCCCGTCTGTATGCCGCAGCAAACTACGTAAAGACGGTAGACAACCTGGATCTGATCCAGTTCCACATCAAACAGCCATTTTGCCTCCATCACTTCCAGTCCTTTGTTTACCATACTCGCAGAATCGATCGTGATCTTATGTCCCATCGACCAGTTTGGATGTTTCAGTGCATCCTCAAGCTGCACATGTTTCAGAAATGCTTTATCTTTTCCGCGGAACGGACCGCCGGATGCTGTCAGCAGGATTTTGTCGATCTGTGTTTTCTTTTCTCCGTTTAAGGACTGGAAAATCGCACTGTGCTCGCTGTCCACCGGAAGAATCGGCACCTTGTATTCCTTTGCAAGCGGAATAATAATATGTCCGGCAGTGACAAGTGTTTCCTTGTTTGCCAAAGCAATGGCTTTACGGGCGCGGATGGCATTGATCGTAGGTTTCAGTCCGGCATATCCCACCATAGCAGTCAACACGATATCTATCGGTCCGGACTCTACAATCTGACACAAAGCTTCGGTACCGGCATATACTTTAATCGGCAAATCTCTTAACGCCTCTTTCAGCTGATCATATTTCTCTTCGTTAGCTATAACCACGGCCTCGGGCTGAAACTTTCGTGCCTGGGCTATAAGCATATCTACTTTGTTATTGGCTGTCAGAGCATATACCTCATACAATTCGGGATGTTCTTCAATCACCTGTAGAGCTTGCGTACCAATAGAGCCTGTAGAGCCTAATATAGCTATT
>OHLR01000879.1_pt1 | contig 11575 bp, 9 predicted proteins | sample 1569141 | NCBI WGS metagenome assembly OHLR01 (sample SAMEA3879553, study PRJEB24766) | human gut metagenome | biome: human-associated habitat; feature: feces | place: USA | collected 1985/1987
CAAGGAACGATGAAGTCATCACAGAATTCATCAATGATATTTTCAATATATAATTTAGAAGCTCCGGAAAGTTTTGCTCTTTCATCCAGTCCGTCCAGTTCTTCTCCCTGTCCACAATCGATGCAACAGCAGATAACGTCATAGTTAAATGTTTCTTTCAGCCACGGGATAATTGCTGTAGTATCAAGACCACCTGAATATGCTAATACAACTTTTTCTTTACTCATTTTATTGCCTCCTGAATGTATTTTATCAATTTCTGTTTTCTCAGTTTCTTGAGTTCTAAAGATTTCTGCTTTAACAAGCTAAAACATACTATACACCACATTTTATAATTATGCAAGTATTATTTTAAAAAAATGAATAAAATGCATAAAGACACACATAATAAACAAAAAGAATGCATAAAACAATAGACTATAAGAAGAAATATACAAGATATGATGAAAAGAATGAAATAAGAAGAAAATCAAAAAAATAGTTAGGCCAATATCATCGCCTTTTTTATATATCTTTATATAGTAGGAAAATACTATATACAAACTTTTTTGAAAAAATGCTTGCATATTATACATGAAAGATGTATTATTATGCAAGTAAAGCACGGGAAGTGTATTTTTATACATTCAATTTCAGGAAATACTTTACATCCCGATTAAAGTGGTATATTATAAGGAGAAATGATTGCGGTAACACGTTACCACAGTACAGTAAATATGCAATTCCCAGGGAACTTCTATTGGCTCCCATGGAAATGGTAAAAGAAAGGACTTGAGAACGATGATTAAGGTCGGAATTATTGGAGCAACCGGTTATGCAGGCGGCGAGCTCGTAAGAATATTGATGGGACATAAAGATGCAGAGGTTGTCTGGTACGGATCCAGAAGTTATGTAGACCAGAAATATGCAGATGTATATAGAAACATGTTTCAGATTGTAGATGCAAAATGCATGGATGATAACATGGATGAGCTTGCAGAGCAGGTAGATGTGATCTTCACAGCAACCCCGCAGGGACTGTGTGCATCTCTGATCAATGAAGAAATCCTTTCAAAGACAAAGATCATTGATCTCAGTGCAGATTTCCGTCTGAAAGATGTGAAGGTTTACGAAGAGTGGTATAAAATCGAACACAAAGCACCGCAGTATATTGATGAAGCTGTCTATGGATTGTGCGAGATCAACCGGGACAAAGTGAAGGATGCACGTATCGTGGCCAATCCGGGATGTTATACAACATGTTCTATCCTGACAGCATATCCGCTTGCAAAGGAAGGACTGATCGATATGAGCACTCTGATCATCGATGCGAAGTCTGGAACTTCAGGAGCAGGAAGAGGAGCAAAGCTTCCGAATCTTTACTGTGAAGTGAATGAAAATATCAAAGCATATGGAGTAGCTACACATCGCCATACACCGGAGATTGAAGAACAGCTCGGATATGCAGCAGGAGAGAAAGTTGTATTGAACTTTACACCGCATTTAGTTCCAATGAATCGTGGAATTCTTGCGACAGAGTATGCAAAGCTTACGAAAAAAGTTACATATGAAGAAGTAAAAGCAATTTATGATAAATATTATGCAGATGAGAAATTTGTTCGTGTTCTAGAGAAAGATCAGTGTCCGGAGACCAAATGGGTAGAAGGAAGCAACTATGTAGACATTGGATTTAAGATCGATGAGAGAACAGGACGGATCATTATGATGGGAGCTATTGATAACCTTGTAAAAGGTGCCGCAGGACAGGCGGTTCAGAATATGAATCTGCTGTTTGGTCTTCCGGAGAGTGAAGGACTTGAACTCGTTCCGATGTTCCCATAGGTTATATTGATAAAGGTGGTATGTATGATACGTGTAATGACAATAGAGGATTATGATGAAGTATATAAATTGTGGAAGAAGATCCGGGGATTCGGAATTCGCAGTATCGATGATTCGAAAGAAGGTGTCGAACGTTTTCTGCGACGGAATCCGACAACGAGTTTTGTCGCAGTGAAAGAAGGAAAAATCGTCGGAAGTATTCTCTGTGGTCATGATGGAAGACAGGGAAGTCTCTATCATGTATGTGTGAATGAGGCATACCGAAGACATGGAATCGGAAAAGACATGGTCGTGCATAGCATGAAAGCTCTTCAGGAAGAGAAAATTAATAAAGTCTGCCTGATCGCATTTGCACAGAATAATGTAGGAAATGCATTTTGGAATACAATCGGATGGACGGAACGACTTGATGTGAATTATTATGATTTTATTTTAAATGAAGAAAATATTACAGCATTTAATGAACAGTAGAAAGGAAGCAGATCATATGAAGATTATCGAAGGCGGAGTTACCGCAGCAAAAGGATTTGAAGCAGCAGCAACAGCAGCAGGAATCAAATACCAGGGACGTACAGATATGGCGATCATTTACAGTGAGAAACCGTGTAAAGTTGCCGGAACATTTACAACGAATGTAGTAAAGGCAGCTCCGGTGAAGTGGGACAGACAGATTGTAGAGAGCAAACAGAAATCACAGGCAGTTATTGTAAACTCCGGAATTGCAAATGCGTGTACCGGAGAGGAAGGTATGAAATACTGTGAAGAGACAGCAAAAGAGGCTGGAAAAGTTCTTGGAATCGATGAGAAAGGTGTTCTTGTAGGTTCTACAGGAGTCATCGGAATGCAGATCCCAATCGATAAGATCAAAGCCGGAATTACAGAACTTGCCAAGGGAAAAAAAGCTGATCTGGCAAGTGGAACAGAAGCTGCAAAAGCAATCATGACAACTGATACGAAGAAAAAAGAAGTTGCGGTTACATTTATGGCAGGAGATACAGAAGTAACGATCGGAGGAATGGCGAAAGGTTCCGGAATGATTCATCCGAATATGTGTACAATGCTTGCATTTATTACAACGGATGCAAAAATTTCCAAAAAAGCACTTCAGGCGGCAATGAGCAGTGATGTTGAGGATACTTATAACATGATCTCTGTTGACGGAGATACTTCAACAAATGATACAGCACTTCTTCTCGCGAATGGAATGGCCGGAAATGAGAAGATCAAAGAAGGCACACCGGAATTCGATGCATTCAAAGAGGCTCTTCATTATGTAAATGAGACACTTGCGAAGGCAATGGCGGGAGACGGAGAAGGTGCAACAGCACTTTTTGAAGTAAAGGTTGTCGGAGCACAGACAAAAGAGCAGGCAAAAGTTCTTGCAAAATCTGTTGTATGCTCGAATCTTACAAAGGCTGCAATCGCAGGACACGATGCAAACTGGGGAAGAATCCTTTGTGCAATGGGATATTCCGGAGCGCAGTTTGATCCGGAGCAGGTAGATCTTTTCTTCGAGAGCTGTGCAGGAAAGCTTCAGATCATTGCTAATGGAACAGCAACAGATTATAGCGAAGAAAAGGCAACAGAGATTCTTTCACAGGAAAAAGTGACAGCCATTGCTGACTTAAAAGCCGGAGATGCAGAAGCTACTGCGTGGGGCTGTGACCTGACACATGGATACATTGATATCAATGCGGATTACAGAAGTTGATTTATAGAGAAATTATAGTTTCTTTAAAGACGCTGAAAAGATAAAAAAGGGAGACAGAAAAAATGACAAGCAATATGCAGAAATATCTGGATAAAGCGCAGGTGCTGATTGAGGCACTGCCTTATATCCAGCGCTTTAACCGTAAAATCATCGTAGTAAAATATGGTGGAAGTGCCATGGTGGATGAAAGTCTGAAACGCAGAGTAATCGAGGATGTTACACTTCTGAAACTGTGTGGATTCAAACCGATCATCGTGCATGGCGGTGGTAAGGAAATCAGCAAGTGGGTTGGAAAAGTTGGAAAAGAAGCAGAGTTTATCAACGGACTTCGAGTGACAGATGCAGAGACAATGGAGATTGCTGAGATGGTTCTGGGACGCGTGAATAAGAGTCTTGTACAGCTTGTAGAGAGTCTTGGCGTGCGTGCGATCGGAATCAGTGGAAAGGATGGAAATCTTCTCCAGGTTGAGAAGAAGTTTTCAGACGGACAGGATATCGGATTCGTGGGAGATGTCAAGAAAGTAAATGCAGAGATTTTGTATGACCTTCTGGAAAAAGATTTCCTTCCGATCATTTGCCCGGTTGGTATGGATGACGAATACAATACGTATAATATCAATGCTGATGATGCAGCTTGCGCAATCGCCCGTGCAATGAAAGTTGAGAAGCTTGCATTCCTGACAGATATTGAAGGTGTTTATAAAGATCCAAAAGATCCTTCTACATTGATTTCTGAACTGGAGGTCAAAGAAGCCAAGAAATTGATTGCTGACGGATATATTGGAGGTGGAATGCTTCCAAAGCTTCAGAATTGTATTGATGCGATTGAAAGTGGTGTATCCCGTGTTCATATTTTGGATGGAAGAATCCCACATTGTCTGTTGCTTGAAATCTTTACAAACAAAGGAATCGGTACAGCAATTTTAAATCAGAAAGAAAGCAGGTATTATGATGGTGAACAGTAAAATACAGGCGGCAGAAGAGAACCTGATCCATGTATACAATCGATTTCCGATTGCACTGGATCACGGAGAAGGAATGTATCTGTATGATACAGAAGGAAAAGAATATCTTGACTTTGCAGCAGGATTTGCTGTGTCAGGACTTGGATATGATAATAAAGAACTGAATCAGGCATTAAAAGATCAGATTGATAAGTTATACCATACATCAAATCTTTATTTCCATGAGAGCTGTGGAGAGGCAGCAAAAGAATTAAACCGCATTTCCGGAATGGACAGAGTTTTCTTTACAAACAGTGGCGGAGAGGCAAACGAAGGTGCCTTGAAAGCGGCAAGAAGATATGCTTACACAAAGAAGACAGGAAGATATGAATTTATAGCGATGCAGAATTCTTTCCATGGAAGAAGCTTCGGAGCAGTTTCTGTGACAGGACATGATTCTTATCGTGAACCGTTTGAGCCGGTTGTTCCAGGTGTAAGATTTGCAGAGTTTAATGATCTTGACAGTGTGAAAGCACTGGTAAATGATAAGACTTGTGCAATTATTTTGGAACCGCTGCAGGGCGAAGGCGGAATCAATCTTGCAACACAGGAATTTATGGAAGGAATCCGTAAAATCTGTGATGAAAATGGAATCCTGATGATTTGTGATGAAGTGCAGTGCGGAATGGGAAGAACCGGAAATATGTTTGCATGGCAGGGATTTGGTGTAAAACCGGATATTCTGACTATGGCGAAAGCAATCGGAAACGGAATTCCGGTCGGTGCATTTGCAATGACGGAAGAAGTGGCAAAATATTCTCTTCAGCCGGGAGATCACGGCGCAACTTATGGAGGAAATCCACTGGCATGTACAGCTGTTAAGACAGTGATCGAGATTTTTGAACGTGAAGATATTGTAGGACATGTAAATCAGGTTGCTCCATATCTGACAAAAAAACTGGATGAGCTTGTGGATGAGCTGGACTGTGTTGTCAAAAGAAAAGGAAAAGGTCTGATGCAGGGAATCGAGATTACAAAACCTCTTGCAGAAGTAAATAAAAAGACAATTGAAGAAGGACTTTTAATCATTCAGGCGCAAGGAAATGTGATCCGTTTTGTTCCACCGCTGATCGTAGAAGAAAAGCATATTGATGAGATGATCGAAAAACTGAAACGTGCACTTGCATAAGAAATCTTATACATAAAAAAGCCGGCATTTGCTTATACTATTTCTATAGGGAGGTATGAGCTTATGGCCGGTTTTTTGATTGCACTGCTATCAGGTGCGCTGATGAGTGTACAGGGAGTGTTCAACGCGCAGGTGACAAAGACGACAGGAATCTGGGTAAGCAATGGGTGGGTGCAACTTTCAGCATTTCTTTTGTGTCTGTTTGTCTGGCTGGCAACAGGAAGAGACTCTGTTGCAGCACTTATGGAAGTCCAGCCGCGCTATATGTTGCTGGGAGGTGTGATCGGAGCAGGGATCACATGGACTGTCATTAAAAGTGTGGATGCTCTGGGACCTGCAAGATCAGCACTTTTCATTGTTGTTTCCCAGCTGGCGGTTGCTTATCTGATCTCACTATCCGGAATGTTCGGAATGGAAAAAGAACCATTTTCATGGAGAAAACTGATTGGATTATTGATCGCAGCCGGTGGAATTGTTCTTTTCCAATGGAAATAGAAAGTTTTGCGGGTATTGTAACAAGTCTGTAACAAAGCGTTAAATTGTCTATTGTATTTTTGAGAAAAATTCGTTACAATATTTATGTCCGGTTTTAAGGGGAAGTCTGACTGTCTGAGAACAGTGAGGCAATAGGATGAAGAACGGATGGAAGAAAATATGCAGATGCCGTAAAGGACAGATGCTAAAAGGAATTGTATTGACTTTAACTTTGGCTTTTTTGACCATGGGATTGTGTGGCTGTGCAGAGAAGCAAGACGCAGCGGAAGAACTTGAAGAGTTTACACTGGAGGAAGAATCTGATGTAGGAAAGAATTCCCAAAATTCCAAAACAGAGTCAGAAAAAGGATCTCAGGGTGGTACAGATGCAGAAGAAGGACTGCCGGAGACGTTATATGTTCATGTATGTGGAGCTGTGAATGCTCCGGGGGTGTACGAACTGAGGACAGATGCACGGATTTACGAAGCATTGGAAGCGGCCGGTGGAATGACAGAAGATGCTGCCGCAGATTGGATCAATCAGGCAGAAGCTTTGAGTGATGGAGAGCGGATCTATGTGCCAACGCAGGAAGAAGCAGAGGAGTCAGCACAATCTGTTTCCGGTCAGTGGGCAGATCCGAATGGAAATGCAGGTGGATCAGTCAGTGATAAAATTAATATAAATACAGCCACAAAAAGAATTGATGACCTTGAGTGGAATCGGAGCATCAAAGGCAGAGAGTATTCTGAAGTACAGACAGGAGCATGGAAACTTTCAGAGTATAGAGGATCTCAAGAAGATCGAGGGAATCAAGGATGGCGTGTTTAATAAGATAAAAGACGATATTACGGTATAGGAGCGGGCAGGCAGAAGAACGGCCAGAAAGAGGAGTATGAGCAAGAAGATATTAGTTGTTGATGATGAAAAATTAATCGTAAAGGGGATCCGGTTCAGTCTGGAACAGGAAGGAATGGAAGTGGATTGTGCTTATGATGGAGAAGAAGCATTAGAATATGCGAGAAGATGTGAGTATGATCTTGTACTTCTTGATGTCATGCTTCCGAAACTGGATGGTTTCCAGGTATGTCAGCAGATTCGTGAATTTTCAGATATGCCGATTGTTATGTTGACTGCCAAGAGTGAGGATATGGATAAGATCCTTGGTCTGGAATATGGTGCGGATGATTATATCACAAAGCCGTTCAATATTCTTGAAGTGAAGGCAAGAATCAAGGCAATCATGCGCAGAACAGCGAAACGCAAGGAAGAGCCGGCCGGCAGTCCGGTGCTTGTGAAAGGGAATATGAAGATTGATTGCGAAGGACGCCGTGTTTTCATCGGGGAACGTGAGATCAATCTTACAGCGAAGGAATTTGATGTGCTTGAGCTTCTGGCAATGAATCCGAATAAGGTTTACAGCAGAGAGAATCTGCTGAATCTGATCTGGGGATATGATTATCCGGGTGATGCAAGAACTGTAGATGTACATATCCGTCGTTTACGAGAGAAGATAGAACAGAATCCAAGTGAACCAAAATACGTACATACGAAGTGGGGAGTGGGTTATTATTTCCAGGGGTAAGAATACATTTTCATTTAAGAAAAAGATCTTTAACAATCTTAGATTCCGAATTTTTATTATGGTGCTTCTTGCCGGGCTTGTGCCCAGCGTAGTAGCACTATTTGGAATCGTAAAAGTCTATGAGTCACGTGCTGTGTCACTTCGAACAGCAGAAATTCAGAATCAATGTACAATTTTAACGAATCAGATCAGTGCGAGCCACTATTTTGAGGACACTTCACAAGAGGTGGTCAATGACAGTCTGAATCAGCTGACTAACATTTATAACGGAAGAGTTATGGTAATTGATGATCAGCTGAGGGTAGTCAAGGATACTTACAGTCTGGATGAGGGAAAGCTGGATGTATCTGAAAGTGTAGTGCGCTGTATGAAGGGGACGAGCACGAATAATTATGATAAGAAGAATCATTATATCGAGGTGACTGCACCGATTGCAATACCCGGAGAGGATCAGATTCGCGGTGTAATGCTGGCAAGTGTTTCAACTGATAGTATTGAGGATTCTCTGGATGTATTATACACACAGGGAAGCGTGATTATTGGTCTTGTGATGATTTTTCTGACGATTGTTGCAGTGTTTGCAGCAGATCGTGTAGTACGTCCGCTACATCAGATTGCAGCTACGATCGAGAATGTAAGTGCAGGGTATAGCGACGATGTTCTGCATGTGGATACATTTACAGAAACGAAAAGTATCAGCGAAGCAATTAATAAGATGATGGGAAGGCTGAAGCTTTTGGATGATTCCAGGGAAGAATTTGTATCCAATGTATCTCACGAACTGAAGACCCCGATGACATCGATGAAAGTACTGGCGGATTCACTTCTGGAGCAGGAGAATCTTCCGGTTGAGATGTATCAGGAATTCATGGGTGATATCGCAAAAGAGATTGACCGTGAGAATAAGATTATTACAGATCTTTTATCACTTGTGAAGATGGACAAGAAGGGGCAGACGCTGAATATTGAATCCATTAATATCAATGAACTTCTGGAACAGATTTTGAAGAGATTAAAACCAATTGCAGAGAAAAAGAATGTGGAGATCGTAATGGAGAGTTTTCGGCCGGTCACAGCTGAAATCGATGAGACAAAACTGTCACTTGCGATTTCTAATCTGGTAGAAAATGCAGTAAAGTATAATCATGATAATGGATGGGTTCATGTATCATTGAATGCAGACCACAAATTTTTCTATGTAAAAGTAGAAGATTCAGGAATCGGAATTCCGAAAGAGGATCAGGCGCATGTTTTTGAACGTTTCTTCCGTGTGGATAAATCTCATTCCAGAGAGATCGGAGGAACGGGACTTGGACTTGCAATTGCGCGAAATGCTGTGATTGCACATAGAGGTGCGATTAAAGTATATAGTGAAGAAGGCGAAGGAACAACATTTACTGTGAGAATTCCACTGATCTATACAGCTTCTTAGGAGAAAAGTTATGAAAAAAAGAAAAGGAATCGCAGTGTTGCTTATTCTGATTCTTTCTCTCGCAGTAACTGCGTGTGGGGATCGTTATGGAGTAAAGGAAGGCGAATCTTACATTTACTGTATGAATACAGACAAGACAGGACTTGTAAAGGTTGCAGCTAAGATCAGCGGCAATTCTGCGATAAAAAAGGCGGAATCTGTAATCGATGAGATGAAGAAACCAACGAATGAAATTGAATATACACAGGCAATTCCGGAACAGGTGAAATTGCTCGACTGTGCTTTAAAGGGCAGTATCCTTGAGATTGATTTCAGTGAAGAATATTATGAAGTGAAATCCTTAGATGAGAAACTGATGCGGGCAGCAATTGTGCAGTCACTGCTTCAGATTGATGGAATTGATGCAGTATCTGTCCGTGTGGAAGGGGAACCGCTCAAAGATAATGAGGGAAATGATGTTGGCTTAATGAATGAGGATGACATTGTTGATGCAACAGGATCCTCGTTAAGTTCTTATCAAACGGATACACTGACATTGTATTTTGCAGATCAGAATGGATCCAAACTGGTCAAGCAAGAGGTTGATGTTCATTACAGCAGTAATGTCTTGAAAGAAAAGCTGATTGTAGAAAAGCTGATGCAAGGTCCATCTGAGGAGGGGGCATATCCAACGATCAATCCGGCGGCTAATCTGTTGAGTGTAACGACAAAGGATGGAATCTGTTATGTGAATTTTGACAGCACATTTCTGATCAGTGCGTATGATGTACTGCCTGAGATCACGATTTATTCTATTGTGGATTCTCTTGTAGAGGGAGCAGGAGTAAGGCAGGTACAGATTACGATCAATGGTGAATCGAATGCAAAATACATGGAGAAGGTGGACTTGTCACAGCCATTGAATGAAGAGCAGGACTGGATAGCAGCAGATAACAAAGAATGAGAAAACGCCCGCTCTGTATGGTATGTCTTATACTGCTTGCCATACAGCTTGTAAGAGTGAGTTTTTTACAGAATACAAAAGATCAGAAACCGTCCCTTGCAGAAACATTGATTTCAGATGAGAAAGATGTGATTTGCGAGGGCACGGTTTATAAAATTGAAAATAAATCACAATCAACTGCAATTTATCTGAAAGATGCGGTTGTTTCTTGTACAGATCAAAAGAGTAAGAATCAGATAATCAAAGAAAAGAAAATCCTTGTAACAATAAAAAATAATAAATCCGGTAAAAAAAACAGAATGAAAATAGGACAGAAGCTGAATGTGTGGGGGACAAAACAGTCGTTTCATCCGCCAAGGAATCCGGGTAATTTTAACCAAAAAAGTTATTATCAAAAACAGGGAATCCATGTTGGGGTTTTAACAAAGGCAGAACAGGTTGAGATAGTTTTGTCTGAAAAAGACAAGAACTGGATTGTATCACGATGGAATAGCATACGGAATCAGCTAGACCGGCTGAAAAATTACTGGAACTGGAAGATTGTAAGCCAGATGGGAAAAACACATGGCGCGATGCTTTCTGCAATCTTGTTGGGAGAAAAAAGCGGACTTGATCCGGAGATGAAAAAATTGTATCAGAAGAACGGATTAGGACATCTGCTTGCAATTTCAGGATTACACATGTCACTGATCGGAATGTCTGTTTACCGGTTATTAAGAAGAATGGGAAATTCATTTCTGTTTTCCGGAATTGCCGGAGGAGGGATCCTGTTTTTCTATCTGGTTATGACAGGGCCACAGGTATCCAGTCTTCGTGCACTTCTTATGTTTTTTATCCGCATGGGCGCAGAAATTACCGGGAGAGATGTGGATCAGCCAACAAGCCTGGCGGTTACAGCAGCTATCTTAAGCATATATCAACCGCTGTATCTGCTAGATGCAGCATTTTTGCTTTCATTTGGTGCAATTCTTGGGATTTTATTATTGTATCCAATTTTTGAACAGAAAACACGTTTGAAAGCATGGGAAGGATTTAAGATTAGTTTAGCTGTTAATGGAATGCTCCTGGGAATCATGCTGTATTATTATTTTGAGGTGCCGCCGTATGCACTCGTTTTGAATGTTATTTTAATTCCGTTGTTTCCATTTGTGATGTTGACCGGTATAGGTGGACTTTTATTTTCAGAATTATCGGGAATCGTAGGAAAAATTGGATTCAGAAGCTGTGATCGCCTGTTGTCCTTCTATGATAAATTATGTGAGCTGACATCAGCGCTTCCGGGCAGCAGGATTGTGACCGGACAGCCAAAGTTATGGTGGGTGCTTATTTACTATGGTGTGCTGTTCTTTTTGTGCTTCCTGTTTTATGCAATGAAAAATAAGACAGATAACCGAAGAAAACAGGCGGGATTTTCACTTCTTGTTTGTATTGTCATAGCAGGATCGATCTGCGGATGCGGAATACTCAATAATGATTCA
>OHLR01000883.1_pt1 | contig 11541 bp, 10 predicted proteins | sample 1569141 | NCBI WGS metagenome assembly OHLR01 (sample SAMEA3879553, study PRJEB24766) | human gut metagenome | biome: human-associated habitat; feature: feces | place: USA | collected 1985/1987
GAAACGACCGTCCATATACGAACCCTTGATCGCTCCGTGCGTATCCACCTCGGAGATCTTCACCCCCTTCTTACCGCGCAGCTCCGGCTCGTAAGCCGACTCCACACCGCTGATTCCGACGTATTCGCCCGCCTGATACGAAGGATAACGCCGTAACATTTCGGAATTGACCTCCCCCACATATCCCAGCAGGTTTCCCCCTACTTTACGAGGGTATTGCCGGGCAGTCCGGTAAACGGTATAGAAGCCGGCGAAGTTACACTCGTCGAAACGAAGTTTGTCCTCCTTGGACATATAGTTCATCACCATACGGGGCGCACGCGGACGCACACGGGCATTGGCCAGCTCCCTCACAAGCCCTTCGCGCGAAAGCCCCGTAACCTGACAGAAAAGCGTCGTATCGAACCCCTCCCGATCCATCTCGCGATAGATCACCATCAAGTCATAACACTCGCGACTCTGTACCAGATATTCGCCGTTGCGGTCGAACACCTCGCCACGGGACGGATACTGAACTTCGTAGCGCAACGCATTGCCCCGGGCCAGCTCCTCATATTTGCTGTCGATGAGCTGAATATAAGCAAGCCGCGCGGCGATTACGCCGAAAACGATCAGCACGACCACCTGCAGCACCCGCATCCGGGCAACCCCTTCCCCACCGTAACTCATAGCCGAACCGTCAGTTTAGTGGTGAACAGCCGCGCAAGCAGCCAGATGAAGCCCACCGTAACAGCACTGCTCACGACCAGTCGGACGAGCGTATGGAACAACTGCGCCCAAGACAGGGACTCCAACATGAAAAACAGGAAGTGGTGTACCACGACCATCGCTACCAGGTAGCGCAGAAATCCGCCCTGCCCCAACCGGATCGAAGAAGGAATACCACCCTCCCGAATCCCGTCCTTACCGCAGACAGACTGCAGAAGCGGCCGGCGCAGCATAGCGACCGGAAGCGTAGCGATCGTATTGATCCCCGCTGCCCCCATCGCCCAATCCATCGCAACGGACATCGACAAAGCCAGAAAAAGCACTGCAACCGGCGGAGCGTCGATCGGCAGCAGGACAATGAAGCCGATATAGACCAAAGGGCAGAGGTAGATACTGATCGACAGGTTGTCGAACAGAAAAATCTGCAACAGGGCCAAAATAAGGAATAAGACGATATAGGGAACAGTCCGGTACATATTTATCTTCTGTTTTGCCGCTCGGCTTCGGCTTCGAGCTCCTGCACATCTTCGATATCCCGGTTGCGCACCAGGATAACATCCGTCAGTTGCGACACATCCACCGCCAGCCGGATCACCACGTCGTAAGCCATCTGGGTATCGGCCAGCGAAAAACTCTCCACATAGCCGATCAGCACGTCAGCCGGAAAATACTGCGAAAAACCGGAGGAAACCACCTCTTCCCCCTCCGTAACGCGGGCATATTTGGACAATTCCTTCATGCGGACGTGGTAGCGATCGTCACCCGCCCAGTAGATCGAGCCGAAATAGTCGTCGCCGGCGAGCTTGCCGCTGGCATTGAACGACGTATTGAGAATCGACACCGCCACCGCATGACGGTCGGAACTGGCGGCCACGTAGCCGACCATGGCCCCTTCCGGAGAGAGCACGCCCATCCCCTTCTCGACGCCGTCGCGTTCGCCCCGGTCCAGCACGATGAAGTTACGGTTCTTGTTGATCGAATTGGAAATCACCCGGGCGACGGTCAGCTCGTAGGGCTTCTCTCCCATATCGTGCAGCAGGTCCGTACGCACCGAATCGGCCGCCGACCTCCGGTAAAAAGCCAACTCCTCCTCGAGTACGGCGACACGCTCCAGCAGGCGTTCGTTTTCGCGCCCCAGGGTAAAATAGGAGCGAATGTCTGCGAAGATGCCGTTCACCCCGCCAACCACCTGGTTCGAGCGGGTGAGCAGCTTGGCCTGCGTATAATTCGAAGAGTGCGCATAATACCCGATGGCGATCGCTTCGAATACGACGAACAAGACCGCCACGTAGATTCTGCGCAGGAATTCGATCAGTTTATACACGGCTCACGGGAAAGCTTCCGCAGCTTCGTTATTTCATCAGGAACGAGAAACGGTTGATATTCTTCAGCGCGATACCCGTACCGCGCGCAATAGCACGCAAGGGATCCTCGGCCACGTGGAACGGAATACCCGTCTTGGCATTCAGACGCTTGTCCAGCCCCTTGATAAGCGCACCGCCGCCGGCCAGGTAGATGCCGTTCTTCACGATGTCGGCATACAGCTCCGGCGGCATGGTTTCGAGCACCTTCATCAGCGCCGCATCCAGCTTGACGAGCGACTTCTCCAGCGCATAGGCGATTTCTCCGTAGCTGAGCGACACGGTCTGCGGGAGGGCGGTAAGCATATTAGGACCGGTTACCACGTAATCCTCGGGCTCTTCGTCCAGCTCGGTGAGCGCCGCACCGATCGAACACTTGATCGCCTCGGCCGTGCGTTCGCCGATACGGATGTTGTGCTGCTGACGCACGTAACTCTGAATATCGTTGGTAAAGACATCGCCCGCGACATTGATCGACTCGGAGCAAACGATGCCGCCGAGCGAAATGCAGGCGATCTCGGTAGTACCGCCGCCTATGTCGATCACCATGTTGCCCTCCGGCGCCTCGACATCCAGACCGGCGCCCAGCGCCGCAGCCATCGGTTCGTAAATCATATAGACCTCGCGGCCCCCGGCATGTTCGGCGGAATCCCGCACGGCACGGATCTCGACATTGGTCGAGCCGGAAGGAATGCAGATCACCATGCGGATCGAAGGAGCGAAGAGATTGCCCGATGTCTTGACCTTCTTAATCATGCCGCGCAGCATCAGCTCCGTAGCGTTGAAATCGGCGATCACGCCATCTTTCAGCGGGCGGATCGTCTTGATGTTCGGATTGGTCTTCTCATGCATCTGGCGGGCCTGCGTACCGATAGCCACCAGTTTACCGGTGTGTACGTCCAGCGCCACGATGGAAGGCTCGTCCACCACGACCTTCCCGTTGTGAATAATCAAAGTATTGGCCGTACCCAAGTCGATAGCCAGCTCCTGTGTCAGTGAAAAAAGTCCCATAGTACTCTGCTTTCCTCCTCTATATTGTAATCTATTAATTCCTGATAATCAAAATATTGACTTTCTTCCTCAGAAGCCTTCGCCTGCCCGTGAAATCCGTGTCAATACATCAGGAACAAAGGTAATGAAAATGAAGGCAGAATAAAATAAATTCGTTTGTTTTTTCTGCCGAGTGCGTCTTACCCTCTACAAAGGTAGGGAAAAGAAGGATAATTATGTGTCCTTTCCCGTTTTTTATTTACTTTTGTAGAAAAGAAAATTTTATTCCGAAAACTTATGGACCACAAGATAGGCAGCGGCGCCAGATGCGCCATGATCGGATACGGAAGCTGGGCCACGGCGCTCGCCAAGGTATTGACCGAAAACGAACCCTCGATAGGTTGGTACGTCCGCAATCCGGAGGTGCTCGAAAGCCTGCGCGACAAGGGTCGCAATCCCCGCTATTTGAGCAACGTACGGTTCGACCGCACGCGCATAAACCCTTCGGACGATCTCGACCGGGTTGTTTCCGAGGCCGACATCGTCATCCTGGCCAGCCCCTCGGCTTACCTGAAAAAGACGCTCGAAACGCTGACCGTTCCGCTCAAGGACAAATTCGTCATCTCGGCCATCAAAGGCATCGTCCCGGACGACTACACCACCGTCGTGGAGTATATGCACGACCATTACGACCTCTCTTTCAAGCAACTGGGCATCATCACCGGTCCCTCCCATGCCGAAGAGGTTTCGCTCGAACGGCTCTCCTACCTTACGGTGGTTTGCACCGATCCGGAAAATTCGCATACAATCGGACACAAATTCGCCACCGAATATATCAAACTCTCCTATTCGACCGACCTGTACGGCATCGAATATGCTACTATCTTAAAAAACATCTACGCCGTAGCCGTCGGCATGGCTGTCGGATTGGGTTACGGGGACAATTTCCTCGCGGTGCTGATCTCCAACAGTGCGATTCCTGCGGGAAAGCTACCCCGACCAGCGCGAAACCCGCGCCTCGGCCTACCTGGGCGACCTGCTGGTGACCTGCTATTCCGTTTACAGCCGCAACCGCAAACTGGGCCTGCTGATCGGGCACGGCTGCACGGTCCGCGATGCTTTGGACGAAATGACCCAGGTGGCCGAAGGCTATTTCGCCGCCGACTGCATCCGTCACATCAACGCCCGCCACAAGGTGCAGATGCCCATTGCCGATATGGTCTATGAAGTCCTTTACAAAGGGGTTCCTGTTCGGGAAGCCATGCAGGAGCTTACGACAAAACTGATTTAACACCAATACAGTCATGAAAACCCTGTCGTTCGATCCCATTCGCGCCGATGTCGCAATCACCGAGAAGGAAAAATCCGCAGCCCTGCACGCCAACGCGCTGCTGCACAACGGCCAAGGTGCCGGCAACGATTTCCTGGGCTGGGTGGGGCTTCCCTCCGCCCTCGGCGAAGAGGAGTTGCAGGCGATCGAAACCGAAGCCGCCCGTCTGCGCGACCTGGCGGAGGTGATCCTCTGCATCGGCATCGGCGGCTCCTACCTGGGTGCACGCGCCGTCTATGAGGCGTTGAGCGACCCGTTTAACCTGCTACACGAACATCCGGCGAAACCCATTCTGCTTTTCGCCGGACAGAACCTATCGGAAGACTATCTGGCCCGTCTGCTCGCAGCCGTCGAAAACCGGTCGATCGCGGCCATCGTGATCTCCAAGTCGGGCACCACGACCGAGCCGGCCATTGCCTTCCGGCTGATCCGCAGCGAAATCGAACGCCGCTACGGACGCAAGGAGGCAGCCCGGCGCATCGTCGCCGTTACGGACCGCAGCCGGGGGGCGTTGAAAACCCTCGCGGACCGCGAAGGCTACCGCACTTTCGTCATTCCGGACGATGTGGGCGGACGTTACTCGGTTCTGACCCCGGTGGGTCTGCTGCCGCTCGCGGCGGCGGGAATCGACATTCGCTCCCTACTGGCCGGTGCATGCGAAATGGAACGGGCGACGGCCGACGGAGTCCCGTTCGACGAAAATCCCGCAGCTCGTTATGCCGCCGTACGGAATATCCTCTACCGGCAGGGATTCATGATCGAAATACTCGCCTCCTACGAACCGCAACTACAATATCTGGCCGAATGGTGGAAACAACTCTTCGGCGAGAGCGAAGGCAAGCAGGGAAGGGGAATCTTCCCGGCCAGCGTCACCTTCACGGCCGACCTGCACTCGATGGGGCAATACATTCAGGAGGGAGAGCGGACGCTGTTCGAAACGGTCGTCTCCGTCGCCGCCCCGGAGCACCGGGTGAAGATCGGCAGCGACCCGGACAACCTCGACGGACTCAACTTCCTGACAGGCAAGCGCCTTTCGGAAATCAACCATACGGCCGAACTGGGCGTGAGCCTGGCCCATGCAGACGGGGGCGTCCCCAACCTGCGGATCGAAATTCCCCGCATCGACGCCCGCAGCCTCGGCACCCTGATCTATTTCTTCGAAAAAGCATGCGGCATCAGCGGTTACCTGCTGGGAGTGAACCCCTTCGACCAACCGGGAGTCGAGGCTTATAAAAAGAATATGTTCGCCCTGCTGGGCAAGCCCGGCTACGAAGAGGAGGCCGAAAAACTACGCCGGAAACTGTAATCCCCTCGGCTGCTGCGACCGGCGAACACAAGAGGATCCGACATTCAGACCGAATAAAACAGGAGTAAAAATCTTTGTGATTTTTACTCCTGTTTTTTGTAAAACGACAACTATCCAATCAAAAGTCCATTGCCGGAAACCACCTCCTACTCAAGACATTTTTTTAGAATAATTCCAAATGCCGCAATCCAAAGACAAACACCGAAAAATATATACCAGTACGGATGCGGGGCACACAACTCTTGGGCCCAATCTCCATGTTTTTTATAATATCTATATTGAGAATAGAACATCAAAAAAAACATGATTCCAAAAAGGATACAAGAAAAAATCATCGTGCTGATTTTCCGATTCAAATCGCTTGTTATAATAAAATAAAATAAGGACTGCATTGCACAGTCCTTATTTTGTCGAATATGAATCCCGTATGACTTACAGAATCCGTACGCCTTCGGCGCTGCGTACCATCACAGAGTTGATGACCTCATCCGGAATGATACCGTAAACGAATGTCAGCTTGTAGGTGCTGTCGTCCGCAGCCGTCATTACCATCGTTTCGCCGACACCGCTCATCTCCCCGGTTTCCTGATTGAACTGACCGAAAAGCCAGTCCACACCGGATACGGTATAGTCGTATGCCCAATTCTCGTCATCGGAATATTTACCGGTAAGTTTCTTGGAAGTTTCGTCGAAAGTATAGGTACCCGTCATCTTCACGAACCCGTTCGAGCTGACGTCCTGATACATTTCGAAATTCTTCTCCTCGTCGAAAACGATATAAACCTCCTTCGGGAAATTCGTATCGTCGCCACCTACCTCCCATTTGGTCATATGCCAGCCGTAAACATCGACAGGCTCGGGATCAGGAGGAGTAGGAGGAGTAGTTTCCTCGTTGTCACTGCAACCGACCAGCGCCACTCCGAAAAGCGCCACTGCCAATAAACTAATCAATCTTTTCATATTTCAATTATCAGGTTATACCCGTCCGAAACCAGACAGAATCAATTTCACAACACGCAAATATAATCAATCGAACGCTATTTCCAAAATTTTCACGTCGGAAATCCGAAAAAAGCCGGAAAGGAGGCCCGTTTTCATCGAAATTATCGCAGCGCTCCGCCCGACATCGGACTTACAGCACGTCCACCAGGCCGTGTCTGACGGCATAAACCACCAGGCTCGCCGTATTTTTACATCCGGTCTTCTCCAGAATATTGGCCCGGTGCTTGTCCACCGTGCGCTTCGAAATGAACAGTTCGTCGGCGATCTCCTGGTTCGACAGCCCGCGGCACACGCAGACCAGAATCTCGATCTCCCGGGTCGAAAGGCGCTCGTCGGATCCTTCGTACCCGGACACTGCGGTCTGCATCCGGCTGGCGAGCGACCGCAGCACCTCCTCGCAGAAATAGGTGCCTCCGGCCGCCACCGTTTCGATCGCCCGCAACACTTCGTCCATCGGGGAATCCTTCATCAGAAACCCCTTGGCCCCGGCCTGAACCATCCGCGAGTAGTAATTCTCATCCCCGAACATCGAAAGGGTAATGACCTTGAGTCCGGGCTCCAGAGCCAACGCTTTCTCCGTCGTTTCCGCCCCGTTCATACCGGGCATGGCGAAGTCCATGAAGACCACGTCGGCCTCCGTCGCGGGCAGCATCGCCAGAAACTCCTCTCCGGTCGAAGCCTCTCCCACGACCCGAATTCCGTCGTACCGGTCGAGCAGTCCCCGCATCCCGCTGCGGAACAGCGAGTGATCGTCCACCAATATAATTCTGCAAAGTTCCATCGTTACAGTTTTTCCGCCGACTCAGCCTGGGTACTGACCCGGATTTTCGCCTGCATACCGACGCCTTTGGCGCTCGTGATGTCGAACCGCCCGTTCAGGGAGTTGATACGCGAAGCGATGTTCGACAACCCCATGCCGCAATCGGTCACGGCGGCAGGGTTGAACCCGCGTCCGTTATCCGTATAGTCGAGCGCGAGCGTATCGCCGCTCTTGGAGAGCGAAAGGTTGATCTCCGTACACCCCGAATGTTTGAGCGAATTATTCACCAGTTCGCAAACGACACGATAGAGAATCACCTCGACGTCGGTATCATAGCGCTCCGAGCGAAGGTTGGTCGTGAAGCGGATCTTCACGTCGTGCATCGCCGAACTCTTTCCCACGAAGTTCTGGATGCCCCGCGCCAGGCCGAAATCGTTGAGCACATGCGGCGAAAGGTTGTTCGAAATCTCCCGCAGCGAGCGGATCGCCTCGTCGATCACATAGGTCGTATTGTCGATGATCTCCTGCTGATCGGCCGGCAGCGACTCCCGTTGCAGGGCCGACAGCGACATACGGGCCGACGAGAGCAACGGCCCCAGCCCGTCGTGCAAATCCTTCGCGAAACGCGACCGCGATTTCTCCTCGGTGCGCAGCACGGCCGTCAGGATGCGCTTGTTGAGCAACTGCCGCTGGCGATTGAGCCGGGCGATGTACTTGAAAAGCTTATGGGCATACATCACGCCGATCGACATACTGATCGAAATGACCAGTCCCAACCAGACGAACACCTCATAAGGCAACGTCTGACCGTTGGCACGCAGGAACTGTACGACCCGTTCGACGGAAAGGAGCGTGAATCCGATGGTGAACAGAATCCAGATCGAATTGTACTTGGTCGTACGGATCAAACGGATGGCGAACAGAGTCGCGATCGTCTGGATGACGATGGCCACGATGAGTAAAATTTTGATCAGCATATTGAATATTCCGCTAAAATTCGAATTCTTCCGCTCCGACGCACCGGCCCGAACCGCTTCCCGTCTTCACGAATACAAATATAAGAAAAGACGGGAGTAATTGAAAATTTATTTTCGGACAGCCGGTTCAAACACCCTCTATTCACCCCGAAACGAACGAAAATCGCCTCGGCACATCCCTGCGGTTCCGGCATATTCCGACTTCGGACCGAAATCCGGAATTACGCCCCGGGCAGCTTCCGTCGCAAAACAGGATCGCCCAATCTCCGGCACCTGCCTCCGGTCCGATGAATCCTATCCGAGTATCCGCTCCAGCGGAACCATCTGCGCATAGTCGGTCATATCCGTCTGCACGGGAACCACCGAAACATAGCCGTTCGCCAATGCCCACTCGTCCGTATCGGTCGATTCGGGTTCGCTATTGACGAACGCACCCGTCAGCCAGAAATACTCCCGGCCCCGAGGATCGTGGCGACGGAAAAACTCCTCGCGCCAATACCCTTTGTTCTGGCGGCACACCCGAATACCCTTCACCGCTTCGGGCCGTCCCTTGGGTATATTGACATTCAGACAGAACGGCGTGGGGGGATTGGCCTCGACCACCGCACGCACGATGCGCTCGCTGTAAATCTTCGCGGCTTCGAAATCCGCCTCCAGACTGTGATCGTCCAGCGAAAGCCCGATGGCAGGACAACCGTAGAAACTGCTCTCGATCGCACCGCCCATCGTACCCGAATAGAGGATATTGGCCGCCGAATTCGAGCCGTGATTGATCCCCGAAAGCGCCAGATCGACCTTGCGGCCCTTGAGAAAGTAGTCGAAAGCGATCTTCACGCAATCGACCGGGGTTCCCGAAAAAGCATAAACCTCCACGCCGTCGCCTTTCGACACTTCGCGCAGGAAAAGCGGATTATTGATCGTTATCGCCTGACTCATACCGCTCTGCGGCGTTTCGGGCGCAATGGCGACCACCCGGCCGAACTTGCGTGCGACCTCGAGGAGCGCCTGAATACCTCTTGAATTGTAACCGTCGTCGTTGGTGACGAATACCAACTTCTCTTTCATCATATTTTTCTCCGATTTTAGTGACAAATATACGAAAAGGCGGGCGACATTCGTCGAACTCATTCGAAAAGAATGTCCGAACCGCCTCCCATATTCCATACAACATACATACTTCCTTCCCTGCACCCGGGAAATTCCCCGCATGCCGATCCCGTCGGAAAATTCCATTGTAAACAAAAAGGATCGGAACGGGAAGTTGCAGACTAACCGCAAACCATGTGCCTCAAAGTTCGAGAGCCATCCATACGCACCGCCCGTCGAAGCAATCCGCACCTCCCGACACGATTCAAGATGAAACCCGTTCACCTCCCACACCCGCCGCAGCCGACATCGCCGCACAACCGGTCCGGTTGCGGAGTCATCTATTTTTTAGACAGCCGATTGCCCGTTTGGGAAAAAGTTTCTATATTTGCGGACCGTATCAACCTCTTATATTGGGTGCGAAGCCACGACCGGGAACATCAATCCGTTGATTCCCGGAGGATTGCAGAGCAAGATCCCTGCATGGTAGGCAAACACAGCGATAATGTTGAACGCAGAAATCATCAAAAAAATTGTTGCAACAATGAACAAGGATGCAGTAATCCGGCTCGTCAACGAGCAGATGTGGACCAAGACGGATGTTCCGTCGTTCCAGGCCGGTGATACGATCACCGTTACGTACAAGATCGTCGAAGGTAACAAGGAGCGCCTGCAGAGCTTCCGCGGCGTAGTTATCCAGATCAAGGGTACGGGCAAGACCAAGATGTTCACGATCCGCAAGATCTCCAACGGCATCGGCGTCGAGCGTATCTTCCCCCTCTATTCGCCCCACATCGAGAGCATCGAGGTAAACAAGCAGGGCGTGGTTCGTCGCGCACGCATCTACTACCTGCGTAACCTGACGGGTAAGAAAGCCCGTATCAAGGAGAAGAGAGCCGCTTCTACGAAGTAGATCCTTCCGCCTGCAAGAAAAAAGCCTCCGTTCGAGCGGAGGCTTTTTTCTTTAACACGAATCTTCACAACGCCGATACCCGCACCAGCTAAAAAAACGCTATTCCGGCCGGGCAAACATCTCGTCCGTCACCGGGTAGTCGATTTCGAAACCCCGGATAATAACTTTTCCCAACTTCCGACAGACAAGACAAAGATCGAGTTGCGGCCCGCCTTCCCGCGACCGACCGAAGAGCCGCATATCCCTGCCAATACCCGGCCGTCGGCCGTCCGCACTACGGACGATCCCGAAACGTTCCGAATAAATTCGTTGCCTCCGAAAAGCAAAAAGGTTGCAAACGAATATCGTTTGCAACCCAGCCGACCTCCCGGTCGTTTGCGGAGAGAAGGGGATTCGAACCCCTGATACGCTTTAGACGTATACGAGCTTTCCAGGCGCGCCTCTTCAACCACTCGAGCACCTCTCCTCGGATGGGCAAAGATAATGATTTTTCCGGCAATCGGCCAAATTTCGCTCCTACTAATTCACCGTCCGGCACGATATTTTCCGGCCACTGTCGGCAAAAGACGCTCCCGCATGCTTCAGAACCCGGGCGAAACGGCATCCATTCCCCCTGGCTCCCGCCCATTCGCCGTCAGGCAAAAGGCCGCGTGCCTTATAGCCGAAGAACGGCCTACACGGACCCGACGAGAACGATCCCTACCCAAAAACGAATCTCCAGGCGCAAACGGTATAACGCCGTCGCACCCGCTACTTGTCCGCAACCATCTGCTTCCACTCCGGATGCCGCAGAATATAACGGGCCATGAATCGACACAGCGGAACCACTTTCAGCCCCTGCCGTTTCAAATCTTCCAACACCGCCAGCGTCAACTGCGAGGCGATACCCTGTCCGCAGAACCGATCGGGAACGCCCGTATGGGTAACGGCGATACACCCGGGACCGCACTCCTCGTAATCCACCGCTGCCGTAGCACCGCCCAAATCGAATTCATAACGTCCGAGCGCCTTATTATTCTTCAATTCATACTTTTTCATAACCATCGAATATTGATTGTATGCAAAGAAGAACAAAATCCGCACCGCAACCCACATTTCGGGAAAGAAA
>OHLR01000893.1_pt1 | contig 11474 bp, 10 predicted proteins | sample 1569141 | NCBI WGS metagenome assembly OHLR01 (sample SAMEA3879553, study PRJEB24766) | human gut metagenome | biome: human-associated habitat; feature: feces | place: USA | collected 1985/1987
TCTACAAAATTACCAACTCTATCTCATCTCCTGTTTACTGCGCAAATCTAAGGTATTCGGTACGATTTAATTCCTTACGAAAACAAAAATAGGGATTTTTTCTTAACTTTGGATTTTCAACCGACATTTTCACCGGCAGGCGGGTTCCCGGATTTCGAAGCCACGCCGAACACGGAAAACGACCGGAAAATCCCGTGTTTCCGACAAACGGAAGCGAAACGGCTGCCCGGAGCGTCGGAAAAAACGAAAAAACAGCCCGACGGTGCCCGGCGACGAAGACGGGGCGGATTCACCCTCTCCGCCGAACCGGAACCGACAACGACACATTCAACCGCAATCGCAATTATGAAAGAACCGCTGACCATCGCCCTGATCTACGATTTCGACGGCACGCTCGCCCCCGGAAACATGCAGGAATACGACTTCATCCCCGCCGTCGGCAAGAGCAACAAGGAGTTCTGGCACGACGCCAACCAACTGGCCGAGGAGCAGGACGCCGACATGGTGCTGACCTACATGGCCCGCATGATCCAGGAGGCGCGGTCGAAAGGCCTGTCCCTGCGACGCGAAGCGTTCCAGGAGTCGGGCCGCCGCGTGACCCTCTACAAAGGAGTCCGGGAGTGGTTCGCACGCATCAACGCCTATGGCGCAGCGCGGGGCATCCGGATACTGCACTACATCAACTCCTCGGGTCTGAAGGAGATCATCGAAGGGACGGAAATCGCCCATGAATTCCGGCGGATCTACGCCTGCTCGTTCCTGTACGACATCGACGGAGTCGCCTATTGGCCCGCCGTAGCGGTCAATTACACCAACAAGACCCAGTTCATCTTCAAGATCAACAAGGGCGTCGAATCGGTCTTCGACAGCAAGCTCGTGAACCAGTACATCGAGGAGGACAAGCGCCCGGTACCCTTCCGGCGCATGATCTACGTGGGCGACGGTACGACCGACATCCCCTGCATGCGGCTGGTGAAGAACTCCGGCGGACATTCGATCGCCGTCTATAACCCCGAGATCCGAAACGCCCGGCGCGAACTGAACGGCCTGATCCGCGACAATCGCGTAAGCCACGTCTGCCCGGCCGACTACTCCGAAGGTTCCGAAATGGATACGCTCGTCAAGACGATCATCGACAAGATCGAGGCGGATCACCGGCTGGAGCTGCTCGAAACTCCCCGCACGTAGCACAAAGGAATCCGTTGCGATTCGACGGAAAGCCATCACCCGGGTTCCGCAAAAACACACAGCACACGCAAGCAATCCGAAATGATCCGGAAATTCGACGAAACCGAACAATACGATACGTCTATGAAAATCATCTTTGCAACCAATAACGCCCACAAATTGAGTGAAGTGCAAGCCGTTCTCGGCCCGGATTTCGAACTCGTCACACCCCGTTCGGTCGGCATCACCGAGGAGATTCCCGAACAACAGGACACCATCGCGGGAAACGCTTCGCAGAAAGCCCGCTACGTTCATGACCGCACGGGCTGCGACTGCTTCGCCGACGACACGGGACTCGAAGTCGAAGCATTAGGCGGTGCACCGGGTGTGCACTCGGCCCGCTACGCCACCGACGGGCACGACTTCGCCGCCAACAACGAACTCCTGCTCCGCAACCTGGAGGGCGTCGGCAACCGCCGGGCCCGCTTCCGCACGGTCATCTCGCTGATTCTCGGCGGCGAAGAGCACCTTTTCGAAGGGATCGTCGAGGGGCACATCGCCCAGTGCGCTTCGGGCTCCGAAGGCTTCGGCTACGACCCGCTCTTCATTCCCGAATGGAGTGCCAAGACCTACGCAGAAATGGACCCGGCAGAGAAAAACGCTCTCTCGCACCGGGGCCGCGCCGTGCGTAAATTAGCGGAATTTTTGCATAACCGGGGGAAATAAGCTACCTTTGCCCCGCTTATGGAAATGAAACGATACCAAAAGGAGGAGAACTTCTCGCCCGAGAAGATCGCAAAACTCCGCGAACACTATAAGGCGATTCTCGAACTGCTGGGCGAAGACCCGGCACGCGAGGGTCTGCTCAAAACCCCCGAACGGGTGGCCAAGGCCATGTCGTTCCTCACGCAGGGTTACGAGGACGATCCGTTGGCGATCATCCGCTCGGCGACCTTCAAGGAGGAGTACCGGCAGATGGTACTGGTGAAGGACATCGAATTATACTCGCTCTGCGAGCACCACATGCTGCCCTTCTACGGCAAAGCGCACGTGGCGTACATCCCCAACGGATACATCACGGGCCTTTCGAAAATCGCCCGCGTGGTGGAGAGCTTCGCCCGCCGCCTGCAGGTGCAGGAACGCCTGACGGTGCAGATCCGCGACTGCATCCAGGAAGCCCTCAACCCGATGGGCGTCGCCGTCGTGATCGAAGCCAGCCATATGTGTATGCAGATGCGGGGCGTCGAAAAGCAGGGTTCGGCCACGACTACCTCGGCATTCACCGGAGTATTCCTCTCGCACCCGCCTACGCGCCAGGAGTTCATGACGCTGATCAGCAACAAATACCGGTAAAATAACGACGGCCGTCCGCTGGCGACGGCCTGCATCCGATAGAAAAACGCCCGATCGTCGGGCGTTTTTTATTTTTGCGTTTACTGCTTCATCAGACCTCTTTAGGAGCGCAGCGCCCCGAGTTCCTTCCTAAAGGAGGAGCCGAATTACAGATGCGGCGCAGGTCCGCGAACAAGCGCCCCCGGATTCGGCGCTGCAATCGTCGGATAAGAATGTACATCGAAAGATATGATTGCCTTTATTTCAGCCCCGGAGGGGAGGTATGGCAGAATTCCTCACAAGCGGCGTCAGAACAGCTCCAACTGGTCGATCCCGGCATTGAACGTCAGCCGGTGGTGGGGCGTAAGCCCGTAACGGCGGATCGCCAGGCGATGTTCGCGGGTCGGATAACCTTTGTTGCGCTCCCAACCGTATTCGGGAAAATCCCCGGCGAGGCGCTCCATATATTCGTCGCGGTGGGTCTTGGCCAGCACCGACGCGGCGGCAATATCCGCATATTTGCCGTCTCCCTTGACGATGCAGCGATACGGAATGTCGAGCGTCGTGCGGAACCGGTTGCCGTCGATCGCCAGAAATCCCGGACGGATCGGCAATTCCGCGACCGCCAGCGACATTCCTTCGAACGAAGCGTTCAGGATGTTGATCTGATCGATCCGCTCGGCAGAAACGGCCTTTACGACCCAGGCAAGGGCCTCGCGCTCGACGATCGCACGCAGCAAATCGCGCTGACGCGCGGTCATCTGCTTCGAATCGTTCAGCAACGGGTGGCTGAAGTCCGGAGGCAGCATCACCGCAGCGGCAAAAACAGGCCCCGCGAGGCACCCGCGCCCCGCCTCGTCGCACCCGGCTTCGGGCAGCTCTTTCTGGTAGCAATTCTCCAACATCCGAAACAAAGTTATTATCGCACGATTTCGATGCCCCCTTCGAAAACCGACAAGCCAGCGCCGATCTCCGCAAAAACAAGGGAACCCGGGGTGTGCGCCGAAACGCTTCGGACCTCCCCGAAATACCGCACGCATTTTCGCAAAATTAAAAATATCGGCAATCATATCCAATTTTACACCGACGTTTCGATCACCCCGGATTTGCCGGAGCCTCCCCGAAATTCCTCCGAAAAGCAGGAGGCAGGCTTCAGTACGGAACCGTAACTACCGCCCAAGGCGGCAGACAACGGCCGTTCGAGGCAAAGTCCCGGGACCAAAAACAGATCCGGAATAAAATCGTATATGGTTCCAAAATAATTACGGTTTCGTCCGCTTTTTTCCTAATTTTGTAGCCGGGATTATATACTCCAATGTACCTTTGGGGGAGTGTTGCGCCCCGAGTTCCCTCCGAGGAGGAAATTTAGGGGAGGGCAGCCTTACAGGCGCGGCTTCGGACCACGAATAAGCGCCCCTCGGATTCGGCGCTGCAATCGTCGGATAAGAGTGTGCATCGAAAGATATAATTGCCTTTGTAGCGGCCGTTTCCGACAAGCGAACGCAATGCTGAATTTTCGGCACCTTGCCGGGAACAGAAACCGCAGCCCGCATTCGGACAAAACCATCGTCGAACCATGAAACCGGACATTATCCGCCAACCCTTACTGCTGGCCATCGCGTCCATACTGGTCGTCATCGCAGCCGCCATGACGACCGGGACAACTATTTCACCGGCTCCGGAAACGATGATTTCCACCCCGCTGGGTGACCTGATCGGCTTGTTCCAGGAACGATTCCCCCGCTGCTCCCGCATCCTTTGCGGCGGCCTGCTCCTACTGACGGGCATTCTCTGCGGGAGGCTGGCGGTCCGCTACGGACTCTACCCCGTCAGCAGTACGCTGACCATCCCCCTGTACGGACTGGTCGCCTGCGGAATCCTCCTGGGGCAGGAGTATCTGACGGAATCCGTCGCAGCGTTCGTCCTGCTGTTATCGACCCAGAACTTCTTCGCCTGCTTCCGCAACGGCTACGCGATCGGAGCCGTGTTCCGGGCTTCGTTTTTCCTGGGGCTGCTGCCGCTGCTCTATGCCCCGCTGCTTCCCCTGCCGCTGTTGGTCCTGGCCGCAGCATTCTGCTTCCGACGGACCTTGCGCGAAGTCTTCGTATCGCTGTGCAGCGTCGTACTCCCTTTCCTGGCCGTCTGCTACATCGCCTGGGGGCAGGGAGCCAATCCCCTGGATACCCCCGCCGGATTATGGCACTCCTTCGTCAGCGACAGCGGATACCGGATTTTCGCCAATACGCCTCCGCTCGTCCCCGCACTTCTCGGAATCGTCCTTTTCATCGTACTCTGCGCCATCTTCTTCGGACTCATCAGTTTCCGCACGGTAAGCATCAAAGCCCGGGGCATGCTGACCTACACCATCCTGCTCTTTACGGTGACGGGCTGCCTGATAGCAGTACCGAGCGTCACGCCGGGACTGCTGGCTGTCGCAGCCGTACCCGCAGCACTGCTCATGCCCCTGACCTTCATCCGCATCCAACGTACCGTCGGAACTCTGCTGTATCTCATTTTGTACATCACTTGCATTGTAAATATATTGCAATAAAAAACGCGTAAAATGTTGAAATAGTATATATTTTAACATTTTCGATCTAATTTTTTCCTATTTTAATTTGAATATACAACCTTAGATTGTATATTTGATTCATAATCTTCGATAAAAGGCTATGGACACCGGCCTTCATCGAGCCATAAAATCTTCCGATTATGAACGAATCCTACGACACCCAAACCGTTAATCCGTCGATCGAAAAGTATGTATCGGCCTCCAACAACGGTATCGAAACCCATAAGTTTACCCGCTGCGTGATCGGATATATCCTCCACGGAGAAAAATACGTCTATTACGACGATAAATGCTACAAGTTCTCCCAGGGAGATCTTTTCTTCCTCGGTATGGGTTGCCACTATACCAAAAACATCCCCGCGCAGGGACATCCCTACGAACAGATCCTCGTTCGCTATACCTCGGAAGAGCTGCAACGCATCCTGCTGCACCTCAACATCGCCTACAAGCTGAATATCACCAACAACCACCAGTGCGACGACTGCCGTACCCTGAACCACGCCACGATGCCGGGCTGGAGTTCGATCCGGCGTTTTTTCAGCCACATCGACGATTGCCTCACGGAAGGATCGCTCCTGGACGACCCGACCGCTGAAAACCTCAAAATGACCGAACTGCTCTACCTGATCGTTTCGCACGGGGATTGTTGCATCAAAAGCAAGCTGCTGGGCAACGTCGATGCGGCCCGGGACAACCTCCAGCAAATCGTCTATTCCAACATCTTTTCCGATATTTCGGTCGAGGAGATCGCAAAACGCTGCAACCGCTCCCTGACTTCGTTCAAAAAGGAATTTTTCCGCATCTACGGGACCTCGCCCCACCAATGGCTCATCCGGCAACGCCTGATCCATGCCCGGTTGCTTCTGATCTCGACCGACAAGGCGATCGCCGAAATCGGCACCGCATGCGCCTTTCCCAACACCTCGCACTTCATCAAACTCTTCCGCAAACAATACGGCATGACACCCGAGACCTACCGCAACCGGCATCGCGGACCCGAAGAGTTGCAGCCGACACCGCAAGCCGAAGCCGCCGTACGGGAAACAGCCGTTTCGGTAACGGCGTAACCACATCCGACCCGACCGCAAAGGCATGCTTCCGCCTCTGCAAACCGTCCTCTCCCGCACCTCGGGGACGGCGTGGTTCGTTTCGGGCCACCGCCGCGAATTTTCCGGCGGCAGGACACCGATTCGGATAAAATCCTTATCTTTGCGTGGAATCCGTTTTCCGTATCGACCGGCCGCATTTCGGCACGATTCGAACGAATTCGGCTCCGCGTCCGACCTTCACCGTCCCGGACGCGCCATAACGCATACGCCATGGAATTTTTCAATCGCATCATCACTCATTACGGCTGGGAAGGTACGGCCCTCGCGGGCGTCCTTCTGGTCATGTTCGGGATCCAGTTATATTACTACCTGTTCGTTTACGGGCGCATACCCAAATTCAAGGACACCCGGCGTCCGGAGATCCTCTCCGAAACCCCTCCGGTATCGGTGGTGATTCCCCTCTTCTCGGAAGATTACGCCTTCGTGGAGGAGATCCTGCCGCTCATCGTCGCCCAGGAGTACCCCGACTTCGAAGTGGTGATCGTCTATGTAGGCCGGGACACCGACTTCTACGACGACCTGGTCCGCATCAAACAGTCGTTCCCACAGATCACGGCCACCAAGATCGAACTGAATCCCCGCTTCCCGATCTCGCCCAAAATGGCGCTCAACGTCGGGATCAAATCGGCCCATTACGAGCACCTTCTCTTCACCACACCGGACGTGTACCCCACCTCGGACCGCTGGCTCTCGCTCATGGCGAACGGCTTCCGACGCGGCGAAATCGTGCTCGGCTACTGCGGCATGGAGCGCGGGAAAGGGTTCGCGAACTACCTGATCCGCACCTGGCGGATGATGCACTCGGTGGACTGGATCTCGAGCGCCGTCTGCGGCAGACCCTACCGGGGCATGCGTCAGAACTACGGATTCACCAAGCGGCTCTATTTCGGCGCCAACGGCTTCAGCCACCTCAATATGAATATCGGCGAAGACGACCTGTTCATGTCGCGGATCATCGCACCCGGCAATGTCAGCGTGGTCCTCTCTCCCCGCGCCACCCTGCGTGAAAAGAGCTGGGGAGGGCTCAAGTGGTGGATCGGCACCCAGCGTTTCTTCGGGGGAGCCATTCCTTTTTATCCCTTGTGGGTCAAGAACTTCATCCAGTGGGAACTGGGCAGCCGCATTCTCTTCTGGCTGGCGGCGATCGTCGCCCTGGCGGTGATGCCCTGGGAATTCAAGATCGCCGCAGGGGTACTGCTGCTCGCGCGTTTTGCGATCGTTCTCGTCGAGGCGCGGCGCATCAGCCGCCGCCTGGGTGAAGAGAAAATCTGCGGACGTTACTTCCTGTACGACCTGCTGAGTCCGTTTTTCGCCCTGCTGCTGGGGCTGTTGCTGCTGCGCAAAGACGAGCGGGTATGGAGATAGCCGACTATATCATAGCCGACGACCGGGTGCTCGTGGAGCTGGTATTGCAGGGCGACAACATCGCCTTCGAATACCTTTTCGAGCGTTACAAGGAGGCTATACACCGGCTTTTCATACAGCGCACCAACAACCCCCTGGACGCCGACGACCTGCTGCAGGAAACCTTCATCAAAGTCTATATCAACATCCACCGCTACAACCCGGCCTACACCTTCGGACAGTGGGTTTACACCATCGCCCGGAACACCTTCGTCGATTTCATCCGGCGGCGCCAGGAGGACCTGCCCATCGACGACAAATTCACGGCACCGCCCTCCAACAACCCCACGCCCGAAGAGAACATCATCCGCAAACAGCAGCGCACGCAGATCGAACGCTACCTCCAGGCCATGCCGCCGCGCTACCGACAACTGATCGTCATGCGTTTCTTCGAAGAGTACTCCTACGAAGAGATCGCCATGAAGCTCGAACTCCCGCTGGGCACCGTCAAGACCCAGATCCACCGCGCCCGGGAGCAGATGTGCCGCCTGATCGCCGCAGATGAAAAATCCTGACGTTTCCGACCGGCGAACGCCGCAGAACGAACCACTCCGACCTGCCTAAAAAAAACTTCAACGCCCACAAACCTTATGATTGCCCTGATCGACAAATACTTCCCCGACCTGACCCGCCCGCAGCGCGGGCAATTCGAAGCGCTGTACGCACTGTACGCCGACTGGAACACCAAGATCAACGTGATCTCGCGCAAGGATTTCGACCAACTTTACCTGCGGCACGTGCTGCACTCGCTCTCCATCGCCAAGGTCTGCCCCTTCGCCCCGGGAGCGCGGGTGCTCGACGTGGGGTGCGGCGGCGGCTTCCCGTCCGTTCCGCTGGCGATCCTCTTCCCCGAGGCGCATTTCACGGCCGTGGACTCGATCGGCAAGAAAATCAAGGTCGTACAGGGCGTTGCGGAGGGACTCGGCCTCGCCAACCTCACCCCCCTCTGCGCCCGGGCCGAAACGCTTCCCGAACGGTACGACTATGTGGTTTCCCGCGCCGTGACGGAGATGCCGACCTTCGTCGGCTGGGTCTGGGACAAGATCGACCGGGGGCAAAAGGGCGCCCTGCCCAACGGCATCCTCTACCTCAAAGGCGGCGACCTCGCGGACGAGTTGAGCCGTACCGGTATGAAGTGGACGGAGTACCCGATCCCCGCATTCTTCGACGAAGCGTTCTTCGAAACCAAAAAGGTGGTGTATGCCGCCAAATAAACGGGAATTCACCCGACGACCGTCCCGACTGCCTGGCCATGCAGGAACTGTAAAAGGCCCCGCAGACGAAAGACAGGCCCGATTATGAAATCGTACCGTCCCGATTTTTCGGAATCGCAACTCAAGGCCTCTACCACCGGAAAGGGGCGAGAAGCCGGAACAAACGACCCGAATGCCGCGAAACGGCAGTAGCCGACAGCGGAAAACCATCCGGCAACAGGGAAGACAGGAAGAACAATGCTAAAAATTCAGAAATTCAAACGACATAGCCTTATGAAAGAAACAGTACTGGTAACGGGCGGCGCCGGATACATCGGATCGCACACGGCCGTCGAGCTGATCCAGGCCGGATTCGATGTGGTGATCGCCGACAACCTCTCGAACTCCGACCTTCAGGCCGTGGAGGGCGTCCGCCGCATCACGGGCGCCGAAGTGCCCTTCGAGCAGATCGACTGCTGCGACCTGCAGGCGATGCGGCGGCTGTTCGAACGCCACGAATTCCGTTCGGTCATCCACTTCGCCGCGTCGAAAGCGGTCGGGGAGTCGGTCGCCGAACCGCTCAAATACTACCGCAACAACCTGCTTTCGTTCCTGAACGTCGTGGAGCTGATGTGCGATTTCGGACGGCCCAACATCCTCTTTTCCTCCTCCTGCACCGTATATGGCGAACCCGACGCCCAGCCCGTCACCGAACAGACGCCCCGCAAGCCCGCCACGTCGCCTTACGGCAACACCAAACAGATCTCCGAAGACATCCTGCGCGACGCCGTCGCCGCCCATCCCGGTCTGCGGGGCATCGCCCTGCGCTACTTCAACCCGATCGGCTCGCATCCCTCGGCCCTGATCGGCGAGCTTCCGAGAGGCGTCCCCCAGAACCTGGTCCCCTATGTGACGCAGACCGCCGCCGGGATCCGCGAATGCCTGAGCATCTTCGGCAACGACTATCCGACGCCCGACGGCACCTGCATCCGCGACTACATCGACATCGTCGATCTGGCCCGCGCCCACGTAGCTGCCCTGCACCGCCTGATCGAAGAGCGCGGCGCCACCCCTTACGAGGTCTTCAACGTCGGCACCGGACGGGGCGTTTCGGTGCTGGAGCTGGTCCGCGGATTCGAACGGGCCAACGGACTGAAACTCAACTACCGCTTTGCGCCGCGCCGCGCCGGAGACATCACGGCGATCTGGGCCGATCCCACGCTGGCGAACACCCTCCTGGGCTGGCGTGCCGAGCGGCCGCTCGAAGAAACGCTCCGCACGGCCTGGCAATGGCAGCTGCACCTCGGACAGAGATAACCTTCCCGCCGACAGAACATATTGCGGAGAGCGCATCCGGAGCCGTTCCGGATGCGCTCTCCGCATACTCCTCCCTCCCGTTCCGACATCCGGCCCCGACTGGTCCTTCGCACCGAACCGACCGCCTCCCCTGCACCTGCAAAGGCTTTTTTCATCTTTTTCGCAACAGAAAGGAGAAGCGATTGATATTTTTTGTATTTTTGCATCAATTGGGAAAATAATGAACTTAAAATGCCGAAATTGCATGAAGAGAAGGTAAACGTCCTGAAAAAACCGGAATGGCTGAAAATCCGGCTTCACCGCACCGCAGAATACGCGGACGTGCAACGCATCGTCAGGGACCACTCCCTGCACACGATCTGCAGCAGCGGTCTATGCCCGAACAAAGCCGAATGCTGGAGCCGCAGGACAGCGACCTTCATGATATTGGGTGAAATCTGTACGCGCAACTGTCGATTCTGCGCCACCCTTTCGGGCCGGCCTCTGCCGCCCGATCCTTCAGAACCCGCCAAACTCGCCGAAAGCGTCCGTTTGATGGGATTGCGGCATGTGGTGGTAACCTCCGTTACACGCGATGACCTGCCCGACGGCGGCGCGGCCCACTGGGCCGAATGCGTCCGCGCGATCCGGGCGGAAAATCCCGACGTCACAATTGAGCTCCTTATTCCCGATCTGGATGCGAAACCCGACCTGCTGGACACGGTGATCGCCTCCGGGCCCGATATCATCGGGCACAACATCGAAACCGTCGAGCGACTGACCCCCGTGGTGCGCTCCAGAGCCAAGTACCGTACGAGCCTGGAGACCCTGCGCTGTCTGAACAGGCAGGGCGTCGTAACGAAAAGCGGACTGATGGTCGGACTTGGCGAGAGCGATGATGAAGTATTACAAACCCTGCACGACCTGCGCGACGCAGGCGTGGGGATCGTAACACTAGGTCAGTACCTTCGTCCCACTCTGGAGCACTACCCCGTTGCGGCGTACATCACTCCCGAAAAATTCGAATGGTACAGACTCCGGGCGCTGGAAATGGGTTTCAGCTACTGCGCGAGCGCGCCTCTGGTCCGCTCGTCGTACATGGCCGAAGAAGCCCTGCGAAGCGTAAAAAGTTTGTAGCGATGAAAGCCTACTGCCGGGACCTCGGACGCATGGACTACAAAACCTGCTGGGATTTGCAGCAGGAGTTGTTCGACGCCGGGGTAGCCCGAAAGCGCACCGGTCCCATTCCGGTCCCGGGCGCAGACGGCGCGGACGATGCGGGCACGGTCCTGCTGGTGGAGCATCCGCCGGTTTACACGCTGGGCAAGAGCGGGCATGCCGAAAACCTGCTCGTCAATCAGGAAGCGCTCGAAGCGATGGGCGCACAGTTCTTTCACATCG
>OHLR01000895.1_pt1 | contig 11446 bp, 5 predicted proteins | sample 1569141 | NCBI WGS metagenome assembly OHLR01 (sample SAMEA3879553, study PRJEB24766) | human gut metagenome | biome: human-associated habitat; feature: feces | place: USA | collected 1985/1987
GGCCAACTCTTTCTTTCTTATTCTTATTAGAGTTAAGTACATATGAACCACCGTTTAATGTACCTGAGTAAACTCTGAAGAATGCTAACTTACCAACGAATGGATCAGTCATAATCTTGAATGCAAGAGCTGCAAATGGCTCTTCATCAGATGACTTTCTTGTTACTTCGTTACCGTCTTCGTCAACACCTGTGATATCTGGGATATCTGTAGGAGCTGGCATGTACTCGATAACAGCATCAAGAAGCTTCTGAACACCCTTGTTCTTATAAGCTGTACCGCAAAGACAAGGAATAGCTGTACCCTCGATAGTACCCTTTCTTAAAGCAGCCTTTAACTCTGGAACTGAAATTTCCTCATCATTAAAGAACTTCTCCATAAGGTCTTCATCAAGTTCAGCACACTGCTCAACGAGCTTGTCATGATATTCCTGAGCCTGATCCTTTAAATCGTCTGGAATCTCACCAACAGCGATATCATCACCCTTATCTCCGTTGAAGACATAAGCCTTCATCTCGAATAAGTCGATAATACCCTGGAAGTCATCTTCCTTACCGATAGGAATCTGTACAAGTACAGGATTCTTTCCAAGCTTTGTAATAAGCTGGTTGCATGATCCGAAGAAATCAGCGCCCATCTTATCCATCTTGTTCATGAAAGCCATACGAGGTACATTGTACTTATCAGCCTGACGCCATACATTCTCTGACTGTGGCTCAACACCGTTCTGTGCATCGAATACACCTACGGCACCATCAAGTACTCTAAGTGAACGCTCAACCTCTACTGTGAAGTCAACGTGTCCTGGAGTATCGATAATGTTAATACGGTATTCTGGCTGTGTCTTATCTGGCTTACCCTCTTTCTCAGGTGTCCAGTGACATGTTGTAGCAGCTGAAGTGATTGTGATACCTCTCTCCTGCTCCTGGGCCATCCAGTCCATAGTAGCAGTACCTTCATGAGTATCACCAATCTTGTGGTTAACACCAGTATAATAAAGGATACGCTCTGTTAATGTTGTCTTACCAGCATCAATATGAGCCATAATTCCGATATTTCTGGTTCTCTCCAATGGATATTCTCTTCCAGCCATGGATAAAACCTCCTATAATTATAATTAGAATCTGTAATGAGCAAAAGCCTTGTTTGCTTCTGCCATCTTGTGCATATCTTCTTTTCTCTTTACAGATGCACCTGTGTTATTAGCTGCATCAAGAATCTCATTAGCGAGTCTTTCTTCCATAGTCTTCTCGCCTCTTGCTCTTGAGAATGTTGTCATCCAACGAAGAGCTAAAGCCTGTCTTCTATCTGGCTTAACTTCGATAGGTACCTGGTATGTTGCTCCACCGATACGTCTAGCCTTTACTTCGAGAACTGGCATAATATTGTTCATAGCCTCTTCGAATACTTCTAAAGCAGGTCTTTCAGTCTTAGCTGCGACTCTGTCAAATGCTCCGTATACAATCTTCTGTGCTACTCCTCTCTTACCATCAAGCATAATGTTGTTGATAAGCTTAGTAACCACCTTGTTATTGTAAATAGGATCTGCTAATACATCTCTCTTCTGAGTATGTCCTTTACGTGGCACGGTTCTTCCCTCCTTAACATTGTATTGTCGTCATTGTTAGCACTAATGAACGCCTTACAGCTTCATCAGCCTGACACATCACGACGTTTCATTAATTCATCGGTACTCACAAATTAAATTGTGTTCGCGCCGTATATCTTAAACCTGCAACCTTCGGATTAATCTAACTCCGGCACTAATTAATTTAATTGTTCGTAAATTATTGTATGCAATAATCTGCAAATATTCTGACTTACCCTGTAAATCAATCACAGACTTATGATGCTTAATTCTTTATGAATTACTTAGCATCCTTAGGTCTCTTAGCACCGTACTTAGAACGTGCCTGTCTTCTCTTTGCTACACCTGCTGTATCAAGTGTACCTCTGATGATATGATATCTTGTACCTGGTAAATCCTTAACTCTACCACCTCTGATAAGAACAACGCTATGTTCCTGAAGATTGTGGCCCTCACCTGGAATATATGAAGTAACTTCAATTCCATTAGAAAGACGTACTCTGGCGATCTTTCTAAGAGCTGAGTTAGGCTTCTTAGGTGTTGCAGTCTTAACAGCTGTACAAACACCTCTCTTCTGTGGTGCAGATACGTCTGTAGCCTTCTTCTGAAGTGAGTTATATCCCTTCTGAAGAGCTGGTGCTGTAGACTTCTTAACTGTTGACTTTCTTCCCTGTCTTACTAACTGGTTAAATGTTGGCATTCCTTTTTCACCTCCCGGAATTAGAATAATGAATGGTTGCACTTAGTATAATCACTAAGAAAATGCGTGAGCCTGTCCTCTTAAACTGCTCATCTTTATAATCAGCGTACATAAATAAGAACTTGCTTATTCGCACGCTTATTTAGTATATATTTTTAGAATAAATTCGTCAAGAGTTTTTCAAAAATTTATTATTAGAAATATTACTAAAATATCACATTACTATGCTGTCCTTGTTATTGATATTTTATAAAACAAAAAAGAAGCCGCTTTCCTAAGGATAACGGCTTCTATATTTATTATCTTACGCTTCTGTATCTTCTGTTACATCAGCATCATCGCTAACTTCGACATCAGCATCTAATGTATCTACATTTTCTGTAAAATCAAGTGTTTCATCTGAATCTTCAGTAAAGCTTAACACTTCATCATCTGACTCTTCAATCTCATCATAAGCTGTTGCTGTGTCAAGTTCAACATTCTGGTATCTCTTCATACCTGTACCAGCAGGTATAAGCTTACCAATGATAACATTTTCTTTAAGACCGATAAGTGGGTCAACCTTACCATTAATAGCTGCATCAGTAAGAACCTTTGTTGTCTCCTGGAATGAAGCAGCTGAAAGGAATGAATTAGTAGCAAGTGATGCCTTAGTAATACCAAGAATAATTGGTGTACCAGTTGCTTTTCTCTTACCTTCTTCTTCAAGCTTTTCATTAACCTCTGTGAATTCAAGAGTATCAACCTGTGAACCAGGTAAGAAATCTGAATCACCAGCAGATTCAATAACTATCTTCTTAAGCATCTGTCTAACAATAAGTTCAATATGCTTATCATTAATATCAACACCCTGAATACGATAAACCTTCTGAACTTCACGAAGCATATAATCCTGAACAGCTCTTACACCAAGGATTCTAACGATATCATGTGGGTTCTCTGAACCTTCTGTGATTTCTTCACCCTTAACAACAACCTGTCCTTCCTGAACCTTAACTCTTGTATCCCTTGATACAGGATAAGCTTTTGAGTTACCCTCATCATCAGTAATTACAATATCTGTCTTCTTCTCTGTCTTAGAGAAGCTAACAACACCACCGAATTCTGCAAGGACTGCAAGGCTCTTTGGCTTTCTTGCCTCGAAAAGTTCCTCTACTCTAGGAAGACCCTGAGTAATGTTATCACCGGCAACACCACCAGTATGGAAAGTTCTCATAGTAAGCTGTGTACCAGGCTCACCGATAGACTGGGCAGCGATAATACCAACTGCTTCACCAATCTGAACTGCCTGACCTGTTGCAAGGTTAGAACCATAACACTTAGCACATACACCGATGTGTGAACGGCAAGTAAGAATAGTTCTTATCTTAACCTGTGTTACACCGGTCTTAATGATAGCTGCGGCTCTCTTAGGAGTTACAAGGTGGTTAGCTGCAACAATAATCTCTCCTGTAGCCGGGTCTTTGATATCTTCTGCAAGATATCTTCCAGTAATACGTTCCTGTAATGGCTCAAGAATATCTTCCTTGGCATCACTTGAATTAGTAGCTCTATCGTTAACAAATGAATAAACATACATACCAGGTATTATCTTACCAACGCTGCAATCAGTCTCTCTTATAATAAGATCCTGAGAAACATCTACAAGACGTCTTGTAAGGTAACCTGAATCGGCTGTTCTAAGGGCTGTATCTGAAAGACCCTTACGAGCACCATGGGCTGAAATAAAGTATTCCAGAACATCAAGACCTTCACGGAAGTTTGACTTGATAGGAAGTTCGATAGTGTTACCTGATGTATCAGCCATCAAACCACGCATACCTGCTAACTGCTTAATCTGCTGGTTAGAACCACGGGCACCTGAGTCAGCCATCATAAAGATGTTATTATACTTATCAAGACCAGAAAGAAGTGCATCAAGCAATGTCTTATCTGTTTCCTGCCATACTCTGATAACATTCTTATATCTTTCTTCATCAGTTGAACGACCTCTGTTGTAGTTAATGTTAATCTGTTCAACCTTCTTTTCAGCATCAGCTATAAGCTGCTTCTTAACTGGTGGCACTGTCATCTCCGAAATAGAAACTGTCATAGCCGCTCTAGTAGAATACTTGTAACCCATAGCCTTAATATCATCAAGAACTTCAGCAGTTCTTGTTGTACCATGTGTATTGATAACGTGCTGTAAAATATCCTTTAACTGTTTCTTTCCTACATGGAAATCAACTTCTGGAAGAAGTAAATTCTCTTCCTTGCTTCTATCTACATATCCTAAATCCTGAGGAAGTATTTCATTGAAAATAAATCTACCAAGTGTAGACTCTACAACACCTGAAATCTCTTCTCCTGCTGCATTAGTCTTAGTCATCTTAACTTTAATCTTAGAATGAAGTGTTATAATTCCATTCTCATAAGCAAGAAGTGCTTCATTAACACTCTTGAATATCTTACCTTCACCCTTAACACCAGGTCTTTCCTGTGTAAGGTAGTAGATACCAAGTACCATATCCTGTGAAGGAACAGCAACAGGACCACCATCAGATGGCTTAAGTAAGTTGTTAGGTGAAAGAAGCATAAATCTACACTCTGCCTGAGCTTCTACAGACAATGGAAGATGTACCGCCATCTGGTCACCATCGAAATCGGCATTGAAAGCTGTACAAACAAGTGGATGAAGCTTAATAGCCTTACCTTCTACAAGGATTGGCTCAAATGCCTGAATACCAAGTCTGTGAAGTGTAGGAGCACGGTTAAGCATAACTGGATGCTCTTTGATAACATCTTCAAGTACATCCCATACTTCTGTCTCAAGATGCTCTACGCTCTTCTTGGCTTTCTTTATGTTCTCAGCAAGACCACGCCTTACTAATTCTCTCATAACAAATGGCTTGAATAACTCAATAGCCATTTCCTTAGGAAGACCACACTGATAAATCTTAAGTTCTGGTCCAACAACGATAACTGAACGTCCTGAGTAGTCAACTCGCTTACCAAGAAGGTTCTGTCTGAAACGTCCCTGCTTACCCTTTAATAAGTCTGATAAAGACTTGAGAGCTCTGTTACCAGGTCCTGTTACAGGACGGCCATTTCTACGTCCATTATCTATAAGTGCATCAACAGCTTCCTGAAGCATTCTCTTCTCGTTACGAACAATGATTTCTGGTGCTCCAAGATCAATAAGTCTTGCAAGACGGTTATTTCTGTTGATAATTCTTCTATAAAGATCATTAAGATCAGATGTTGCAAAACGTCCACCCTCTAACTGAACCATAGGTCTTAAATCTGGAGGGATAACTGGAATTTCTGTAAGAATCATCCATTCTGGCTTAGTACCAGCAGCAATGAACGCATCCATAACTTCAATTCTCTTAATAAGTCTTGCAGCCTTCTGTGAAGTAGTAGTAGCAAGCTCTTCCTTGAGCTTAGCTACTTCTTCTTCAAGGTTGACGTTGTGAAGAAGCTCTAAAATAGCCTCAGCACCCATTCCAACTCTGAATGTATTACCATACTGATCATAAAGATCTCTGTACTCAGTTTCTGTAAGAATCTTCTTGAATGGTATATCTGTTTCGCCTGGATCAATTACGATATAAGAAGCGAAGTAAAGTACCTTCTCAAGATTCTTAGGACCTATATCAAGGATAAGGTCCATACGGCTAGGTATTCCCTTGAAATACCAGATATGTGAAACTGGAGCAGCAAGGTGGATATGACCCATACGATCTCTACGTACACTTGCCTTAGTAACCTCAACACCACACTTATCACATACGATGCCTTTATCTTTAATCTTCTTATACTTACCGCAATGACACTCCCAGTCTTTGCTAGGTCCGAATATTCTTTCACAGAACAGACCATCTCTTTCTGGCTTTAAAGTTCTGTAATTGATAGTCTCAGGCTTAGTTACCTCGCCGTGAGACCACTCTAAAATACTCTCAGGAGAAGCAAGCTTTATCTGAATTTTATCAAATTTCATTGATTTATTTGACTTAATCTCTTCTGCCATTATAGTGCTCCCTTCTATTATTCTTCTATATTTCCGTCACCGTAATCATCATAGTCATCATCTAAGCTGTCATAATCGAAATCGTCATATTCTGATCCGAGTTCTTCTATGGTTGCCTCACCGTCATCACCCTGCTTTTCTGCGTGATAACCTGCGTTCTTTAATTCATTTTCTTCATCACGGCTACTTCTCTTATAACCACCATCATCAAGAACCTTCTTGAAATCTGTAACTTCATATTCTGAACTTTCAAGAAGCTTAACTTCGTTATTGTCCTGATCAAGAACTCTTACATCAAGAGCAAGTGACTGAAGTTCCTTAAGGAGAACCTTGAATGATTCAGGAATTCCTGGTTCAGGAATGTTCTCACCCTTAATAATAGCTTCATATGTCTTAACTCGACCAACAACATCATCAGATTTAACAGTAAGGATTTCCTGAAGTGTATAAGATGCACCATAAGCTTCAAGAGCCCATACTTCCATTTCTCCGAATCTCTGTCCACCAAACTGGGCTTTACCACCAAGTGGCTGCTGAGTTACAAGTGAGTAAGGACCAGTTGAACGAGCATGGATCTTATCATCAACAAGGTGATGAAGCTTTAAGTAGTGCATGAAACCGATAGTAACCGGACTATCGAAGTATTCACCTGTTCTACCATCGCGAAGTCTTACTTTACCATCTCTTCCGATTGGAACACCCTTCCATTCAGCTCTATGAGCTCTGTTATCTGAAAGGAACTGGAATACGTCATCTCTTAAAAGTTCCTTGTATTCAGCAGTAAATGTTGTCATATCAGCAGGATATTCTTCACCATTAGCTTCTGCATCTGCCTTTTCGCGTGCAAGCTCTTCATCATCAAATGGATGATTAGCATAAGCATTAGCCATATCAAGTGTATCCATAATATCATTCTCGTTAGCTCCATCAAAGATAGGTGTTGCTACGTTAAAACCTAATACTTTGGCAGCAAGGCTTAAGTGAATTTCAAGCACCTGTCCAATATTCATACGCGAAGGCACACCAAGAGGATTAAGTACAATATCAAGTGGACGGCCATTAGGAAGGAATGGCATATCTTCTACTGGAAGAACTCTTGAAACGACACCCTTGTTACCATGACGACCAGCCATCTTATCACCTACAGAAATCTTTCTCTTCTGTGCGATGTAGATACGGACATTCTTGTTAACACCTGGAGCTAATTCATCTCCATTTTCTCTTGTAAATACCTTAACACCTACAACGATACCATAAGCACCGTGTGGAACTTTAAGTGATGTATCTCTTACTTCTCTTGCCTTCTCACCAAAGATAGCTCTAAGAAGTCTTTCTTCTGCTGTAAGCTCTGTCTCACCCTTTGGAGTAACCTTACCAACAAGGATATCACCAGCTCTTACCTCAGCACCGATACGGATGATACCATCTTCATCAAGATCCTTAACTGCATCTGAACCTGTAGAAGGTAAATCTCTTGTGATTTCTTCTGGTCCTAACTTAGTATCTCTTGCTTCTGTATCATATTCTTCTATATGAATTGATGTATAAACATCATCTCTTACTAATCTCTCACTAAGAAGTACAGCATCCTCGTAGTTGTAACCTTCCCAAGTCATAAAACCGATAAGAGGGTTCTTACCAAGGGCAATCTCACCATTAGATGTTGAAGGACCATCTGCGATAACATCTCCTGCCTTAACCTCATCACCCTTAAATACGATAGGTCTCTGGTTATAGCAGTTACTCTGGTTACTTCTTGAGAACTTTGTAAGCTTGTACTCGTGAACCTTTCCACTTGTCTCTTTTACAAGAATTCTGTTAGATTCTGATGAAAGTACAACGCCATCTTCTTCTGCAACTACACATACACCTGAGTCACACGCTGTCTTATTCTCTATACCTGTACCGATTACTGGTGCTTCTGTCATAAGAAGAGGCACCGCCTGACGCTGCATGTTAGAACCCATAAGGGCACGTGTACAGTCATCATTCTGAAGGAATGGAATCATTGATGTAGCAACTGAGAATACCATCTTAGGAGATACATCCATAAGATCAATCTGGCTCTTATCGAACTGAGAAGTTTCTTCTCTGTAACGTCCAGATACAGTATTTCTTACGAAATAACCATTCTCATCAATCTCAGCATTAGCCTGTGCTACATGGAAATCATCTTCCTCATCAGCTGTGAAGTAACGCACTTCATCAGTAACTCTTGGATTCTTAGGATCAGACTTATCTACAATACGATAAGGAGCTTCAACGAATCCATATTCATTAATTCTTGCATAAGATGCAAGAGAGTTAATAAGACCAATGTTAGGTCCTTCAGGAGTCTCGATAGGACACATTCTACCATAATGAGTATAGTGTACATCTCGAACCTCGAAACCTGCACGATCTCTTGAAAGACCACCAGGACCAAGGGCTGAAAGACGTCTCTTATGAGTAATCTCACTAAGAGGGTTATTCTGATCCATGAACTGTGACAACTGCGAACTTCCGAAGAATTCCTTAATAGCAGCTGTTACAGGCTTAATATTAATAAGTGACTGTGGAGATATTCCGCTAAGATCCTGTGTAGACATTCTCTCACGGACCACTCTTTCCATTCTTGAGATACCAATTCTGAACTGGTTCTGAAGAAGCTCTCCTACAGCTCTGATACGTCTGTTTCCAAGGTGATCGATATCATCCTTAGTACCAACACCATATTCAAGGTGCATATTATAATTAATAGAAGCAAGAATATCTTCTACTGTAATATGCTTAGGAATAAGATCAGCAATATTCTTAGTAATAGCTTCCTTAATATCCTCTAAAGACTCATTCTCAGCAAGAATCTGTGCAAGAACAGGATAGTATACATACTCTGTTACACCAAGCTCCTTAGCTTCTTCTTCGCTGATATCAACCCATTTAGTAATATCAACCGCACGGTTAGAAAGAATCTTAACAACTCTGTCAGATACTGTACCATCAGCAGCCTTAACTTCTACAGTAATGAATACTGAAGGAACAGCTGCATCCTGAATAGCCTGTGCTGATTCTCTTGTAAGCTTCTCACCTGCTGTTGCAATAACAGTTCCGTTCTCATCAACAACATCCTCAGCAAGAACCTGTCCTGTAATTCTGCTCTTGAAAGAAAGCTTCTTATTAAACTTATATCTTCCTACGTGTGCAAGATCATATCTTCTTGGGTCAAAGAACATACCTGAAATAAGTGCTTCAGCACTCTCTACAGATAATGGTTCTCCTGGTCTTAACTTCTTATAAAGTTCAAGAATACCTTCCTGATAGTTAGTAGAAGTATCCTTCTCCATAGTAGCAAGAAGCTTAGGTTCCTCGCCAAAAATATCAAGAATCTCCGCATTAGTACCAAATCCTAATGCTCTGATAAGAACAGTAATAGGAACCTTCTTATTACGGTCAACCTTAACATAGAATATATCATTAGCATCTGTTTCATACTCTAACCATGCACCTCTGTTAGGAATTACCTGACAGCTGTACAAGAAAATCTTACCATACTTATCTTTCTGTATATCATAATAAATACCAGGTGAACGTACCAGCTGGCTGACAATAACTCGTTCTGCACCATTAATCACAAATGTACCGGTCTTAGTCATTAAAGGAAGGTCACCCATAAAGATTTCATGTTCGCTTATATCTTCGCTCTCTTTATTATGAAGTCTTACACGTACCTTAAGTGGAGCTGCATATGTAGCATCCCTTTCCTTGCACTCTTCTATAGAGTACTTTCTCTCTTCCTCACATAATGCAAAATCAACGAATTCAAGACTGAGCCTTCCGTTATAATCTGCAATTGGAGAGATGTCGCTAAAGACTTCCTTTAAGCCTTCATTTAAAAACCACTGGTAAGAATCTTTTTGTACTTCAATAAGGTTAGGCATCTCAAGAACTTCTTTCTGTCTTGAGTAACTCATACGCATCGATTTGCCTGACTTTACTGGACGTATTCTGTTTTTCTCCATTGACGTTTCACCCCTTAGTTTTCTTTACTTTACATTAATTTATTACATTATCGATATGCGTGCAAATACTATGCACACCATACCATAATAGTGCATTATTCATAGTAACAAAAAAAGTTCCAGCTGTCAATACAACAACTGGAACTTTTTCATATTTTATATAATATACCAAATATGCTTTAAAAAATCAAGCGATTATTCAGCATACCGCAATATATTAAAAATTCTGTTCATATATGCTATGCCATACGGCATATATATGTCAAGCAAGTATCAAACTGACAATCTGAATTACTTAAGAGTAACCTTAGCACCTTCAGCTTCAAGCTTCTTCTGGATTTCTTCAGCTTCTTCCTTAGAAGCACCTTCCTTAACAACCTTAGGAGCGCCATCAACAACTTCCTTAGCTTCCTTTAATCCAAGACCTGTGATTTCACGAACAACCTTGATAACCTTAACCTTGTTAGCACCAGCTTCTGTAAGTTCTACGTCAAATTCTGTCTTTTCTTCAGCTGCTGCGCCTGCTGCTGCACCTGCTGCTACAACAACACCTGCTGCTGCAGAAACACCAAATTCTTCTTCACATGCTTTTACTAAATCATTTAACTCTAATACAGATAACTCTTTGATAGCATCGATTAATTCCTGTGCTGTTAATTTAGCCATTTTAATTTCCTCCATTTGAAATATTTTGATTGATTGTCAATTAGCTGCAATTATTATTCAGCTGTGGGTGCTGCTTCGCAAGCTGCTGCGCCGCCTTTTTCAGCCAGCTGATTCATAACACGTGCAAAATTGGTGATAGGACTCTGTAAGCTGCCAAGCAGTTTGGAGATGAGTACGTCTCTGGAAGGGATGTTAGCGATTGCAGCCATACCCTTAGCATCATAAACAGTACCTTCTACCACACCGGCCTTGATCTCAAGCTTATCAGCAGTCTTAGCGAACTGAGCCAGTACTCTTGCAGGAGCGGTTGCATCCTCGGTAGAGTAAGCCATTGCGCTGGGTCCTTCCAGATACTCGGACAGACCTTCGAACTGTGTACCCTTGAACGCGAAGTTCATCATGGTGTTCTTGTAAACCTTGTAGCTAACTCCTGCCTCACGTAAGCTCTTGCGTAACTGGGTATCCTGCTCAACAGTAAGTCCACG
>OHLR01000897.1_pt1 | contig 11425 bp, 10 predicted proteins | sample 1569141 | NCBI WGS metagenome assembly OHLR01 (sample SAMEA3879553, study PRJEB24766) | human gut metagenome | biome: human-associated habitat; feature: feces | place: USA | collected 1985/1987
AATCAAATCCATTCGTTTGGGAAAAGCGAGTCTGGTAGATACGTTTTGCTATTTTGTGAAAGGCGAATTATGGGTAAAGAATATGCATATCGCCGAGTACTTTTACGGATCGTACAATAATCATACGGCACGCAGGGACAGGAAGCTGTTGCTTAGTAGGAAAGAACTGGAGAAACTTCAACGGGAAATGAAGAATCCCGGGTTTACAATTGTGCCCGTGCGTCTTTTTATCAACGAAAAAGGTTTGGCGAAACTGGTCGTTGCTTTGGCGAAAGGTAAGAAGGAGTATGATAAGCGGGAATCCATAAAAGAAAAAGACGACCGTAGAGATATGGCTCGTATGTTTAAAAGATGATGATAGGGTAATGAAAAAGACAATTTCTCAGATTGTATCCGACCGCATTCTTATTTTGGACGGGGCAATGGGTACAATGATCCAACAATATAATCTCACAGAAGAAGATTTTCGTGGCGAGCGTTTTGCGCATATTCCCGGACAGTTGAAAGGAAATAATGATTTATTGTGTCTGACACGTCCCGATGTAATTCAAGATATTCATCGTAAGTATCTGGAAGCAGGTGCGGATATTATTGAAACCAATACATTCAGTTCGACTACGGTTTCTATGGCAGATTATCACGTGGAAGAATATGTGCGTGAAATAAATCTTGCAGCTGTAAAACTGGCGCGTGAACTGGCTGATGAATATACTGCAAAGAATCCTGATAAACCGCGTTTTGTAGCCGGTTCCGTTGGACCTACCAATAAGACCTGCTCTATGAGTCCGGATGTGAACAACCCGGCTTATCGTGCCTTGACTTATGATGAACTGGCGGCAGCTTACCAACAGCAAATGGAAGCTATGCTTGAAGGTGGAGTGGATGCCATTCTGATTGAGACGATATTTGATACGTTGAATGCTAAGACCGCTATTTTTGCTGCAGAACAAGCAATGAAAGTAACAGGTGTTGAGGTGCCGGTCATGTTATCTGTTACCGTGTCTGATGTAGGCGGAAGAACATTGTCCGGTCAGACGCTGGATGCATTTCTTGCTTCTGTGCAACACGCCAATATCTTTTCTGTCGGTTTGAACTGCTCGTTCGGGGCCCGACAGTTAAAGCCTTTCCTCGAACAGTTGGCTGTCCGCGCACCTTATTATATAAGTGCTTATCCGAATGCGGGTTTGCCGAACAGTCTCGGCAAGTATGATCAAACTCCTGCGGATATGGCCCATGAGGTGAAAGAATATATCCAGGAAGGATTAATCAATATTATCGGTGGTTGTTGTGGAACAACGGATGCGTATATTGCCGAATATCCGGCTCTGGTAGAAGGTGCCCGACCGCATATACCGGCTCCTAAACCTGATTGTATGTGGCTTTCCGGCCTTGAGCTGTTGGAAGTGAAACCGGAAATAAACTTTGTAAATGTCGGAGAACGCTGTAATGTGGCCGGTTCGCGTAAATTCCTTCGTCTGATAAATGAAAAGAAATATGATGAAGCGTTGTCTATTGCCCGTCAACAGGTAGAAGACGGAGCTTTGGTGATTGATGTCAATATGGATGATGGATTGCTGGACGCTAAGGCAGAGATGACAACGTTCCTCAATCTTATCATGTCCGAGCCGGAGATTGCACGTGTACCTGTGATGATCGATTCCTCTAAATGGGAAGTTATCGAAGCCGGATTAAAATGCCTTCAGGGGAAATCGATCGTTAACTCTATTTCTCTGAAAGAAGGCGAAGACAAATTCCTTGAACACGCCCGGATTATCAAGCAATACGGAGCTGCGGCCGTAGTAATGGCTTTTGATGAAAAAGGACAGGCTGACACTGCTGCGCGTAAAATAGAAGTTTGCGAGCGTGCTTATCGTCTTTTGGTTGATGAAATAGGTTTTAACCCTCACGATATTATTTTCGATCCGAATGTGCTTGCCGTAGCTACGGGTATCGAAGAGCATAACAACTATGCGGTGGACTTCATCGAAGCTACCGGTTGGATTAAGAAAAACCTTCCCGGAGCGCATGTCAGCGGGGGAGTAAGTAACCTTTCTTTCTCTTTCCGTGGTAACAATTATATCCGTGAAGCCATGCACGCTGTGTTCCTTTACCATGCCATACAGCAAGGAATGGATATGGGGATTGTGAATCCGGGAACTTCTGTACTTTATAGTGATATACCGGTAGATATTCTTGAAAAGATAGAGGATGTTGTCTTGAATCGTCGCCCCGACGCTGCCGAACGCCTGATTGAACTGGCGGAAGCTTTAAAGGCAACTTCTGGCGAAGCTGCCGGACAACAGGCTGTGAAGCATGATGCATGGAGGGATGAATCCGTTCAGGAACGTCTGAAATATGCTTTGATGAAAGGTATCGGAGATTATCTCGAACAAGACTTGGCAGAAGCATTGCCACTCTATGATAAAGCAGTCAATGTGATTGAAGGTCCGTTGATGGACGGAATGAATTATGTAGGCGAGCTTTTCGGTGCAGGAAAGATGTTCCTGCCTCAAGTGGTGAAGACTGCCCGTACAATGAAGAAGGCTGTTGCTATTCTGCAACCGATTATCGAGTCGGAAAAAGTAGAAGGAACGACTTCTGCCGGAAAGGTATTGCTTGCCACAGTGAAAGGTGATGTACACGATATCGGTAAGAATATTGTTGCCGTGGTAATGGCTTGCAATGGCTATGAGATTGTCGACTTGGGAGTAATGGTTCCCGCAGAGACTATCGTTCAGCGCGCTATTGAGGAAAAAGTAGACATGATAGGTCTTAGTGGCCTGATTACTCCGTCTCTGGAAGAAATGGCCCATGTAGCTATCGAACTGGAGAAAGCCGGACTGGATATACCTCTTCTGATTGGTGGAGCTACTACGTCTAAGATGCACACGGCGCTGAAAATTGCTCCGGTCTATCACGCTCCGGTGGTGCACCTTAAAGATGCTTCTCAGAATGCAAGTATCGCTTCCCGTTTATTGAATCCGCAATTAAAGGCTGAATTGGTAAATGAACTGGAGGCGGAATATGAGGCACTTCGTGAAAAGAGCGGATTACTGCGCCGTGAAACCGTTTCACTGGAAGAAGCACAGAAAAATAAGTTAAACCTATTTTAAAACAGTGTCACAATGAAAAAGATTTTCTCTTTCTTATGCCTCTTCATGGCAATAGTTGCAATGAGCTCATGTTCTTCTGCAAAAGAAGAAAAAGGAACGTCCGGAACCGGAAATGCTGCATTGGATAATATCTTTGAGCGTAAAAGCGTACGCACTTATCTGAATAAGGGAGTGGAGAAAGAGAAGATTGATTTGTTGCTTCGTGCCGGAATGGCTGCCCCTTCGGGTAAAGACGTCCGTCCGTGGGAATTTGTCGTTGTGTCCGACCGTGCCAAACTGGATTCAATGGCTGCCGCACTTCCGTATGCCAAGATGTTGACGCAGGCTCGTAATGCAATTATTGTTTGCGGTGATTCCGTGAAATCTTCCTATTGGTATCTAGACTGCTCTGCTGCTGCCCAAAACATCCTTTTGGCTGCCGAAAGTCTGGGACTTGGTGCTGTATGGACAGCCGCTTATCCTTATGAAGACCGTATGCAGGTGGTGCGTAAATATACCGGTCTGCCTGAGAATATCCTTCCGCTTTGTGTCATTCCGTTCGGTTATCCCGCTACCAAAGAGAATCCGAAACAGAAATTTGACGAGAAAAAGATACATTATAATCAGTATTAGTAAACAAAAGTTTTGTCTTTTCAATAATTTCCTTACATTTGCGTCTGAATTAATTAAAATCTGATACGCAAATGTTTGGAATAGACGACCCTTTTATAATTCTGCCCTACCTGCTTTCGGTAGTATGTGTGATTTTTGCTGCCTGGTTCGGGCTGAAATACTGGAATAAGGACGACGAAAAAGACGAAACACGATGAATACATTTACACTCAGTTTGATTGTGATAGGCTATCTGCTATCACTTGCTTATCTTGGTTTTTTAGGGTATAAAAAGACAACGAGTACCAGTGACTATCTGGTAGGCGGGCGTCAGATGAATCCTATCGTTATGGCACTTTCTTATGGTGCCACGTTTATTTCCGCATCTGCTATTGTGGGCTTCGGGGGAGTGGCTGCCGCTTTCGGTATGGGTATCCAGTGGCTCTGTTTCCTCAATATGTTTATCGGGGTTGTTATTGCTTTTATCTTTTTTGGTTTGCGCACCCGGCGTATGGGGGCTAAACTGAATGTCAGTACTTTCCCGCAATTGTTAGGACGTCATTTTCGCTCACGTAATATCCAAGTCTTTATTGCTGCTGTGATTTTTATAGGGATGCCGCTTTATGCCGCAGTTGTGATGAAGGGCGGAGCCGTATTTATCGAACAGATCTTTCAGATTGACTTCAATATCTCTTTATTGATCTTCACGCTGGTGATTGCCGCTTATGTGATTGCCGGAGGAATGAAGGGAGTGATGTATACGGACGCTTTGCAGGCAGTCATTATGTTTGCTTGTATGCTGTTCCTGCTTTTCTCTTTGTATCAGGTGCTTGATATGAACTTTACGGAGGCTAATAAGGAACTGACTGCTATTGCTCCTCTGGTTCCGGAAAAGTTTAAGGCATTGGGACATCAGGGGTGGACTGCGATGCCTGTCACGGGTTCTCCACAATGGTATTCGTTGGTTACTTCTCTTATTCTGGGTGTTGGAATCGGATGTCTGGCGCAACCGCAGCTAGTAGTCCGTTTCATGACGGTGGAAAGTAGCAAGCAGTTGAACCGTGGTGTGTTTATCGGTTGTTTCTTTTTGATTATAACCGTAGGTGCTATTTATCATGCCGGAGCATTGAGTAATCTTTTCTTTCTGAAAACAGAAGGGGCGATTGCTACGGAAGTCGTACAGGATATTGATAAGATTATTCCATATTTTATTAATAAGGCAATGCCCGATTGGTTTGCCGCACTATTTATGCTGTGCATCCTTTCGGCAAGTATGTCGACGTTGAGTTCACAGTTTCATACAATGGGTGCGTCGGTCGGCTCGGATATTTATGGTACGTATAAGCCTCGCTCCCGTGGCAAACTCACGAATGTGATTCGTTTGGGAGTGTTATTCTCTATCTTGGTCAGCTATATTATTTGCTATATGTTGCCCCATGATATTATTGCCCGTGGAACTTCTATTTTTATGGGAATCTGTGCGGCAGCTTTCCTCCCTGCCTATTTCTGTGCGCTTTATTGGAAGCGGGCGACGAAACAAGGGGTAATAGCGAGTCTTTGGGTAGGAACTCTTGGAAGTCTTTTTGCTCTGGTATTTCTACATCAGAAAGAATCGGCTGCATTGGGTATCTGCAAGGCGTTGTTCGGACGGGATGTACTGATAGAAACATATCCGTTCCCGGTGATTGACCCGATATTGTTTGCATTACCTTTATCAGTCCTGGCTATTGTCGGAATCAGTCTGTTGACTTACAAAAAGTATTAGGCTTTAATTTTCTTCTTATAAGATTCGTACCGTGACACAATGTCACGAACGAAGTTATAAGTTTCTATACCACGGAAATACCCGTTTTTACAGACAGGATCAGTGAAGTATTCTTCATTGCTTTTAAGCAGGATGAAATTTTCTACATTATCTTTCCACACCAGTTTGTTCTTTCCGTATTTCTCTGCCAATGCCATGGCATCATAGATATGTCCTAAACCGGCATTGTAAGAAGCGAGGATAAAATTGAGGCGTTCTTCTTTATCGGGAATCATGCTGAAACTGCGGTCGGTAGCGGCAATATACTTGATAGCTGCCTTTACGCTTTCTTCCGGATTCTGTTCCTTTCCCGGAGGTACTCCCATAGCCCGGGCGGTGGCAGGCATTAGTTGCATTAAGCCTTTGGCTCCTGCCCATGAAACAGCTGTTGTGTCAAAATTGGATTCCGTATAAGCTAATGATGCAAGCATACGCCAATCCCAGCCGATTTCTTTGGAGTATTTTCTGAACAAATCGTCATAATGGGATATTTTTCCTTCTTTTAATGAAAGGATAGGAGAGTGGGGCATCATTTTACTGTTTTCAAAATAACGTTTCATACTTGCTGTATAAGCCGGAGAAGTCATGTTCTCCTGATGCCATTTTGTAGCTGCGGCTGCCAGTTCGGGACTGTCTTTTCGTACAGCCCATGAAGAACGTTGGTCGAAACTGACGGACAAATCGATATTCAGATTAGGATAGTAGGTCTTGTTCAGTTTCGCTAAGTCATTGTCGGCTACCGTATAGGGAATTTTACCTTGTGCTACTTGCGTGATCAGGTCTTCCACAGTAATACTGTCACTGGTAACTTCGTGGATATGAATACCTCCTCCCAGTTCATTATTCAGATTGACAAGCCGGTCGTAATATTTCCCCGGCTTAACATATATGTCTTTTCCTACCAGCTCGGTTACATCTTTCAGAGACTTGCTTTTTCCCTGTTGCACAATCACTTGATGAGTAATGATATCTTCCCCGCAATAGAGGATACTGTCTTTCCATTCTTTTGTGATAGGCAGGTTGTAGGCAATCATATCTCCTTCGCCAGCCAATAACTTGCGGATTAATTCATCCACACTGTTGGCAACTTCAATCCTGAGCTTCAATCCCATACTTTTGGCGAATTGCTCACTAAGTTCATATTGAAAACCCATTTCCTGTCCACGATAGTTGAAATATGAAGTTGAACTGTAAAGCGTCAATACAACCAATTCTCCGCTATCTTTTATCTGCGAAAGATCGCGTACATTTTCATTCACCTTGTTATGTTGTTTATTTCGGCAACCTAACATGCAGCAGAACAACACAAGGAGTAGAGGGATAATCAGGTTTTTGGCATTCATATTTGACGTTTTACTTTTCATTTTCAACTTACCATTCTCAACCCCTTAAGTGCTTCTTGATGTACATTGTCAGTATATCAATGGCTACTTTATTGCTTCCGCCTTCGGGTACGATAAGATCGGCATAGCGCTTGCAAGGTTCGATAAATTGCAGGTGCATGGGCTTGAGAACGCGTGTGTAACGTTCCATTACAGCTTCTGCCGTACGTCCCCGTTCGATAACGTCTCTTTGAATAACACGTATCAGGCGTTCATCCGGGTCGGCATCTACAAATATTTTGAGATCCATTATGTTGCGTAGTTTCTTATCGCATAAAGCAAGAATCCCTTCAATGATAACTACTTCGCGAGGTTCAATATGAATTGTTTCGGGCTGGCGGGTACAAGTCAGATAGGAATAGGTTGGTTGTTCGATGCTTTTCCCTTCTTTCAGCATCATGACATGTTTGGAGAGCAAACTCCACTCAAAGGCATCCGGATGATCGAAGTTAATGTTCTGGCGTTCTTCCACCGGGACGTGACTACTGTCTTTGTAGTATGAATCCTGAGGTAACAATACTACCTCCCCTGCAGGAAGGCTTTCTACAATTTTTCGTACGACGGTGGTTTTTCCGGAGCCTGTTCCGCCTGCTATTCCTATAATTAACATCTCTTTAAGTGTATATTTAAACCAAATAGAGTAAATTTGCATTGTTTATGCAGTGCATTGACCAGGCAAATATAGAAACAATTCATTAAAATAACAACGTAATGGTAAAACACATTGTATTATTTAAGTTAAAAGACGAAGTTTCAGCAGAGGAGAAACTTGTAGTCATGAATAAATTTAAGGAGGCAATAGAAGCGCTTCCGGCTAAAATTGCGGTGATCCGTAAGGTCGAAGTCGGATTGAATATGAATCCCGGAGAAACGTGGAACATAGCGCTGTATAGTGAATTTGATACGCTGGAAGATGTGAAATACTATGCGACGCATCCCGACCATGTGGCAGCCGGAAGGATTTTGGCTGAGACAAAGGAAAGCCGTGCGTGTGTAGATTATGAATTATAATCCCCTAATTATTGAAAATGAAAAAGTTAATTTCTTCACTGCTTTTAAGCTTTGTTGTATGTGTTTTGCAAGCGCAGATCAAAGATCCGGTAAAGTTCAAGACTGAGTTCAATACTCTTTCTGACACGGAAGCGGAGATTGTATTTACCGCTGCCATTGATAAAGGGTGGCATGTGTATTCTACCGAACTTGGAGATGGCGGACCTATTTCTGCAACGTTTAATGTTGATAAAACGTCTGGCATAGAGCTACTGGGAAAGCTGAAACCGGTTGGCAAAGAGGTCGCCACTTTCGACAAGTTGTTTGAAATGAAGGTGCGTTATTTTGAGAATACGGCTAAATTCATTCAGAAGGTGAAGCTCACAGGTGGAGCTTATGAAATAGAAGGTTATCTGGAGTATGGAGCTTGTGACGATGAAAGTTGTCTTCCTCCTACTGAAGTGCCGTTTAAGTTTTCCGGAGTAGCGAAGACAGCTAATGCTGCTGCAGCTAAAGCGGAACAACCGGAAAAAAAGGAAGTTGAGAAAAAAGAAGAGGCGGCTCCTGTTGTTTCTAAGGATACTGTAGCTATGATGGAACTGGTTCCTGCCACTACAACAGATGCATCTACGGGGATTCAACCTGCCGTTGCATCCGGTGAACTCTGGAAACCGGTCATTAGTGAACTGCAAGCGTTAGGTGAAGAACATACGCAGGGAGATATGTCCTGGATTTATATTTTTGTGACAGGTTTCTTAGGCGGACTATTAGCTTTGTTTACTCCGTGTGTATGGCCGATTATTCCTATGACGGTCAGCTTCTTCCTGAAGCGTAGTAAGGACAAGAAGAAAGGGATTCGTGATGCGTGGACTTATGGTGCGTCTATTGTTGTGATTTATGTGGCATTAGGCTTGGCTATTACATTGATCTTCGGTGCCAGTGCGTTGAATGCCTTATCTACTAATGCAATTTTCAATATTCTCTTCTTCCTGATGTTGGTAGTGTTTGCCGCTTCGTTCTTCGGAGCATTTGAGATTACATTGCCTTCGAAGTGGAGTAATGCGGTAGATAGTAAAGCGGAATCGACTACGGGATTACTGAGTATTTTCCTAATGGCATTTACACTTTCGTTGGTGTCTTTCTCTTGTACAGGTCCGATTATCGGATTTTTGTTGGTACAGGTTTCCACAACGGGAAGTATAGTAGCTCCGGCAATTGGAATGCTGGGATTCGCCATTGCTTTGGCGTTGCCGTTTACTCTTTTCGCTTTATTTCCATCGTGGCTGAAATCTATGCCGAAATCGGGAGGTTGGATGAATGTGATCAAGGTAACACTGGGTTTCCTTGAACTTGCATTTGCACTTAAATTCTTATCGGTTGCCGATTTGGCTTATGGCTGGAGACTGCTTGATCGTGAAACTTTCCTTGCTTTATGGATTGTTATTTTTGCTTTACTTGGATTTTATCTGTTGGGTAAGATCAAGTTCCCGCATGATGATGATGATAATAAGGTAGGTGTTACCCGCTTCTTCATGGCACTTGTTTCTTTGGCATTTGCGGTATATATGGTTCCTGGTCTATGGGGAGCACCGTTGAAAGCTGTCAGTGCGTTTGCTCCGCCTATGCAGACGCAGGATTTCAATTTGTATAAGAATGAAGTACATGCCAAATTTGACGATTATGATTTAGGAATGGAGTATGCACGTTTGAATGGTAAGCCTGTAATGCTCGACTTTACCGGATACGGTTGTGTCAATTGTCGTAAAATGGAGGCTGCTGTTTGGACTGACCCGAAGGTGAGCGACTTAATTAATAACGATTATGTATTGATAACTCTCTATGTAGATAATAAAACTCCGCTGACCGAACCTGTGAAGATTGTCGAGAACGGAACAGAACGTACCTTGCGTACTGTCGGTGACAAATGGAGTTATCTGCAACGTGTGAAGTTCGGTGCCAATGCACAGCCTTTCTACGTATTGCTGGATAATCAGGGAAAACCGTTGAACAAGTCGTATGCTTATGATGAGGATATATCCAAGTATATCAATTTCCTGCAAACAGGACTTGAAAATTATCGGAAAGAGAAATAGATAATACAGTGTTCTCAATAAATAAAGGGCTGTCTTCGCTATTGAAGGTAGCCCTTTATTTATTTTGCGAAATGAATACTCATTTTTATCGCATTGGTACTTCCATTAGCAATAAGGTCGCTTCTTGGGTTATTTCCACTTTAAAGCTCTTTGTATCCCAAAGACCGATGCCGTCACGTCGTGACAATCGGTTGCCTGCAACTTCCACATCTCCTTCGATGATAAAAAGATAAACTCCGTTACCTTCCTGATGCAACTTGTATTCGAAACTCTTTCCTGCGTCAAATGTTCCCATAGAAAACCATGCATCTTGCTTAATGGAAGCGGGTACTTTACCGTCCGGTGAAATAATTAGAGCAAGTTCGTTTCTTTTCAGTAAAGGACGAATATCGTAGTTGTTATATTCCGGCTCTGTATTTTCAATTCTCGGGAATACCCATATTTGCAAAAATTCCAATTGCTCTTTGTCACTTCCATTATATTCACTGTGGAAGATACCTTTCCCCGTACTCATAACCTGGATATCACCGGGTGTGATTGTCCGGGTGTTTTTTACGCTGTCGCCATGTCTCAGATACCCCTTCAGGGGGATAGAAATGACTTCCATATTCTGGTGAGGGTGTGTATCGAATCCCATTTCAGGGTCAACGCTATCATCATTCAGTACCCTCAATACGCCGAAATGCATTCTTGACGGGTTATAATAGTTTGCAAAACTAAATGTATGGTGGGTTTTCAGCCAACCATGATTGAAATAACCCCTTGAAGAGGCTTTGTCTACTACTGTTTTCATACTTTTCCTTTCTTAATAGAACATTTGTATAACAAACGAATTATAGATAAAGTTCTGGTGGTGAGATGGGTGCATTTTGCGAAAAGATTTATATCTTTGAGCATTCTAAAACGAAAAAGGTATGAAAAAAATTATTAACCCGTGGAAGGGGATGGAAGGATATAATTGCTTTGGTTGTGCCCCTAACAATGAAGCCGGTGTGAAAATGGAATTTTATGAGGATAACGATGAAGTGATTAGCATCTGGCGTCCCCGTCCCGAATACCAGGGATGGATTGATACGCTACATGGAGGTATCCAGGCCGTACTTTTGGATGAAATCTGTGCATGGGTTATTCTCCGGAAGTTACAGACTACGGGGGTGACATCAAAAATGGAGACACGTTATCGTAAGTCGATCAGTACTAATGATTCACATGTAGTGCTCAAAGCGCATATTAAAGAAGTGAAGCGTAACATTGTGATAATTGAGGCACGTCTTTATAATAAAGATGAGGAATTGTGTACAGAAGCTCTCTGCACTTACTTCACTTTTCCGAAGGAGAAAGCCAGAGAAGAGATGCATTTTTTGTCATGTGAAGTAGAAGATGAAGAGATTCTTCCTTTAATTTGAAAGAAAAATAGAAGAATTTCTGATAATTGTTTGGTGATTCAGAACT
>OHLR01000905.1_pt1 | contig 11357 bp, 11 predicted proteins | sample 1569141 | NCBI WGS metagenome assembly OHLR01 (sample SAMEA3879553, study PRJEB24766) | human gut metagenome | biome: human-associated habitat; feature: feces | place: USA | collected 1985/1987
TGAGAGCGTCGGCGCTAAGGTCAGCGGCGAAAACGACAAGACCACCGGCGGCGGTCTTGCCTGGGGCGGCGGCTGCTCTCCGTCGCTGACGCCGGAGCTTGTGATGTTCACCGACAACGCGGACCCCGTCAAGCTGCTGGCGCTCGATATGAAGACCGGTGAGATCGTTGCAAGCATGCCGGTTCTGGATGATCTGCCCGAGGGCTATCAGGTGGCGGTTGAAAACTCTGCCATCGTCTATGACGACAGTGAGGGCACCGTCAGCACTATCGTGTGCAACTGGTTCGGCGCAGGCAGCGCAGGCCTTGCCGATCCCGACAGCGATTCCTCCATCCAGAGCTATGCCAACATCTATGACATGAACTGGCTGACAAAGGGCAACTGCATGATCGCGCCCGGCGTCGAGCGCGTGGACACCGTGAAAACCGATTCCGGCTATGAGATGAAGAGCATCTGGTCTCGAAATGACCTGAGCGATACATCGATTCTCAAGCTCTCCACCGCGACGGGCTATATCTACGGCTATGTGCAGGATCTGGAAAGCGGCATGTGGCAGTACATCATTCTGGACTTTGCCACCGGCGAGACGGTATTCACCATGGACGTCTCCAACAAATATGGCTACAATAACATGGCTATCGGTATGTATGCCGGAAACAGCGGCAACGCGCTCTACTGCCCGACGGGCTATCTGGAGCTGCTGTGCTTGCAGGACCGCTTTGTGTATCTTCCCGAAATGCCCTACCGCAAGGTCGATCTCGATAAGGCCGCGCGGAACGTACTGACACAGGAACAGTTTGAGCAGGACGGCGGTGACGGCACGGTCGCCAGCTGGCGCAACACCGTGACAGTCGAAAACGTCCACCCCAACACGACGGTCTCGTTCCGGATGAACAATCTTTTCGGAAGCGCCGCTGATTTGAAGCTCTATGCCTACGGTGCAGACGGAAAGCTGGCGGAGGTCGGCAAAGAGCTGTGGTCGATCACGGATGAGACAGGCGCTGCCGTGGATACCCTGTCCGATGGCACACTGTATGAGCTGCGTGTGAGCGTCGCAGACGGCGGCGCGTTCGACCTGAGCGAGACGGAAAAGGAGATCAAAATTTCCGTTGTACTTGCAAAGTAAGACTCAAGGAAGGCTGTCAAAAAACTACAAAATCACCCCCGTTTCTGATTGATATGCTCCCTTTATGAGAGACAGTGAAATAAATACACTGTCAATCACGAAGGGAGCATTATTCATGTCAAGAAGGAAAACCAGCAGATCAGAGCAACTGTCGGCGGCGAAAGCCTCTGCATGACCTGTGGACGCGTCAGCCCTTTGTCCACGCAGTCTACCTTTGAGGACTTGGCGGTGGATTTCGAGGGTACAACCGCCAGTGGCGCGGAGCGATTCTACCGGCGGACGCTTGACAAGCTGCGCCTGAAGCTGCTTGAAAGCAGGCTTGTCCATACCGTGACGCTGAAGCAGACCAAATGCCGCAAAAGGAACAAAAAATAGCCGCCGCTGTCTACCTATATCAGGTAGACAACGACGGCGAATGGGGAGAGATCAGATTTGGCTTTGCACCCGGCACAGCGGAGATCGTCCGGCTGGCGGAGTGGGACACGATAAAGTCCGATGTCTTTGCAAGGACGGCGATTCGGTACATCCAGAGCTTGCCGGAGGTGCGGCTGCTGAAAAAGGCTGTTGTGATGTTTGATCAAGCATTGTGATCCTAAGAATTTATAGCTCTTATTCAAGCAATCGCTTGATTTATTTTGCGAAGTCTGATATCTTATTATAAGAAACATTGGATAATGCACAGAAATGGGGGGATTGTGTTTTGCGGGAAGAAAAGAAAGCTGAAAAGAGGCAGGAGCTTGTAGGCGTCTGCCTTGACTGCTTTGTCGAAAAGGGGCTGACCGTTGCCACGACAAAGGACCTCTGTAAGGCGGCAAAGCTGCAAAACGGCGGCATCTACTATTACTTCTCCACCAAAGAGGAAATCGTTCTTGCCTGCGCAGAGGAAGCGATCAGTCGAATTGAAAAAGGTGCGTTTGCCATCGTGCTTGAAGATATTAGTGACATCAAAAGCATGATGGATCATCTCGGTGCGCTGGCGGATAAAATGTCGCCTACCATGCGCTTTCTGGTCAGCGTATGTGTGTCGCGCGAATACGGAGAAAAGGTAAAGCCTTCCCTTGTGCGGCTTGCGGCAAGATACCCTTATTACACGGGCAGGATTGCGGAGATCCTCGGCTGCACCGACGAAGAGGTTGCGCCGTTCGTTCATCTGTCGATCCTTGCCATCAACAATTATATGATCTTTGCCGAGCGAGCGCTGTTTGACCCACAAATCGAAGCGGTCAAAAAAGAGCTTTCAAGGCTTGCAGGAAGAAAGGGGCGGAATAATCGATAGTTTACCATAAAGAGAAAATCACAAACGACTTCATAGTTAATCCATACGCACAAACCGTTCCGTGAAGATGACCAAAGCAGAAAAGAATCATAGGAGGACAACATGAAAAAGATACTTGCAATTCTACTATCGCTGCTTACGCTGCTTTCCTGCGGGCTTCTTTCCGCCTGCTCTGCCGAAAAAACGCAGCCGGATACATTGGATACTGAAACCGTGTGGGAAACGGTCAGCGAGGCATACATCTATGCGTTCCCGCTGGTGCTGACCGACGCAACCAAAACATTATCGACCAATACGGACGGAACCATGACTGGCCGTGCGCCCATCAATCAGTTCAACCATGTAAAAAAGCTGGCGGACGCCTCTTTCCGCACCGTCGTGACGCCGAACGTCGATACCGTCTATTCGCAGGCATGGCTTGACATCAGCACAGAGCCTATGGTCTACGTCCTGCCGGAAACGGATCGCTTCTGCAATGTGCAGCTTCTGGATGCGTGGACGAACACCGCCGCCGTGCTGGACAAGGCGGGTGCTTATGCCATTGCGCTTCCCGGCTGGGAGGGCGAGCTGCCCGACGGGGTGACGCGCGTGGACGTGCCCACCGCAACGGTGTGGTCGATCACCCGCACGGTGCTGTCCGGGAACGAGGATCTGCCCAATGTCTATGCCATTCAGGAGCAGATGCAGCTCCTGCCTCTTTCGGCTTATATACAGGGAGGCGAGTATACCGCACCGCAGGGAGCTTATAAAGAGGAAAATGACTTTGTTCCCGTGAACAAGGTGCTTTCCATGACGCCAGCAGAGTTTTTCAATACGGCGAACGCTCTGATGCAGGTCAACCCGCCCGCCGATGCGGATGAGGAACTGCTGAAGAAACTCTCCGCCATCAACGTGGGCGCAGGCAAGACCTTCGACGCCGCCCTTCTGGGCGAAGGAGCTGCCGAGCGCTGGACGCAGATGCTTCAAGGGCTTCGCGCCACGCTGGCCGCCGACGGCGCGAAGTATGCGCAAAAACTCGGTCAGTGGATCTATTACGGCAAGCCCATCGGCGACTTCGGCACGGAGTATACCTACCGCGCGATGGTAGCGCTGGTGGGGCTTGGCGCCAACACCGTGGACGTGGCGATCTATCCCAAGACAACGGTGGATGAGACCGGCGCAGCGCTGACCGGAGAAAAGAAGTATGCGCTCCACTTTGAAACCCTTCCTCCCACGCTGGAGGGCGGCTTCTGGTCCGTGACCGCCTACGGAGAGGATGATTTCCTCATTGACAATTCCATCGACCGCTACTGCATCAACGACCGCTCCGACTTCAAGCTGAATGCGGACGGCACATTGGATATTATCCTGTCCAAGGATGCACCGGAAGGCACCTCTAACTGGCTGCCTGTTTCCGACGGGGAATTTCATCTGTTCATGCGGATCTATGTACCGGATATGACAGCACTGGATAGCTGGCAGCCACCTGTTATCCGCGAACAATAAGGAGATGGAAAAAGAATGGCTATGAAACGCATTGCAGCAATGCTTCTTACATCGGTACTGTTGCTGTCCTGCGTCGGCTGTGCGCAGGATGGGCGCAAAGAGCCGGGCGCGGAAAAGGCAGACCTGGGTCTGACTGCCGATGTCAAGCCCGCCACAGACTTTACGGCAAAGGCAAATGCCGCCGTCTACGATGAACTTGACTTCGATGATAAGCAGGAATATGAATTCGCCACCCGTGGACTGATCGACGCGCCGGAAACACTGGAACTGAAGGACGAGAATGGGACGATCCTCTGGAGTCAGGAAGCCTATGCGTTCCTGGACGATTATGAAAAAGCGCCTGACAGCGTAAATCCCAGCCTCTGGGAGAACACGAAGAACAACCATGCCTATGGTCTTTTTGAAGTGACGGATGGCATCTATCAGGTCCGCGGCTATGACATGGCAAATCTCACTGTTGTCAAGGGTGATACCGGCTGGATCGTCTTTGACACGCTGATGAGCGTGGAGTGCAGTCAGGCTGCCATGCAGCTAATCGAAAAGAATCTTGGTAAATTCCCGGTCAAGGCCGTCATCATCTCTCATTCCCACGCCGACCATTTTGGCGGCATCGCCGGCGTGATGGCGAAAGAGGATAAGGCAGACGAGACACTTTCTATTGAAGATCAGCTCGCCAGCGGCAAGATCCCCGTGATCACACCTGTGGGCTTCACGGAGCACTCTGTGAAGGAAAACGTCTACGCCGGTAAGGGTATGGGCCGCCGCAGCAATTATCAGTATGGTATCCTGCTGACGCCCGGCGTGACCGGCAAGCTGGCGCAGGGCATCGGCATGGGACAGTCCACCGGAACGGTCTCGTTCATGACGCCAAGCTATGAAATCACGCAGTCTGGCGAAAAGCTGACGATCGACGGTGTGGAGCTGGAGTTCCAGCTCACGCCGGGTACGGTGTTGTGTATGACAACGGCATCAAGCTGGAGCAGGCGTATGACCGCAAGCATCTGCCTCCGATCTGGATGGCGGAAAACTGCACCGGCACGCTCCACAATCTCTACACGCTGCGCGGCGCGGAGGTGCGCGACGGCGCGGCATGGGCAAGCTATATCACCGAGGCCATTTCCCTTTACGGCAAGGACGCGGAGGTCACCTTCCAGTCCCACAACTGGCCGCACTGGGGAAACAACGTGGTGAACGACTACATGGTCAACACGGCTGCCGTGTATAAGTTCATCAACGACCAGACTCTGACCTATATCAATCAGGGCTACACCAGCGACGAGATCTCCAACATGATCGAGCTGCCGGAGGCGCTCAATAAAATCTGGTACACCCGCCAGTACTACGGGACGGTCGCCCACAACGCCAAGGCGGTCTACCAGAAGTTCATGGGCTGGTATGACAGCAACCCTGTCAACCTGAACCCCCTCATGCCAAGCGACAGCGCAAAAAAATGGGTGGAGTACCTGGGGGATGTTGACAAGGTCCTGCAAATGGCAAAGGCGGATTTTGACAAGGGTGAATATCAGTGGGTCGCCGAGGTCACAAACACCATCGTCTTTGCCGACCCGACGAACACCGATGCACGGCTTCTGTGCGCCGATGCACTGGAGCAGCTGGGGTATCAGGCGGAGTCCGGCCCGTGGCGCAACGAATATCTGACCGCCGCGCAGGAGCTGCGCCATGGAAACGCCAATTTCACCGCTTCCACCAAATCTACCGGCGACATGGTCAAGGCCCTCTCCGCGCCCATGCTGTTTGACTATATGGCCATTGTCATGGACAAGCAGGCGCTGGCTGACCGCGACTTCACCATGAACGTGATCCTGCCTGACGTGGGCGAACAGCACATGCTCCGCGTGAAGAATGGTGTGCTGCTGGTCTATGCGGATACATTGTCTGATGATGCGGACGTGTCTATTACCTGCCCGAAGAATGCGCTGTTTGCGATCCTGACCAACAATCAGGAAACGGTTACACAGGCCGTCAAGGTCGAGGGCAGCGCAGAGCTGCTGACGCTGATGATGGAGAATATGAACCAGTTCCCGATCACCGGGACCAATCCCTTCAACATCATCGAGCCGTAACGGCTTCGCGGGGCGGTCCGTGGGAAGACCGCCCCGCTCGAGAGAAAACAGCGAGATGCTTTCAACGCAAATCAAAAGCTGTCTGTTTCTGTTGGAAACAGACAGCTTTTGCAGCCATACGGTTGCCCTGCACACCCGAATCTGTCAGCCAACAGCAAAAATAAGAATTACTTCCTTATCACTGTTAAGCCAATGGTTTCAAGGCTTTCTTTGTTTTTCAGTGTAAAGATCACACCTCTGAAAATCCGAAAAAGCGCACAAAAAAGCGCACAGCCGTCTGAAAACCTGAGATATCCCTAAGAGAAAGGGTGTATCTTCATGGCTCATATCAGGGCAAACACAAAGAATGGTAAAATCGTTTCCTATCGCTTCACAGTTTGTTTAGGCCGAGACTGCAACGGAAAGCAAATCCGAAAATACACTACATGGCCCATCCCACCCGATACAAGCACAGCCAAGGCAAAAAAAGCTGCTGAACGTGCTGCTGATATTTGGGAACAGGAGCTTATGAACGAGTATCATAAAAAGCTCGAAGCAGAATCAGCAGGCAAGGCATATCAGATACCGGCAGAAAAACGCCACGACGATTTTGTTTCCTTCGTCAATGATGTCTGGTTTCCTCTTCAAGTCCGTGATGGTAAGCATAAGCCCAAAACCATCGCTTTCTATGAGAGTATGACAAAGCTGCTCCTCCCCTGCTTTAGTGGCTCCACCTTACGTTAATGGAATTCAGCATTCAAGGAGACATCTTCTTTTTCTATGATACATTGTCAGAGGAAGAAAAGGAAACTGTTCGCAAGCGCATGAGGGCAAAGTATAAAGGTAATATAGTAGGCGACCCTAAAATCGATGAATTTTTAGAAGAACTCGAGCGTAATCATGGCATTCGGTTGAAGAGGTTGCCGGTAACGAGCGTCGTTGCAGTGTGAGCGCGAAACAGCTTTCCTTCAAATTCCTGTGGACTTTTTCTGTCTGGGTGCTATCATACTGAGTGTTCAACTCGGGTAATGAGATGAACTTCTACAAGACTTGCAGAAAGGTGACTCTATGAAAAAACAAATTCGAGCCGCGGCGCTTGCGCTATGCACCCTTATGCTCTTTGCCGCGGCTACCGGCTGTGGCAAGCAGGAAAAACCGACCACAGAGCAGCCCGCGCTGGAGACGGTGGAATACTCCAACCTGACCGATGATGATTCCCGCAAACAGCTTTCACAGCTTCTCTCGGATGCGGGAATCGAAGAATTCCGCATCACCGCTCTGATGGATCGGGTGGAACAGTTTAACGCCAGTGTCAAGAGCGAGTGGCTGACCGATGGCTTCGAGAGTGCTGCGCCGACCGACACCAAGTACGATCCCTATGAGATGCAGGATGAATGGACGGTAGCAAACGGCAGTTTTCCCGGCTATAACTGCCGTATCACGGCATTTGGTCTGTTCAGTGAACGGATAGCAGCTGGAGCCGACCAGCCGGAGGTACAGGGCGAGGACTCGCTCTTTACCGATTTAGAGACAGTCGACGCCGATCCTAACGCGCTCTGCGGGGACAGCACCGCCAAATTCTGCGCGTTGTTCGCGCCGGTGAACGCCGCGGACAGCACAGAGGTCGAAGCGCAGGTCAAAGTGCTTCAGGAGGACTGGGCAGCCCGCGGCATCGCGTTTGCCGACAGCAAAGCGAGCATGATCTCTGTTGTCTTCCATGATAAATTCTCGGATGAGGACAATACGCTCTTCATTGGTCATGTCGGCGTGCTGCTGCCAGCGGAGGACGGTACGATGTACTTCATCGAAAAGGTGGCGTTCCAGGAGCCGTACCGTTTAGTGAAACTTCAGAACCGCACGGAGCTGAGCGACTATCTGATGGAGAAATACGATACTTCTTGGGGCCAGGATACGACACACCCCTTCATCATGGAGAACGATACTCTGATGGACGGATACCGACCGAACCCTCTGGAGGAAACAAACCCTTAAAATTGAAACAGCAGCAGCGGGATGGCTATTTCCATTCCGCTGCTGCTGTTTGTAGGAATAAAGCTATGAGTTGTATGAGTGGCTCAAAATTAAATGGTTATTCCTGCTGATACCAAATATCCCCCTTTTTGCTCGGAATCGGAGGGGGCTTTTGGCCGTAGTAAGTATTAGGTAATGCAGAAATCAGTTCTTCAAATTGATCTGCAGAAATATTTCCTCGTCTCAGTTGGTTTCCGAGACAATCAGGGTCATCGGTATTTATTGGAATCAAATGGATAAGCAGTCAGCACATTTGTTCTTTGGTCATATCCTTAGCGATTAGGCGGATAGTGTCTTCGCTAACCCCCTGTTGGTATATTTGGGTTTGTGTCACAACGGAGCCACCGTCTGCTCTAATTGAATTTTTGATTTTCTGAGCAGCACTTAGACTTTGGGCACCGACAATACCAACAATAATTCCAATGATCCCGACAATGATTCCCATGATTCCAACGACTGTATTGATCGTAGTGCTCAACTTTATCTCCCCTTTATTGTAAGATGCATTGGCAGGCTAATTATAGGCCGCAATATTAATAAAATTATATCATGTTTACCACAAAAGGACAATGTTTTGAGAATCTCAACTGATTAGAAAAATGATATTGAAAGATGGATGCACAGCGCCGGAAAGGAGAAAGCCCATGAATATCCGCAAGCCTACAGATTACAGCATCCTATTTTCCGAACTGGACAGACTTATGGCTGAGCAGCTTTCACAGATGAATTTGTACTGCGAGATTGGCCGGCTGGTCAGCAGCAAAGCAGAGAAAGGCGCGGCTGTTGCAGCGTCCGAGTACCTGCAAATGACCTATCCTGCGGTCGAGGGCTTTTCTCCCCGCAACCTGCGCCGTATGCGGGCGTTTTACGCAGCCTACGAGAAATCCCCTGAGATCATGCGGCTGGCAATGAACCTCGGCTGGACGCAGAATGTGGCGATTTTAGAGCGGTGCAGCAGCAACGAGGAACGGGCGTGGTACATCCGAGCTGTGCTGCGCTTCGGCTGGAAGAAAGCAAAACTGCTGGAAGCCATAGAATCTCAGACGTGGCTATATTCTTCTCTCGACGAACAGATGACTTCCTGCTATACTGAGGAAAAAGAAGTAACGCAGGAGAGCGAGAGCGATGAAAAAGATACTCTTTGTGTGTCACGGCATTATTTACAGAAATCTCTAAAATCCCCTGTAATATCAAGGCTTTTCAGGCTTGAAGGTAGTGCTACTACACCACTACTACACCAGTGAGTCTCGATGTGACAAAAATTTTGAAATCGAGGTCAAGCTTATGGAAAGCAAAAAGAATATCAATGGAATGGATTATGTGCTGGCAGGAGATTACTACATTCCGGATCTGAAGCTTCCCAATGAGGAACGCCCTATCGGAAAATATGGGCGGATGCACCTGGAGTATTTGAAAGAGCATAGCCCTATGAGATTTAACGATCTGGTTCTGGAAGGACAGCTCTGGACTTACCTTGCCGATTTGAACGAGCAGACACAGGAGCGTTTGTCCCTGATTGTTGAGCAGATGAAGGTATCTGAGGGCGTGACTGAGGAATTGAAAGCAGCAGACCAGATGGCCTGGATTCGAGCCATGAACAGTATCCACAATCGGGCAGAGGAAATTGTGTTGGAAGAAATCGTATATAGATAATATCTTGCCGGACTTCATTTTCGATGGAGTCCGGCTTTCTATATCCAGAAGCAGTATTTTCTGCGTCGGCAAAAAGTGCAACAACTTCGCCTTGAATGCTATTGATATTTTTGCCGATGGAATGGTATACTATATAATAGATTAATGTAGTTTTTTGGATATATAAGATTGGAGTGTATGGCTCTTTTGCAGCAAAAACCCTTGCTAACAGATTAAATGCAAAGGAATTTCGTTGTGCTGTAGACAATTTTGTGCAACAAGCAGAAATGGAATTGGGACAATATTACAAGACTAAGGATGTGAAGGGTAATGAAGGTGTTGTGCGTCATATTATTTTGAGTGAGGTGTTAATTTGTCCTGAATGTGATAAGGAACTGTCATATTTTGAAAATGGCACCAAGCGCAACCCTGTGCAGTTCACAAAGACAATAACCTGCCCTCATTGCGGAAAAACTCATGATACGGATACTTTCAAGCCTGCACTTGAAAATATTTATGATTCACTGTTGAAAAAGGAAATTGTCCGGAAAAAGCGTGAGCCTGTGTGGGTATATGGCACAACAAATGGAAAAAACTGGGATCGCAAGGTGAATGACGAAGATAGAGTTCTTATTAAAATGTTGGAAGAACAAGAGTTTGAAGAATCTGATATACCGAGGGAAATTTGCTGGGGCGAACTTCATAGAACTGGTTATCATTTAGGCATTACTCATTTGCATCAGTTCTACACTAAAAGAAACTATACTGTTATGTTCAAACTCTGGAAACTAACGGAGCGGTATCCCAACAACGTTCGAGAAGCATTACAGCTTCTTTTGCTCAGTTATAATTCGACGCATTGTACTTTGATGACTCGTGTAGTTGCAAAACGAAATGCTAAAGATTTTGTTTTAACGGGTGCTCAAAGTGGTGTTTTATACATTAGTAAATTACCTGTCGAAAAAAATATTCTTTTGGGATTGAAGCGTAAGTCGATTCCATTTGAGGAAGCATATGGTTTATTAGAAAAATGTACTGGAGAACTTATAATCCACAATTCTTCGAGTGAGAAAATGTTGGAGAAAACAGGATCGATTGATTTTGTGTTTACAGATCCTCCTTTCGGAGATTTTATACCTTATGCTGAAGTCAACCAGATTAACGAATTATGGTTGAATCATACAACGGATCGAGAAAAAGAGATTATTATTAGTCCTTCTCAGGAAAAAAGTGTAGCTGATTACCAATGTATGTTGACAAGAGTGTTTACAGAAATATCTCGTGTGCTTAAACCAGACCATTATGCTGCAGTAGTATTTCATGCAGCTAAAGCTAAAATATGGGAAGCTTTTGAACATGCTATCTTAGATTCTGGTTTAGCTGTTTGTATGACAAGCATACAGGGAATGAGAGGCTTACCAATCATACCTTGGCAATCTTCGGTACACAAAGATCTCACGCAGCGCCTTATAAGGAAACAACGATTATTTCCTAAGCAGACATTATCTGTTCGACTTCGGTTTGGCGTTTATAAAAACTGTATGTTTTCAAAAAACAAAATAATTCAATGTAATTGATAGGAAGCATCCAACTTCAACGGTTGGGTGCTTTTCTTTTGCCCTAAAAATTGTTATTCATTATAGATTGAGCATTTTATCGAGTGCGCACCGCAGTGGAAGATCCTCTGTAGGTGCCGTCAAGATTTATGCGCAAAATTGTTTGCAGGCTCCGGCTGAGTGAAGTC
>OHLR01000909.1_pt1 | contig 11311 bp, 9 predicted proteins | sample 1569141 | NCBI WGS metagenome assembly OHLR01 (sample SAMEA3879553, study PRJEB24766) | human gut metagenome | biome: human-associated habitat; feature: feces | place: USA | collected 1985/1987
TAGACAGACTCAATGACAGGAATAATTGATTTTTCAAAGTGTTCCATGGAACGTAAGTCCTCCTGGTATCTGTAAATATCTGAAAAAAATTCAGATCAGTTCTTGCTTTATTGTATCACAGGCAGAGTGGTGAATCAACTTTCAATTGTGTGTGAATTGTACGGGAAAGCGGGCGGAAAAATGGAAAGAACTTTAATGACGTGAAAGTAATTTCTAAAATATAAAAATAGTTGAAAATAAAATCAACATAAATTATAATCAGAACAGATCAAAGAAAGAAGGCAAGACAATGATTATCAAAAACGGACGTGTATTTCAGGAAGACGGAACGTTTGCGGAAAAAGATCTTTATATAGAAGGAAAACGTTTCGTTTCCACAAAAGAAGAAGTGATCGATCAGGAAGTGATCGATGCGAAAGGCATGATGGTTCTGCCGGGACTGGTTGACGTACACAGCCACGGCGCTGCCGGACATGATTTTTCAGACGGAGACGTGGAAGGTTTAAAAGAGATCCTGCGCTACGAGAAAGCGCACGGCATCACCTCTTACTGCCCGACATCCATGACACTGCCAAAAGACGATCTGCTGAAAATCTTCGGAACCATCGAAGCAATCAAAGATGAGCCGGAAGCAGAAGTGATCGCCGGCGTCAACATGGAAGGACCGTTCATCGATCCGATCAAAAAAGGCGCACAGGCAGAGGAGAACATCGTGGCTCCGAACGCTGAGTTCTTCCGCGCATGCAATGCGGCGAGCGGCGGAAAAATCCGTCTCGTAACCCTGGCCCCGAATATGCCTGGCTCACTGGAATTTATCAAAGAGGTTTCCGATGAAGTCATGGTTTCCATCGGCCATACAACAGCAGATTATGACACCGCGCTGGCTGCCATGAAAGCAGGAGCACACCATGTCACCCATCTGTACAACGCCATGCCGCCGTTCGCACACCGTAACCCTGGTGTCATCGGCGCCGCATTCGACGATCCGGAGTGCCGCATGGAGCTGATCTGTGACGGCTATCACATTCACGGTGCGGTTGTCCGCGCGACCTTCTCCATGATGGGAAGTGAGCGCATGGTTCTCATCAGCGATTCCATGATGGCAACGGGAATGCCGAACGGAACGTATTCCCTCGGGGGACAGGCTGTCTGGATGAAAGACGGAAAAGCAACCCTGACCGACGGTGAGACCATCGCGGGTTCCGCTACGAACCTGTACGACTGCATGAGAAAAGCAGTTTCGTTTGATATTCCGCTGGCAGATGCCATTTTTGCGGCAACAAGAAATCCGGCACAGAGCATCGGTATCTACGATGAAGTAGGATCCATTGCACCGGGCAAAAAAGCGCATGTACTTCTGGTGGACGACGAACTGAACCTGAAACAGGTTATTATGTAATTTATTATATAGAAGAAATTTGGAGGAAAAACAAATGTTATTAATTGAAGCAAAAGATTACAATGATATGAGCAGAAAAGCAGCAAACATCATCTCCGCGCAGGTGATCATGAAACCGCACGCAGTGCTCGGCCTTGCAACCGGATCTACCCCGGTCGGTGCTTACAAACAGCTCGTTGAGTGGTACAACAAAGGTGACCTTGATTTCGCAAATGTCACCAGCGTAAACCTGGACGAGTACAAAGGACTCTCCCCGGAGAATGATCAGAGCTATCGTTACTTCATGAACACCAACCTGTTCAATCATGTCAACATCAACAAAGAGCGCACCTTCGTTCCGAACGGGCTGGAGCCGGACAGCGAAAAAGCATGCGCAGCTTACAACGAAATCATCCGCAGCGTCGGCGGCATTGACCTGCAGCTTCTTGGACTTGGAAACAACGGCCACATCGGATTCAACGAGCCGGGCGCAGCATTCGAGAAAGAGACACACTGCGTTGACCTGACCGAGAGCACCATTCAGGCAAATAAACGTTTCTTTGAAAAAGTAGAGGATGTTCCGACCCAGGCATACACCATGGGAATCAAGAACATCATGCAGGCAAGAAAAGTTCTGCTGATCGTCAGCGGCGAAGGAAAAGCAGAGATCCTCGACAAAGTTCTGTACGGACCGGTTACTCCGCAGGTTCCGGCTTCCATCCTGCAGCTTCACAACGATCTGACAGTTGTAGCAGATGAAGCAGCAATGTCTGTGATCAAAGCAAACCACAGATAATTGTTACGATGAATGAAAAGTCCGCCGAATGGGGAGAATATGAAAAATCCCCGTACGGCGGGCTTTTTTGCGGTTTACAAATCCATGTAAATGTGTTAGCATAAAACTAGCGCACAAAAGCAGTGCATAAAATGAAAACACAGTGACGAAGAGAGTACATCTGCATTCGCAAATTTACAGAGAACACCCCCGGAAACCATTCCGGTTTTGCAGGCTGAGAGGGGAGGAGGAGCGGCAGATCGAACATGGCTTCCGAGAGGCGCACCGAACCGTGAGAACAACAATCTGAAACGGTAAGGCTGCGACAGGTTCCGCCTGTTACAGCGGAGAGGTATGGCACATGTACCTGCAGAGGTTTCTGCCGTGAGGCAGGGACGAAAAGAAGTGGTATCACGGGTAAACAAACCTGTCTTCTTCCGACTACAAGAGAGCGGAATAAGGCAGTTTTTTTATTTGAAAGGAGAAATGAAAGCAATGGAAAAAATCAGACCGAAATATTATATCACCACGGCGATTGCCTATACATCCGGCAAACCGCACATTGGAAATACCTACGAGATCGTACTCGCGGACAGCATCGCCCGCTTCAAACGTCAGCAGGGCTACGATGTATTCTTCCAGACCGGAACCGATGAGCATGGCCAGAAGATCGAGCTGAAAGCAGAAGAGGCAGGTATCACGCCAAAAGAATTCGTAGACAACGTATCCACCGAGATCAAGAGAATCTGGGATCTGATGAATACGTCCTACGACAAATTCATCCGTACCACCGACGCCGATCACGAGGCACAGGTACAGAAAATCTTCAAAAAACTGTACGATCAGGGAGATATCTACAAAGGATATTATGAAGGTCTTTACTGTACACCGTGTGAATCCTTCTTCACCGAGTCCCAGCTTGTAGACGGAAAATGCCCGGACTGCGGACGCCCGGTTACCCCGGCAAAAGAAGAGGCATATTTCTTCAAAATGAGCAAGTATGCTGACCGCCTGATCGAGCATATCAATACACATCCGGAGTTCATTCAGCCGGTTGCCCGTAAGAACGAGATGATGAACAACTTCCTCCTTCCGGGACTGCAGGATCTGTGCGTATCAAGAACATCCTTCAAATGGGGTATTCCTGTAGATTTTGATCCGGGACATATCGTATATGTATGGATCGACGCGTTGACCAACTATATCACAGGTCTTGGCTATGATGTGGATGGCAATTCGGACGAATTGTACCATCGTTACTGGCCTGCAGATCTGCATCTGATCGGCAAGGATATCATCCGTTTCCATACCATTTACTGGCCATGTATCCTCATGGCGCTTGGCGAGCCGCTTCCGAAGCAGGTGTTCGGACATCCTTGGCTCATCCAGAGTGATGGAAAGATGAGTAAGTCCCGTGGAAATGTAATCTATGCAGATGATATGGTAGATTTGTTCGGCGTGGATGCGGTCCGCTACTTCCTGTTGCATGAGATGCCATTTGAGAACGATGGTGTTATTTCATGGGAGCTTGTGATTGAGCGTATCAATTCAGAACTTGCAAATACACTTGGAAACCTCGTGAACCGTACGATTTCCATGTCGAATAAATATTTTGATGGCGTTGTGACAAATGCCGGTGCACATGAGCCGGTCGATGATGACTTGAAGGCTGTTGTAACCGACACCAGACTCCGTGTAAATGCATGCATGGACAAGCTCCGCGTGGCAGATGCGATCACAGAGATCTTCGCCTTGTTTAAGCGTTGCAATAAGTATATCGATGAGACAATGCCTTGGGCACTTGCCAAGGATCCGGAGAATGCAGATCGTCTGAACACCGTTCTTTACAATCTGGTAGAGAGCATCGTGGTTGGCGCAAGCCTTCTGGAGCCATATATGCCGGAGACGTCTGAGAAGATCTTAAAGCAGCTCAATGCAGAAAAGCGTCGTGTGACAGAACTTTCGAACTTTGGCCTGTATCCATCCGGGAATAAGGTAACGGATCAGCCGGAGATTCTCTTCGCAAGAATCGATGCACCAAAGATGCTCGAGGAGATCGAGAAGCGTTTCCCATCCAAAGTGGTTGAAGAAGAGCCAAAGCCGGAGAAGAAGGCAAAGAAGGAAGAAAAGGTTGAGATTCCTACACTTGATGCTGTAGTGAAAGAAGAGATCACAATTGATGAGTTTAGCCGTATGCAGTTGCAGATGGGTGAGATCATCTCCTGTGAGGAAGTTGCAAAGTCCAAGAAGCTGCTTTGCTCACAGGTAAAGGTACAGGGCAGAACCCTGCAGATCGTATCAGGAATCAAGCATTACTATACACCAGAGCAGATGGTTGGTAAGAAGGTTGTTGTTATCACGAACCTGAAGCCGACAAAGCTTGCAGGTGTGTTATCCGAAGGTATGCTTCTTTGTGCAGAGGATTTCGATGGAAATCTGGCACTGCTTACCGCAGAGAAGGATATGCCGGCTGGAGCAATGATCAGCTAGGAATAATAAAATAATATATCAAAAACGACCGGTTGGTTTAAAACCAATCGGTCGTTTTTATATATTGTTTCATATATTACCTGCATGCTTCATTATTTAGTTCGCATCTGTTGAAGTTGCAGTCTCAGTCACGATTGCGGAACTGATCATAGCAGCATCAATCTGCATGAAATCGCGGTCGCTGATGTAATATTTATTTCCATCTTCAATAATTTCAACAGTTATAACTTGCGGGTCGGCATAACTCATATTTTCACAACCGGCATTCAGGATGTCAATCAAGCCCTGCGAGAATAATGTTTCGTAATCAGTGAGAGAATAATCGTTATAAGTTCCAGCCTTCACATCGTTGTTAAATGTGTCGACATAAGCAGTTACTTCAGAAGAGGTCTGTGCGAACAGGTTGATCGGGTAAATCGTGACATCTACCAGATAAACACTGCCGTCTTTTCTTGCTTTATCTACCTTGTAATTAACCTTGCTGTAAATATTTTTGGCAAGAGACTCGAATTGCTCCCGCATCTCTGGCGCATCGTCAATATTCACACTGTAATAGGTGAGGATATTGTCAGTGAGCAGGTCAATGTTTGCCTGATAAAGGGCATCTGCATCCTCCTGATTGGCACCGGACGCCGCAATGTAATCCTTGGTTGCACCAAGATAATTGATTGCGATCAAACTCTTGATGTAGGTCTGATACCGCTTCTCCACATTCGCTGTACATGCGGTTAATGAAAAAATTAACAGCATACAAATCGGCAAAAGAGAAAATCGTTTGTATTTTTTTGCATGAATTTTCATGAAAAAGTTCATTTAAAGATCACCTCGTAATAATTTTTATATGATTAAACATACCCTTAGTGTATCATAAAGTGAAAGCAAATATCAATACACACATACTTTTTATTAAACCTTTTAATGCGGTCCCGGAGTGAACCATTATCGTCAATTCAAACGTCCGTTAAAGTAATTTGTATATAGATTGTTAATCATAAATCCCATGTAAAAAAATGATGCATAAACGAAGTTCTTATGATATAATTAAGAAACATATTGGATAATGGACATTCGAAAGGAGAATTGCAGAATGGATGTAACGTTGAAGACCACATCGTTTGGTGGATATGACAAGAAGGCAGTAGAAAATTATATAGACGAATTGACAGCAGAACACGAGAAAGAGGTTGCAGATTTAAAGGCAAACGTATTGAAGCTGTCAGAGACAGTAAAGAATCTCCACACGATGAGAGAGGTTAACTTGAACGAATCTTCCAGCACGATCGAGAACCTCAAGAAGGTAAACGATGAGCTGCAGGTAGAAGTGACACAGCTCCGTGACAAGATGACAGCGTACGAGACAAGAGAAGAAGAGTCAGCGAGCCGTTACGAGTCAATTTCCAGAACTTTGCTGGAGGCACGTGAGAGTGCAGATGCATTGACAAAGCAGACACAGAAGGAGTGCGGGGAGCTGCGCGCAAAGACAGAGGAAGAATGCGACAGACTGACACAGGAGACAAGTGATGCCTGCCGTCAGATGTCAGAGGAGACAACCGCAGAGTGCCAGCGTATGCATGCAGAGACAGTTGCAGCCTGTGAGAGACTCGATGCAGAGACAAAGAGCAAATGTCAGGAGCGCAAGGAATCCACATATGCAGAGTGTGAGCGCGTGAAGCGTGAGACAAGAGAAGAGACAGACAACCTGCGTGCAGAGACGGAGAGCGCATGTCAGTCTTTGAACGATCATACAGAGGAAACCTGTGCAAATATGCGCGCAGAGGCAACTGCAGAGTGTGAGGAGATGCGGAATCAGGCAAGAACAGAGGCATACAATACACGTATGTCTGTGAAGCGTGAGTGCGAGAGTGTAAGCGAATATATGGCACAGATGAAAGCAGCACTTGATAATGTAGTTATTTCCGTAGACAATACGATTAAGGTTGCAGATCAGGCATTCCCTGAGATCAGCAACAATTAGTCCGATTCAGAAAGCAGTATAGACGGGGCTGTCGCACATTGCGTGTGACAGCCTTATTAGATACCGAGGCTTTACGATACGATAAGGGGGCGAGTGGCATGGTAATTGAAAACAAATACCTCAGAAAAGCGATTGAAAAGACAAAATATATTGTGCTTGTAAAACGATATATTATCGATATGCCGGGTTCCAGTCTGGTATATGTTTCACCGAACGCATCCGAGATTGGTATGAATGTCGAGATGCTGAACAAAGGAATGAAATTGTCCGAGGATTATATCTATCCGTCGGATCGTGAGATGGTAATGAAGACCATTCATAATGCGATTGACAATCGTGTTCAGGATTACGTGCACGAATATCGTATGGTTGGAGACGATGGGGTGCTTCGACAGGTGCGGGTCAATATCTGTATCGAAGTTGTGTCAGAAGAAGAAAATACATATGAAGTAGAGTTTTATATCCGCGATATCTCTGCGGAGAAGGAAGAAGAAAAACAGGCGGAGATCAAACGGGCGATTGAAGAGCCAAACAGACGCATGCAGATTTCGCCGACGGGATCCCTGGTAATCAGCAAGCTGGATAATCCGGGCATGATTCCGCAGATTCAGAAGATGGAAATGATCATGAGTGGATTTTCACAACTCACTAATTTGTATTCTGTGTTTGTTGATGAGAATGGCAAGGTGGAATCTACACCAGTCGGACCTGCGACGGATCTGGGTGATTTCTATGATCTGTTTGAGACGCCAACCTACAAAGAGTTTTTCAAAACGATGAAGGAAGAAGTACTGGCAGAGATGAAGCCACATATCTTTGACCGCGAGGAAGGCGGTTATGGAAAGCTGGCAATGGCACCGATCTTCGTCGGTGATAATTTGCAGGGGTTCTGGGTGCTTGGCTCTTATACACCGGATGAGACAGAGCATCTGGAGGAAATTTACGAGCTTCATTGGACGACAGCAGAACTGGTATCGGATTTCCTGCTGCAAAGCTATAATTCTATTGTGGAATCTGCGAAGTCACGTGGCGCGGGCAAGAAGCTGCGTGAGGAGCTTGCACGACAGAGCATTGTCAACAATGCATTGTCGAAGATCAACAGCAAATTAAGCGAAGATGTAGAACAGGTCATTGGCGAGACGTTGCGTGAGGTCGCGCTGCATATGGATTTGGACCGCATGTTCTTATATACATTTGACAAGGACAATCCAAAAGCATTCAGTCTGCGAAGTTATTTCGATGTATCCGGTGAGATGCCGAGTGACGATATATTGACTTTGCTTCCGGAGCGTTTGTATCTTGTGGTAGACGCGATCAAGCGCGGCAATGGCTGTTGTATGCTTGACCGTACCAATATGACACAGCGCGATGTAATCAACCTGATGCGGTATAATTTCCGGGCGGAGATCGCATATCCGATTTATCTGGAAGGAAGATTGTACGGTATTTTGATTTTTGCAGAGTCGAAATCGGAACGAATCTGGACAAAAGAAGAACTTCGTTTCTCACAGAGTATCTCTCTGCTGATCCAGAATATGCTGGAAAATGCAGATGGCGATGATAATGTGCGAAATGTGAATAAACATCTGATAGAAACATACAATAGTTTCCATGAGGGCATTTTTATCCGGGATCTGTACACGGGTTATGTATTCTTCTCCAACAAGGCACTCAATGACATGCTTGGATATGATCTGACTGGTGGCGACAGCCGCAAGATCCTGAAGAATCTGCGCGATAAATTTGAGCATATGGATGGTGTCCGCAAGGATATTGCCGGACGGAAGATCACAAACTGGTGCAGCTATGTGCCAGCATTGGACGAGATCATGGATATCACGGAAGTGCCGATTGAATGGTTACAGGGAGGCGCTGCAACCATGATTATTATGAAAAAAGCTAAGGATAATTAGGAAATTTCCGATATATAGATAGGAGGAACAAGACGTGGCAAGTTCAGACATTGGAATCGACTTAGGAACCGCCAGTATATTAGTCTATGTCAAAGGAAAGGGCGTCGTATTGAAGGAGCCGTCCGTAGTTGCCTATGACAGAGATACCGAACAGATCATGGCAATCGGGGAAGAGGCAAGACTGATGCTCGGAAGAACACCTGGGAATATCGTTGCGGTGCGTCCGCTCAGACAGGGTGTTATCTCCGATTATAAAACGACAGAAAAGATGTTGAAATATTTTATCCAGAAGGCAGTGGGCAAGAGCTTCTTCGGTAGAAGACCACGTATTAGTGTATGTGTGCCATCCGGTGTTACGGATGTAGAGAAGCGTGCTGTTGAGGATGCGACCTATCAGGCGGGTGCCAGAGATGTCTATATCATTGAGGAGCCGGTTGCAGCCGCAATCGGAGCCGGTATTGACATTTCCAGACCATGCGGAAATATGATCGTAGATATCGGAGGCGGTACTTCGGATATCGCAGTTATTTCACTGGATGGCGTGGTTGTATCATCGTCCATCAAGGTAGCGGGCGATGATTTCGACGATGCGATCGTTCGTTTTATGCGGAAACGTCATAATCTGTTGATCGGTGAGCGTTCGGCAGAGGAGATCAAGATCAATATTGGAACCTGTTACAAACGACCAGAGAATATCTCCATGGATATCCGTGGACGAAATCTGGTAACCGGACTTCCAAAGACGGTAACGGTATCTTCGGATGAGACCGAGGAGGCGCTGCGCGAGGTGACATCCCAGATCGTGGATGCAGTACATTCGGTATTGGAGCGTACACCACCAGAGCTGGCAGCTGATATCGCAGACCGTGGAATCGTGTTGACTGGTGGCGGTGCATTGCTGCACGGACTCGAAGATCTGATCGAGGAGAACACCGGAATCACAACGATGACAGCCGAGGAACCACTGACTGCAGTGGCAATCGGTACAGGTAAGTATATTGAGTTTTTGAGTGAGCGAAAGTAGAAAGTAGGAAAACGATGGTAAGAGGGTTGTACACGGCATGGACCGGACTTCGCAACGAGGAAAAGAGAATGGATGTTGTGACAAACAACATGGCGAACGCGGACACGACCGGCTACAAAAAGGTGGACGTTACATCGCAGTCTTTTGACCGCCAGCTGGCAGTCAAGATTGACGATCCAACGATCGGACCGAACATAAAGCAGGGCATCGGCGGCGTGAACCTCGGCGTGAAGATCGGAGAGACGTATTATGATATGTCTCAGGGAAATTTCAGACAGACAGAAGACCAGTACAATTTGGCATTATCCGGCAGCGGATTTTTTACCATCAGCACAACAGACAAGAGTGGAACGACAACGACACGCTACACGCGCGATGGCGATTTCACTGTAACCAGGGACGGTTATCTTGTGACAAAGGATGGCGATTATGTGCTGGCGGAAGGCGGTAATCGTATACAGATTCCGAATGCAAATCTGGTCAAGATCAGCGTAAATCAGGCGGGAGAAATTTACTCTGGCAATACGTATGTTGCGAAATTGCAGTTGGTTGATTTTCAGAGCTACGACGCATTATCCAGCTATGGTGAGAATATGTACGAAGCCGTGGATGGCGCCGTACAGACACAGGCGGATGCAACAGTCAATCAGGGATATCTGGAAATGTCAAATGTCAATATGGTCACAGAGATGGTTGATATGATCGCGGTCACAAGAGCGTATGAGACAAATCAGAAGATGGTTCAGACGATCGACCAGACCTTGGACAAGGCAGTCAATGAAATCGGACGGTTATAGTGGAAGATAATAGGAGGTAGTAGCGTATGATGCGATCACTTTGGACGGCTGCATCCGGTATGCGGGCACAGCAGGTCAATGTAGATACAATTGCAAATAACGTAGCAAATATTAATACGATTGGTTATAAATCACAGCAGGCGAGCTTCAAGTCACTGCTGTATCAGAACCTGCAGTCGACATCGACGAACAATGCAGGCGAGAACAAGCCGGTTGCGGCAGAGGTAGGTCTTGGCAGCCGTGTGGCAGCGATTACAAGTACATTTACACAGGGAAACCTGACGCATGTGGAGAATCCGTTCAGTGTAGCGCTGGAAGGGGATGGTTTCTTCCAGATTCGCACGGAGAGTGGAGAATTGCAGTACACAAGAGATGGTTCGTTTGAAATCTCGCCGGTTGCAAATGGAAACATGCTTTGTACATCTGACGGAAATCCGGTTCTGGATGCATATGGAAATCAAATCATATTGCCATCTAATCGTGTGGCAACGGATCTGGTAGTTAATCAGGATGGCACTCTGGCATTCCCGGATGGTACAGGGAACCCAGCAGTGATTACAGATGCGAATGGACGTCCGGTCAAGTTTGGTATTTACCAGTTTAATAATCCGGCAGGTCTTTCCAAGGAAGGCAGCAACAATTATTCGGTAACCGTCGCAAGTGGCGCGGCAGTTGCGGAGAATGGAAATGCGGCAGTGAAGCAGACAAAGACGCATCAGTATTACACGGAGGCATCGAATGTCGATGTGGCAAATGAGATGGTTAACCTGATCGTGGCACAGCGTGCATACGAAATGAATTCCAAAGCAATTCAGGCATCCGACGAAATGATGCAACAGGCTAACGCTCTTCGTTAGGTAGAGGAAAGGTGACCTTATGGAAAACATCACAAACCTTACAAATAAAGATTATTCATCCTATGTGACACAGGCACAGACGAGCAACTTAACCAATCAGAT
>OHLR01000933.1_pt1 | contig 11102 bp, 7 predicted proteins | sample 1569141 | NCBI WGS metagenome assembly OHLR01 (sample SAMEA3879553, study PRJEB24766) | human gut metagenome | biome: human-associated habitat; feature: feces | place: USA | collected 1985/1987
GTTATCAATTGAATTATCGGGTTCTGTATCCCCGAGATTATAATCCGGCGCAGAAATACCCGGTAATCCTGTTCCTGCACGGAGCGGGCGAACGAGGGTCGGATAATGAGGCCCAATTAGTACATGGTGGCGATATGTTCGCTTCTTTCGAGAATCAAACCAAATATCCGGCTATCATTATAGCGCCTCAATGCCCGGCCGAGAAGACTTGGTCTGAATATAAGGGATTGAACGCCGGAAAAGAAGGGAAGCGTTTCTATCCGTTGAATGCTCCGGCCACACAATCGATGGCCGCCGTCAAGGAATTATTGGATAGTTATATAGCGGAAGGTAAGGTCGATACGAAACGCATTTACGTAACCGGCCTATCGATGGGAGGTATGGGCACGTTCGATATCGTGATGCGTTACCCGAACCTGTTTGCCGCTGCCACCCCGATTTGCGGTGGAGCAAATTTGCAACGTCTGGCAAACTTCAAGGGCAAGACGGCTTTCAGTATTTATCATGGCGGCTCCGATAGCGTAGTCGATGTACAATTCTCCCGTGACGCTAATGAAGCATTGAAGAAAGCAGGAGCTGATGTCCGTTATAAGGAATTTCCCGGTGTAGACCATAACAGTTGGGATAACGCTTTCGCCGAACCGGATTATCTGGCTTGGATGTTCCAGCATAGCTTGTAGCTAGTAAGTCTTGTATCTTTTATAGGCCTTATCATATATAAGTGCTTCCCTTTTATTAAGAAGAAGCTAAATATTTGATAAGGCTTTTTGTTTATCAGTTTTTTATTACTTTTGTCACAAAAGGAGAGAGATGAGTCCATCTGTTATGAAAGACAATGGATTTGACTAGTCGTAATGAAAAACGAATTCATATTAAAAACTCTACTGTCTCATGTTGCAAAAGGAGATTATGCCTCTTTTCGTGAGTTGTTTGACATACAATATGCCACGGTCAATCGTTTTGTGGGATATTTTCTGCCAAATAAGGAAGATCGTGAGGAAGTCGTATCCGAGGTATTCTGTATTCTATGGAAAAGAAGGGAAGAATTGATTGAAATAGAAGACCTGAATGCTTGGTTATTTATCATCAGTAGAAACGAATCTTTCCATTACTTGAAACAGAAAGAGCATCAACGCCAAAACATATCCATTGATGAGCTACCGATAGATTTGTATATAGATACGAATGAGGTAGATAGTGATCTGCTTGACGCCGAGATGACAGAGGTATATAATAAAGCCCTTTCCGAACTCCCCGAACGCTGTAAATTAATCTTCTTATTGGCTCGTGAAGAGCGAATGAAGCATAAAGAGATCGCTCAAGCCTTGTCAATAACGGAAGGAACCGTGGAGCAACAAATGAATATCGCGATCCGGAAAATGTTGGATGCGGTGAGCCGATATTACAATGTCGTTAAAAGGAGAATTCATCTGTTGTTTTAATGAATGTTAAACTCGTGATACCCTTTATAGGTAAAAAAGACTTCCATACTCTTTATTTATAGAATCATTAATCAAATGTAGGCGGCTCCTACAAGTAAAAAGTGTATGATTGTGGATAATCAAGAGAATCAAGAAAAAGAGATAAAGCTGATTTTACAGCTTTTAAATGCGATAAAAGCGAAACACACTTTATCCGTTCAAGAAGCGGAGGAGGGAAAAGAGGCTGTTTTCAAACGGGTGGAAGAGAAGTTGGGACGTCGTTATAATCTGACGGCAACTAGAAGAACCCGTCTATTCCGTTATTGGCCGGTGGCCGCTTCTATCGCAATCTTGATTCTTTCTTCTGTAATCGTTTCTATCGGAATCATCAATAGTCGGCAGGTCTTAACGGCTCAAGCGCCTATTGTCGTGGAAGTTCCGGAGGGTGCTATCACGCATCTCACCCTTTCTGATGGTACTCAAGTTACGTTGAATGGAGGATCTAGCTTGACATATCCGGCCGAATTTTCCGATAACCGTGAAGTGTGCTTACAGGGCGAAGGTTTCTTTGATGTCAGGAAGAAGACGGAGAGCCCGTTCATCGTACATACGAAGCAATTCTCGGCGAAAGTATTGGGTACCCGTTTTAGTTTCAAGGCTTATGATACTGATCATCAAGCCGTGTTGACCTTGGAAAGAGGTTCCGTGCAAGTATTGACGGATCATGGTAAGGACAATATGATATTATCTCCTAATCAGCAGGTAATTAAAGATAGCCATACGGGTAAACTCTATTGCCATGAGGTGGATGCGGAAGATTATACGTGCTGGAAGGACGGTATTCTGGTGTTTAAGGATCAGACGTTGGCAGAAATCTCTACCATATTGGAAAGACGGTTCAACGTGAGGATCGAGATAGACTCCGAGTCGATAAAGAATGATAAATATGTCGCAAGTTTCCGGAAACACGTGAGTTTGGATGATATTCTCAAAAAGTTATCTTACCAACGCTCATGGACATATATTCAGAAGGATGGAAAAATCAAGCTAGTCAAGAAAGTTTAATATTCAAATCAATTTGCCTATGAAGTAGAATTAGGAGAATAGTGTAGGAGCCAACTATTTGAAATGACCTTTTTTATTGTTAATATTTAAATTTGTAATCATGAAGAAAGACACAAAATTTGGTGTAAGGTATGGTGTTCCATACTTTATAGCTCGTGTTATGGCGATTAGCATATTTTTCCTGTTGGCTAATACGGGTAATTTATTAGCTGTTACTGAGTCTTTTTTGCATTTTGATTTATCTGCGAATGAGACTACATTGGAGCAAGTGTTTCATGAGCTGGAAAAACAATCCGGTTATTCTATCATTTATAAGAGCAGTGAAGTAAATCTGAAGGAGGTTTTATCTGTGGATGTTCGTGAACAGCCACTGGAAACGATATTAAATACTGTACTAAAAAAACAAGGATTAACGTATGAGATAAAGGATGAGCATATTATTGTTTACAAGGCAAAAGTAAGCAATGAGGTTCGTGCATTTGTCACGCAACAAAGTAGGAAAGTCAGTGGTACTGTAAAAGATGTTCTTGGAGAGCCTATGATTGGAGTAAGCGTACTAGAAGAAGGAACTCAAAATGGAACTGTAACAGACTTTAATGGAAATTATGTTTTAGAATTGAAAAATGGAAAATCAGTTTTAGTATTCTCTTATATCGGTTATGTAAGTAAAAAAATAAATGTTGAAAACCTTTCCGTAATCAATACGGAATTGGAAGAAGATGTTCAACGGTTAGATGATGTAGTTGTTGTGGGCTATGGTACAATGAGAAAAAAAGATTTGACGGGTTCGGTTGCTCAAGTTTCGTCTGGTACTTTGGAAAATCAGGCTGCTCGTCAAGTGGATCAAGCTTTAACTGGACAGATCGCAGGTGTTCAAGTAATTTCAAAATCGGGAATGCCTGGCGAGTCAACGATGATCCGCGTTCGTGGAGTGGGCAGTATCACGGCCGGATCAGAACCTTTGTATGTTGTAGATGGTTTCCCAGTTGATGATATCCAAACATTGAACCCCAGTGATATTGAGAGTATAGATGTTTTAAAAGATGCCTCTTCTACAGCAATTTATGGTTCACGTGGATCGAACGGGGTTGTCATTATCAACACGAAGCGAGGCGTAACGGGAAAACCGACTGTATCTGTCGATGTATCTTTTGGATTATCAAAAGTATATGATATTCCGAGAATGATGAATGGTCTTGAACTAGCAGAATATGCGTATTATTCGATAAGAAATAGAAATATAGATCAAGGATATAGTGTTGATGATCCGGATCCTACTAAATGGCGTACTCCGCTGCCTACCCCTCAATGGAATGTGTTGAATGGAACGAATGTGGTAGATTGCAACATGGTGGATGAAATATTGAGAGTAGCTGCCCAACAACGTTATACAATAGGTGTTAGTGGGGGAAGTGAAAATATCAAATATCTGGTAAGCGCAGAGTATGTTGATCAAGAAGGAGTAGTACGTAACAGTGACTATAAACGTTTGTCAGTCCGATCAAATGTTGACGTGAGATTGTCCCAAAAGGCCAACTTGAAATTATCACTTAATCCGTCTTTCACAAATAGAAATTCGTCATATGAGAGTAGCTCAAATGAGTATGGGGGGTATATGTCGGGTAGTCCTGTGAACCGTGCCCAACTTTGGCCTTCATATTTCCCGGCCAGAGATGAAAATGGAGAGTATTTCATGTTTAGTCATAATGACGCTTCTCAAGAATGGAATCCGCTTGCACAAGTAAATGAGGTACTTAATAATGAAAAAAGATCCCGTATATCGGGAAGCTTAAATCTTGATTATAAAATATTAGATTTTTTACGGTTTAATGTTATGCTGGGAGGTAGTGTTAATAATTCGACTACTATGCGTTTTGAACCGAGTTTGCCTGTATTTTCTTCAGGAGGTGATTATGATAATGACGCTTTTGGAAAAGATGAGTCTAGAATGAAACTTGATTGGATTACAGAATATACTTTGCATTATAATCAATCATTTAAGAAGCATAATATTCAAGGACTTGTCGGATTTACGGCACAAGCGAGCTGGAATAAAAACAGTAATATGGAGAGTAATCGTTATCCGAATAATCTGATTCCGAGCTTAAGTGCTGTTGCTGGAATATTAACAGGAGGATCTGTTGATATTAATGAATGGTCATTACTATCTTATTTAGCACGTCTTAACTACAATTATGATGGTAAATATTATGTGACAGCTTCGTGGCGTGCAGATGGTTCTTCTCGTTTCGGAAGTAAAAATAAATATGGATACTTCCCTTCTGTAGCATTAGCTTGGCGTATTTCTCAAGAAAACTTCTTAAAGAATCTATCTTTTCTTGATGACTTGAAACTTAGGTTGAGTTATGGAAGTACCGGAAACAATAATATCGGGGGCTATAATCATATCGCTACTATCGATTACCTTCGTACGGTGTTGGGTGGGGCAGCTGTTGAAGGATACGCTCCTGATAGAATTGAAAATCCTTTGTTGACATGGGAAGTTCAAAAATCGGTTAACCTTGGACTGGATATTAGTTTGTTTGCGAATAGGCTTGCATTATCTCTTGATACTTATTGGTCAAAAAACACAGATCTGCTATTGGATGTTAATATTCCCGGTACTACTGGATTCTCCAGTATGACTAAGAATATTGGTGAGGTGAAAAACCATGGAGTTGATATACAGGTAAAGACTGTGAATGTGAAAAATAAAGGGTTTACATGGTCTACCGATTTTAATATATCTACTTTTAGAAATGAGGTTGTTGCACTGGGGCCAACAGGTGACCCTATCATGGGAGGAAGTTCACATATTACTAAAATAGGTCATCCTATAGGTATGTTTTATGGCTATCTTACGGACGGTGTCTTTATGAATCAGGCAGAGGTGGATAGAGGCCCTATTTTTGGCCCTGGAACATCGAATAGCTCACGCCCCGGAGATATACGATTTGTTGATAAGTCGGGTCCGGATGGTAAACCTGATGGCGTAATCAATTCTTTGGATCAAGATATTATGGGTAATCCTTATCCTGATTTTACTTATGGAATGACGAATAATATTTCATGGAAAAATCTGAGTTTGAGTGTAAGTTTATATGGAAGTTATGGTAATGAAATATTAAATCTTGCCGGTAATGGAATTTTGAACAAGAGGGGCAATCGCGTAGGACAATTAGCCACGCAACTGAATTATTGGAAGACGGAGCAAGAACCCGGTGATGGAAAAACACCTCGTCCTAATGATTCGTCTACAGGTGGTAACAGAAACCTGTCTCAGCATTTTATAGATACGGGTAGTTTCCTTCGTATCAATAATTTAAGGTTGAATTATACCCTGCCGATTGAAATGACTAGAAAATGGTTTAATACGAACTCATTACAGGCTCAAATATATTTCAATGTAACCAACTTGTATACATTCACAAAGAATAAGACATGTTTTAATCCAGATGTTAGTAATAGTCTAGATGCACGTCTGCCTGGAGTAAGCTATAGCGATTATCCATTGCCTCGTACATTTGTACTTGGAGTAAATCTTAAATTTTAAACCATTAAAAGATGATTATCATGAAGAAAATAGTAATAATGTTGGGGATTGCATTTCTTACCGGATGTTCTGATTTTATTGATTTGGTACCCCCGTCAACTGCTACAGTTGGATCTGTCTATAAGACAGATAAAGATTTTAAAGATGCTTTGGTCGGTTGTTATAATGCATTACGCTCTCAATATGGTGTTTTTTGGCAATGGGATCTAGCTAGTGATGATGTTCGGCATCAATGGAACACTCTTGACATACGGCGGAATTTGGATGAATATACTTATCAAAATAATGAAGGTTTCTTTTCAAGTAGATGGAATGGTTATTATTCCCTCATATATCGTGCTAATTATATTTTGCAGGCGATTGAAAACATCGATGAGGGAATTGTCCCTAAGAAACAAGAATATATTGGTGAAGCTAAATTTATGCGTGCAATCGGTCACTTTGACTTAGTGAGAGCTTTTGGTGATATTCCGTTAATAACCAAGGTTATGCTAGATGATGAAGCTATTCAAACAGGACGGACCTCGGTAAATGCAGTTTATGAACAAATTATTTCTGATTTGAAAGACGCAGGAGAAGTTTTGCCTGAGAAATATACCGGGAGTGATGTTGGACGTGTCACGAAAGGAGCTGCTAAGGCTATATTGGGAAGAGTATACTTGACGCATCATTTGTTTTCTGAGGCAGAAGCGGTATTAAAAGAGGTGACGACTATGGGGTATGAGCTATTGCCTAATTTTAATGATTTATGGAATTACTCATTAGATGAACATCATAGTGAATATATTTTTGATATAGAATATGAATCTGATATTCAATTGGGTTCTAGCTTTACAAATGATTTTTTACCTCAACAGGCTGAAATTGCTCAACTATATGGTATTCCGGGAGCGGCAGGGAACAGTAATACACCTTCGGATGCATTGTTTGAAATCTTTGAAGACAATGATAGTAGGAAAGATGTGACTGTTGCTAGGGGATGGACAGATGCGGATGGAGTTTATCATGAAATCAATTCTGCACAAGGTGCTAAGACTTATACAAAAAAATATCTCACAGCTATTCCTCGTTTTAATGACAGTCCTTGTAATTGGAAAGTAATTCGATACGCAGATGTCCTTCTTATGCTAGCAGAGGCATTAAATGAAAATAACAAGACTGCAGAAGCCCTTATGTATGTGAATAAAGTACGAATAAGGGCTAATGTGAGTCCTTATCCCAATAATATCTCAAAAGATGCTTTACGTGAGGAGATTTATGATGAACGTCGTAGAGAACTATCGTTTGAAGGTCACCGTTGGTGGGACTTGGCTAGGACAGGGCGTGTTTTGAAGGCTTGTGGATTAGAGGACCGTCCCTATATGGTTCTTTTCCCCATCCCTTTGTCTCAGGTACAAGTGATGAATAACAGTGATATTTTCCCGCAGAATCCAGGTTGGGATTAAATATGATAGGCTGCAATAATTTAACGTATAACAAAGATAAATATGACAAAAAAGAACGAGCAAATTGGAAATTCAAGGCGTGACTTTTTGAAAAATAGCGCAATGCTTGCTTCCTTATTGGCAATGAAGCCAATATCTAGCTACTCTTATTTCAATGAGCAGGAAAACGGTAAGGTACGTCAAGGTAAAATGCATGGTATACAGATTGGAGCCGTTTCGTTTGTGGACGAAGGGGTAGAAAATGTTTTGGATTTTTTACAAAAGGAAGTGAATATCAACACGCTTTTCATAACGGTTTTTACATATGGTAGGGGATTGGCTGGCCGACAGATACCGGGGCATCCTATGCCGGATCATGGTTCTCAAGTGTCGGATGAATCAACCTATCATGGGGGGAATTATGCGATGTCGCATCCAAAGTTTTATGCCCGCACAGTTTTGAAAGAAACAAGAGCACCTGAACATGGAGACTTTGATGTTCTTGCTGCAGTTCTTCCGGAAGCAAAAAAAAGAGGAATGAAGGTCTTTGCGTCAGTGGAGGATCAATGGCGTCAGGATGTTCCAGGACTTTCTAATTTGAGAGAGTATGACTTATATGGGCGTAGAGCCAATACACTTTGTCTTTTCAATCCGGATGTAAAAGAATTTTGGACAGCATTGGTTGCCGATCTCTGTTCATCTTATCCAATTGATGGTATTTTATTTTTTAATGAGAGGAATGGACCTTTCCTTTCAGCGCTTGGTGCCAGTCATTTTCAAAGTATAGATTCGTCTCGTGCTACGTGTTTTTGCGAGCATCATCGCAAAGCGGCTGAGGCATATGGACTTGATTTTAAGCGGGTGACGGAAGGGTATCGTAAATTGGATATTTTTGTTCAGAAAGCGCTTAAGGATATTCGTCCAAGTGATGGATATTATGTGGAGTTTCAACGTTTATTACTTGATTATCCTGAAATAACCGCATATGATGAGCTCTTTGATTTGGCTAAGCATCAAATATTAAAGGATGTATATGCTACTGTTAAATCTATTGACAAGAATATGAAAGTAGGTTTTCATATTGAACATGTCAATTCGTTTAATCCTTTGTTTCGATCTACCCGCAGTTATGAAGACTTAGCAACTATGGCTGATTTCCTAAAAGTTGTTTCGTATAATAATTGTGCAGGTGAACGTTACGCTAATTTTATTCGAAATATAGGATCTACCGTATTTCGGGATGTTCCATTGGAACTACTGATGCGAGTTAATAATCGTTTACTCAATTATAGTGAGAATGAAGCTTCCTTAGACCAATTGCCGATGAGTGGGCTTTCTGCTGATACCGTGTTTCGTGAGACACGGCGAGCTGTTGAGGGCGTGAAAGGAAAGTGTCTTGTTTTGCCGGGAATAGATGTGAATATTCCAACAGGAAAGAACAGCCGAAAAGCAACGGAACAGGATACTTATGAAGCTACGTTGGCGGCTTACAAAGCTGGAGCAAATGGGGTAATTCTCTCACGTAAGTATTCGGAAATGTTTCTTGCAAATTTGAAAGGCGCTGGACGAGCCATTCGTGAAGGAGACAAATTGTGATTGTATAATGCTTAAAACAAAAGAAATGACAAATCAAGAACCGAACATAGTAGAAAAGATCAGGGCGCAGAAAAGTATCGGTATACAAATAGGTGTTGAATCCTTCATGGATGAAGGAGTGGAACAGGTATTGGATATCCTACAAGAAAAAGGTGCTGTCAACGCTCTTTATATTTCAACATTTACGTATGACCGGGAAGGGCATTCCCGGATCATGGTATAGCGAAACCTGATACAGATCGCTATCATGGTGGAAACTATGCAACTCCTCATGCGGAGTTCTATAAGAACACTCGAATAAAAGGTGAATTGTTGAAAGCTCCTGATTTTGGGGATGTAGACATCTTGGAAAAGATTATTCCGGAAGCAAGAAAGCGCGATATGAAGGTATTTGCCTCTGTACAAGATGGATTTAATTACCCGGAAGATGTAACCATCTTCAAGGATTTTTATGAAGAGAATCTGGGTGGGCAGAAAGGAGGTGCTATGTGCTTTTACCAGCCGGATGTTCGTGAGTTTTGGAAAGCCGTGTGTGTCGATCTTTGTACTTCGTATGATATTGATGGCATTTTACTTTTCAATGAACGAGGAGGGCCTTTCTTGAATGCGTTAGGTGCAAGTCATAATCAAAGTATTCAATCATCGCATGTAACGTGTTTTTGCGAACATCATCGTAGGGCTGCTGAGGCTTTTGGTATTGATGTTGGACGGGCTAAAGAAGGATATCGTAAACTTGACGCTTTTGTACAGGCTTCACTTAATGGTAATCGACCTACAGATGGTTATTATGTTGAGTTTGAACGGCTGATGTATGCTTATCCAGAAGTATACGCATGGAATCAACTATTCGATTTAGGGAAAAGTCAAATATTAGCCGATGTATATGGAGCTGTTAAGAGTGTAAATAAAAATCAACAAGTAGGTTTTCATATAGAGCATGTCAATTCTTTCAATCCGTTTTATAGAGCTACACGTAATTATGCTGATATGGCTAAGATTGCTGATTTTTTGAAGGTTGTGGTGTATGATAATTGTGGAGGAGAACGTTATGCAAGTTTTATTCGTAATGCAGGGTCTATCATTTTCCGTGATGTGCCATCTGAGGAATTGATGCAACTCAATAATTATTTATTGAATTATAGCGAAAAGGAAGCTTCTATAGAGAATTTGCCGAAAACTGGACTTTCTCCTGATTACGTGTACCGTGAAACCCGGAGAGCCTTAGAGGGTGTACAGGGGCAATGTGATATCCTGCCCGGAATTGACGTGAATATTCCGGTAGGAAGGAACAGTAAGAAGGCAACACCGGACGATACCTATGCGGCGACTTATGCGGCGTTGAAAGGTGGAGCTCAAGGTGTCATTCTTTCGCGGAAATATTCTGAGATGATGCTGGCTAACTTAGAGGCTGCAGGTCGTGCTGCACGGGATGCTGCGACTCTCAAAGTAGAGACCTCGGAGAATCGCTTTAATTTTTATTAGATAGTAATATAAGCGGGAGGGGGGATTACTCCTCCCGCTTTGTTCTGGTAGGAATAAAAATGTAAGTCAGAGATATGAAGAAAATAATTGTTGCTTCCGATTCTTTTAAAGGATGTTTGTCTTCTTCTGAAGTGGCACATGCTGCCGCAGAGGGTATTCGAGAAGTGTTTCCCGATTGTGAAGTACTGGAAATTCCAGTTGCCGATGGTGGGGAGGGGACAGTAGATGCCTTGGTGCGTGCGATGGATGGTACATTGATCCGTTGTCGGGTACATGATCCGTTAATGCATATTATAGAGTCATCTTATGGTATTCTTGGCGATGGGAAAACTGCTGTTATTGAAATGGCTTCTGCGAGTGGCTTGACATTGGTGCCAGAAGAAAAAAGGAATCCCCTGCTTACTACTACCTATGGTACAGGAGAGCTGATCAAGGATGCTTTGTTGCGAGGCTGCGATCGTTTTCTTATAGGCATTGGAGGTAGTGCTACAAATGATGCTGGAACAGGGATGTTGCAGGCATTGGGTTTCCGCTTTCTTGATGGGAAAGGGGATGAATTAG
>OHLR01000934.1_pt1 | contig 11101 bp, 7 predicted proteins | sample 1569141 | NCBI WGS metagenome assembly OHLR01 (sample SAMEA3879553, study PRJEB24766) | human gut metagenome | biome: human-associated habitat; feature: feces | place: USA | collected 1985/1987
ATTTGTACGATAGCAAAGACTGCCAATGCACATGCAATGATAATCCAAAAGTTCTGTCCGGTATCGGCAGCTTTGAGGATGGCCAGTACAATGGTAGGGAGAAAACCGATGATTTGCAGGTAAGGAACCATATTGAGAGCTCCGATGAAAAGCCCTAAGGCGATGGCCATCGGGAAAGCAATGGGCATCATAATAGACCACACGCCCCAAGAGGAACCGGTCGAAAACGAAATGAGTGCGCCAAACAGGAATACCAAAGCCGGAACCATGCCGGGAGTCAGGTAATTCTCCACAATATGGATCAGAAACTCGCTGGTCCCCATACCCTTGACGATAGAGCCCAAGGACCATGCGCACACCAGAATAAAGGGAACCGAGATCAGTTCGGCCATACCGTTGACAAAGGTATCGAACGCCTTGGTCACGCTGAAGAGCTTGGTGCTTACACCCATGATGCCCGCACCCAGCGCGCCACCCATAAAGGCGATGCAAATAGCAAGTGTAATGTTGGCACTGCGGAAGCATCCCACCAACCCGTTGTTAACCAGATCGCCGGACCAGAAAATGGTGGCAAAGAGAGAACCAAACAGGCAAACAATAGGGATAATAAAGTTCCACATAGTAAGCTTATAATCTGCGGGCAGCTCATTTTTCACCTCTGGAACCAAGGGCTGAACCCCGTCGTCCAGCAGCTTTCCGGTCTCTCTGGCCCGCTTTTCTTCCTTGTACATAGGGCCAAAGTTCAAGCCGAAAGCAGCAACGATCAAAACAGAAATCATGGCAAATACGCCATACAGATTGAACGGAAGCATATTCAACCAGATGCCCCATTCGTTGCCCTCAACGCCGCTTGCCAACAGCTCTGCGGCAATCAGTCCCGTGATAAAGGGACCATAGCTGCTAATGGGAGAAAGCGCAGCTAAATTGCATCCCATGGAATCCAGGATATAAGCCAATTTTGCTCGAGAGATGCGCACCATGTCAGTAACGGGCCGCATGATAGTACCAAGCATGAGGCAGGGCTCCGTATAGCTGAAAATGAAGGCGCTCAGGCAAGTAACGATCTGCCCCTTCTTGGCAGTATTGATAACCTTTGTCACCTTGGTAGCAAAGGCCTCTGCAGCACCAGTGTTACGGAGCATGGCGATCATACCGCCGGAGAGTGTAACCAAAATAATCAAAGATGCATTTCCGCTGAGAGAGGGGATCATATAGTCCGAGATAATTTTGACAAAACCAACCAAAGGGTTAAAGCCGTTCATCATTGTGGACCCCAACCAAACCGCGATGAATAAAGAGAAAATCGTCTGTTTGGTCCACAGGGCCAATCCGATTGCCACGATGGGGGGAATGAGACACAACACTCCATATGTAGTATCCATATAACAAGCCTCCTGTTATAAATTATCTATGGTTTTTTTTCATGGAATCTCTGCTTCCGCAACTACAGGCCCTATCCGAATCTGCAAATCACACCTCCTCACTTTCTCGGTCCAGGGATGCGCAAAACGTAAGGCTTGCAAAATCAAGACACGGCATATCAGCTTTGAACGAGACTGATCATACTATATACCGTATTTTTTCATGAACAGACCAAACGTTTTGCGCACTCCAGTTTCCAGCCTCCCACCGCTCCCAACATCTTCGGTTTTGGCAGCGCGAGTAACTACGGATCACACTTGGTTAATTTCGGTTTTCGTAACCGGATGCGTACATATTTGCAGGGATGAATTTTCCCTGGCCGTAGCGGCCCACAAACTTGGCGTTCTCCACTACAACCTGGCCTCGCAGCAGAACCGTCTCCACCCGACCAGACTGACGACGGCCCTCATAGAGGTTGTAGTCCACGCCGTTAGGGTTATCTGCCAGATGAACTGTCCCCTCATAATTGGGATCGAAAATGACAATATCTGCGTCAGAACCTACCGCCAGCGTTCCCTTTCTCGGATAGATACCGTTGATTTTTGCCGGCTGAGTGGCAATAACATCTACAAATTTCTGGCGGGTCAGCTTTCCCGTGCATACACCTTCGGTCCACACCATATGCAGTCGATCGCCGGCGCCGGGGGAACCGTTTGGAATCTGAGTAAAATCATTCCTGCCGGCCTGCTTGAGCTCTGCCACATCTATACCGCAGTGGTCGGATGAGACCGCCGTCAGCAGTCCGTCGGATAATGCCTGCCAAAGAGCCTCGCAGTCCTCACGATCCCGCAAAGCGGGGGAGCAAACGAACTTAGCCGCTTCATTGAAATCCGGATTATCCAGAACTTCCTTAGTGGTGGTCAGATAGTGAGTGCAAGTCTCGCCGGAAACCCGCTGGCCAGTTCCCTTGGCCTTTTGTAATTCGGCAATGGCCTCCCGACAGGTCATATGAGCAATATAAAGAGGCGTATCGGTCTGACCAGCCAGATAAATAGCCCGGCGCACCGCCTCCGCCTCAGTAAAAGGCGGACGGGAAACATAATGGTAATGCGGCGTCAGTTGGCCCTTCTTTACACACTCGCTGCGGAGGAAATTCAGGATCTCTCCATTCTCTGCGTGCACAAATACCGTAGCGCCAACCTGTCGGCTCTTCTCCAGAATACGGAAGAAAGTACCGTCATCTACATGAAGCGGAGAGCCGTTGTAGGCCATAAAAATCTTGATGCTGGAAATGCCTCTCCGAGGAAATTCTTCGATCTCATCAAAGATACTGTCCATAATATATGTTACCATGGAATGCAGTGCAAAATCAACACAAGACTTATCCTTCGCCCGCACATTGATTCGATAATCAATGGAATCCAGCAGTCCGCGATCCGGATCCTGCGGAGCAAAGTCCACAATGGTGGTCGTGCCGCCTACAATAGCAGAGTCGGTCGTCTCATATCCGGCGGTGTCACGGTTGCCGACATTACACAGGGCGGAAAAGTGAGTGTGCTGGTCTACGCCTCCCGGAAACACATATTTACCTTTGGCGTCTATCACACGATCTGCAGCTTCGTCCAAATGTGTCCCCATTGCGCGGATCACATCGCCCTCCACCAGGATATCCCCCACATACTCTTGTTCTGCGGTTACGATTGTGCCTCCTTTAATCAAGGTACGCATACTGTCATCTCCTAAAATATCAATTCTTGTTTGGTAAACATGGGAAAGCCTACGATATTCTTCTGCTCTGGGAAGCCCCAAGTAGACACCTTGCTGGTACGCAGCCCCATATCTACCATGGCTTCCGCAAATTTAACTGCTGGCATTACCCCATCCAACACGGGAACGCCCAGCTGGGCGGACAGATCCTCAACAAAGTCCACGAAACCAGCGCACCCCAGCAAAATACATTCGGCGCCGTCCTGCTGCACGGCTAACTTTCCCTGATAGGCTAACGCTTCCAATCCCTTCTTGGGGTCCCTGCCAAATTCCAGCACGCTCAAACCTGTGGATCGGATAGAACGGCAAAACTTTTCCGCTCCATAGTTGGACACCACATCCTCTGTAACCTTGCGAGACCGATCCAGCACCGATACGATAGAAAAGTACGGCGCTATAAATTTGGCAGCAGCAATGGCCGACTCACAGATACCCAGCACAGGCTTGGAGGTGACCTCTCTGGCTGCCTGAAGCCCAGGGTCACCAAAGCAGGCGATGATAAATGCATCGGCGCCTTCCTCTCGGTCTCCCCGGATCACTTCTTTCAGGACCCCCGGAACAGCCAAATACTCATCCACATAACATTCGATGCTGTCTGGCCCGGATGCCGGAGTGACCGCCCAAACCTGAGTGTCGCTGCGTGCCACTCGACGTGCTAAATTTTCTATACTTTCAGTCATGGATTGCGTCGTATTGGGATTGATGATTTTGATCTTCACAATTTTCCCTCCTCTTGGTCCAAAGCCTGAACCATCTCCATCAGCAAATCAGCTCCCTGGTACAAGTCCTCAGGAGCGCTGTATTCTCGGATAGAGTGGCTAATCCCGTCTTTGCTGGGAATGAACAGAAGCATGGAGGGGACCGCTTTCCCCCAATTCATCAGATCGTGTCCTGCACCGCTGAACATTCTGCGAAAACGGATACCGCGGTTGCGGCACAGTGTCTCGCTCAGCTTTATCAGCTTAGAACTGCACTGGGTAGGCGACTGGCGAATATATTCTTCGCCTACCAGCTCCGGGTGCTCTTTCAGCACGGAGTCAATGACCTGATCCATGGGCTCCATCGTTGGGTTGCGCAGTTCCACAATAAACTCCACCTTGCCCGGAATCACATTGACCGCTCCTGGGAACACCTGAAGGGTTCCTACCGTGCAGACCATATCCGGCGAAGCGGCCTCAGTCCGTTCCATAAGCTGGGTAATGATCCGGCAGGCTTTCACCAGCGCGTCATCCCGCAGATGCATGGGTGTGCTGCCTGCATGATTGGCACAGCCGGAAACCGTCATGCGATAGCGCACGATGCCCACAATACCATCAACTACGCCTATTTGCATCCTTTCGGCTTCTAATACCCCGCCCTGCTCAATATGTAACTCCAAGTAACACTGGTATTGGGTCAGATCTCTTCGGCAGGCGCCGACCTGCTCCATTGTAAGTCCGTGGAGGGCCAGATTTGGCCGCATAGCTTCATCAATCTCTCCGCCGGTAAATGCCTTACTTCCAAAAGTTCCGCCAATGACATTGCCCTCCTCCTCGGTAAATGCAATCACCTGGATGGGATGCCGATTTTGATATCCCAACTCCTTAAGGCGCTGCACACACTCGATTCCGGACAACACACCATAGGTTCCGTCGTAAATCCCGCCCCCCGGCACCGTATCGATGTGGGATCCAATGCAAATGATCTCTCCCTGACCGGGAAGCGTACCGATCAGATTCCCTACAGGATCGACGGATGTTTGAAGTCCTGCCTGTTCCATGCACTGTTGAACATAGATTCGTCCTTCGTCATAGGCAGGGGTATACGGCAATCGTGTGGTTCCTTCTTTCGGCACAAAACCGATTTGCCCAAGTCGGGTCAAATGATCATATAAGCGGGTACCGTTGATCATACTCATGCGGGGTCCCCCTCAGTCTTATGGGATCTGACAAACTCCTCCAGCTCCTGCAGCCCCTGCTCCAGGCACTGCATGGATGTCGCATAGGACAGACGGATATATCCCTCGCCAAATTCGCCAAAGGCCGTACCGGGTACCACTACCACCTGTCGTTCTTCCAGCAGCTTCATGGCAAATTCTTCACAAGGCATACCCAGTTGACTGATGTCAATAAATGCATAGAAAGTCCCAGCCGGAGCATGGCAGGACAAACCAGGGATCTCAGATATCCGCCTCATCACATAGTCACGGCGCAGGCGATACTGCTCCACCATATACTTCAAGTGGTCTTGTGGACCTTCCAAAGCTTCAATAGCCGCGACCTGGCAGGGAGTGGCCGCACAAGCACTGACATTTTCCTGCAGCTTGACCATATTCCGGATCACATTTTCCGGTCCGGCAGCATAACCGATACGCCAACCGGTCATCGCATAGGTTTTGGAAAGGCTATCAATAACCAGGGTCCGTTCTTTCATTCCAGGCAGAGCAGCAAAGCTTGTATAAGTCCTTCCATCAAAGAGGATGTGCTTATACACCTCATCAGCCAAGATCACCAAGTCCCGCTTCTGGGCCAATTCGGCCAGTTGGAGCAGCGTTTCAGTGCTGGCTACAGCTCCTGTGGGGTTGCATGGGCTGTTTAGAATAATGGCCTTTGTCTTATCGGTAACAGCTTCGGCAATAGCGGATACATCCAAATCAAATCCCCGCTGTGCGTTGGTTTTCACCGACACCGGCACGCCGCCGCACATCCGAATCTGTTGGACATAATTAGTCCAGCAGGGTTCATTGACGATAACCTCATCCCCAGGATTCAGCAGCACTTTCAGCGCCAAAAACAAGGCTCCCATGGCTCCAGGCGTCACCACAATTTGGCTTGCAGGATCGTAAGAGAGTCCCTCTGTGCGATGGAGATACTCTGCAATCGCCTGACGCAGAGCCAGCAGCCCTGCATTTTCTGAATACTTGGTCTTTCCTTCCCGAATGGCCCTGCACCCAGCCTCCACTACGTTCGGCGAGGCAGTAAAATCCGGCTCTCCCAGTGTAAAACTAATGACATGATCGTACTCCAGCGCCTTATTGAACATTTTTCGAATCTTGGAGGGTTGGATCTGCTGAGTGTTATCTGAAATTTGAATCATATAGGTAACTCCTTTCTACTCTGATTCTTCCGTTCCCTTAATTTGAGAACAGTCATCAATATTCCAAATGCCAAGGAAAGCACCGCTGCAAATACGATACGATATTCTTGCGGAAGGAGAAATCCCACGGTATTGACGGGGATCCAAAAGAGAGGAATCGTTTTAAACAGAGTAAAATCGATCAATTCTCCCCAATCTACAGAGTCCACCGCTTGGCGTGGAGTGATATGCTGTCCCGCCAAAAAGCGGATTTCAGCATAATTTCCACATACTCGCATCAGAGCGGAATGAATAGGAGCAAAAAACAGATTATTGGTAACGCTGGTAAAAAAGGCCTGTGCCAGAGCATTTCCATATCCCGGAAGAAGACCTGCTGCCATGGCTTGCCGGGTACCTTGGCTGAACACGGTAAAGGCCAGCGTGACAAGGACGCCTCCTATTCCCCAACTCAGGCTTTTGAACCAAGTCGCCCGGTTGATCTGCCAAGTTCCCTCCAACAGACGTCCGGAGAGCAACTCACCCGCCGTAGCATAGACAGCGAATTGCGCAAAACCTGCCAGATAAGGATACGCTGTATTGACCTTGGCAAAGCCTCCTGTGACGCAAAAGAGTACCGTAAACACAGCCAACAACCCATAAGCAGCTGCCCACCAAATATCGCTTCGTTTCATATGCATCCCCTAACTTTTGTACCCCAAATATAGCAAAATGGAACCGGCGTTAAAATTCAGCGCCAGTTCCATTTTATGTAGTCTGTATATTATTTGGACAAGCCTTCTGTGTCCCGATGTAAGACCAACGAATCTTTATATACTACCAAAGGATAATGCAGTTTAGCCAATGCAGGCGGTACATTTTTCCCGAGTTTTATTTATAGCGCATCAAAATCGATCTTGTTGGTTGATACAGGAAGACTCTGGATCATCTGTATCCGGTTACGCACATTCATTTTGGTATATATGCTGTGGAAATGTTTTTTTACCGTATGGATACTGATATTCATTTTTTGAGCGATATCTTCATTGGACAGCCCGTGTACGGCCAGATCTAACATTTCCCCTTCTCGACTGGTCAAGCCGTACTGGCTGCACAACTTTTCATGATATCCTTTTGCGTAAAAATAGCGGGTGTCTCCCTTTTTTGCTTCATATACTAAACGGTATGCAAAGTGCTTGTGCAACTGCTCCAATACAAACATATCCCGTTCGCTAAACGGAGGCTTATCAGCTTGCCGGTACAATTTCAATAAGCCGACCGGTTCTTCTCGAAAGGAGATGGAAAGGCCGACGGAATATGCCAAGCGATTGGGCAGATAGAAGTTCTGGTAGATTCCGCTGCTATTCACCTGTTCATCCGAAGATGCCATAGATTCCCGAAAAGCACCGCCTTCACAGGTATACAGCGCCCAGCGAAAAGCATCTGAATTCAGGCTTTCCTGCATCCAGACATCGACAGCCTGCTGGGGCAGATGAAAAGCCGCTGGGGCCTGAAACTGATAGGATCCATTCTCCGCAGTAGAGATTCGGGCAAAAATTGCGCTATCATACGAAATCAAAAAAGGAAGCCATCGGTTGAGAATTTCATGCTGCATTTCCTCTACTGTATAGATAAATGAAATATTGTATGCGATCTCATTGAGGCGTATCCATTCGTTTTCATTTAAAAATGCCATATCAATATCTCCCTTAACATTTGTATCCAGCCATAAGCAAAGCTCAAAAAGATAACAGTATCAATGAATTCCGACCACAATCGCAATTAAAGCGTTCCCATCGTAGAAAGCATTCTAACTCGGTCACGGGTGTAGATGCTCGAAATGCAGATGTGCCACATTATCTCTGACATAACATTCTCCCCACCCTTTCTTTGTCCGATCAGGTCTTGGCGTTCACATAAATACACCCGATCCTATCGATAAGCTTCTCGCGTTATGCTACCATTATTATATCAGGCAGAAGGCTGAAAAGCAATTCCAAACAGAAAGCTGAAAAGCAAAGTAATAGGGCTGCATCTCCACGATCACGATGTCGGGACATTAAAAATCTCAATTTTGAAACCATTCTTGACAGCAGGCATTTTCTTCACCTTTTCAGAGGCGAACGAAGCATGAACCTCCGTGTGCAATCTACCTCTGCGCGGGCGGTATCATCGCGTTTTCGCCGCTGCTCATCCGCCTGCTTGCAGCGGAGAACTATCGTGTGATTGTATCCATACCGCCGATAAGATTTCAAATTTCATATTGCTGAATGCTCCTTGTATCTCTTTTACTATGTCCTTTGCAGTTGTGAAATAGATGTTTTTTACAAGTGTAGGGTCATCATACAACTGCCTTCTTACTAGTGTAGCTGCGATTCCAGAAGTGGCGAAGCCATATATCTGATTGTCTATTATGTGTTGTCTTCTCTTCTGTTCTTCTGGAAATGCCTGTACCATTAGTTGGCTTTCCATTAGCCGTTTGTAAATCTCTGCAAGAAATCTACCACTCTTGACTGCTGGGTCAAAAACTTTGCCTCTTTGTTAAATACACTAGCAGGGAGTAAATCAACCATGTCTTTTACTATGTTTTGTGGCGTGATAACTTCCAAGTTGGAATATTTTGAAATGCCTGTTATGGCTTGGAACCTGTCAAATAAATCTTCCATAGGAACACCATCCTCAAAATCTCATTTTCTTCTGAATATCAGTAAGCTTGGTTTTAAGACAGCAGGCAAAGGAAAGAGGATACCCTAAAAATTAGGTATCCTCTCGGAAATTGGGTATCTGGGGCACGCTTTTGGTGAAATCGACGGAGTTTTTACCATCAACACAAAAGGTAAAAGGGACGCCGCGCTTTCCTCATTGACAATTCGACGGGGAATGCTATAATCTGCTATGTCTGAAAAAATGTAAAATTGTATCGCAGAGGTGCCGCCGCGAGGCGGAGAATAGAGAATCCGGTGCGAATCCGGAACGATGCAGTCACTGTGTACGGGAACGGCCTGCGTAGCCACTGGGAAACTGGGAAGGGCAGCGCCGCGATGAACGAAGTCAGGAGACCTGCCTCTGTGAGGAATCTCAAGCCCGCTGCACACAGGCTGATATTTCTGCGAGTTTACCCGCGGCGCGATTTTTTCGCGGCGCGGTGTTGCTGGTTGGAATCGTGAGAGCGGCTGTGGGTCACCATGGCCGCTTTTATATTTCTTTCAGAACGATTTTTGAAGAAGAAGGTAAAGAGAAACATGAAAAAAGCACTTGCAATTCTGCTCACAGCCGTAATGCTGCTGGGCGTGCTGACCGCCTGCGGCAGCAAGAAGGACGACGCTGCCGACGACACGCAGAACACGGAGGACGCCGACAAGGCCGCAGCCGACAATGTCGCCGCGCTCATTGACGCGATCTATGTTCAGGAGCGCACCGATGAGACCGACGCGCAGTGCGAGGCTGCCAAGGCTGCCTGGGACGCGCTGACCGACGAGCAGAAGGCCATGGTCGAGGGTGAGGAAGCGAGCCCCGAGTATTTCGGCCTTGACACGGGCGATGCGTCCAAGGACGATCCCCGCAACCAGGATGACATCGGCGAGAACGAGCTTCTGGTCGTTTCCTTCGGCACGTCCTACAACGACAGCCGCATCAACGATATCAAGAGCATCGAGGACGCCCTGCAGGAGGCCTATCCTGACTGGTCCGTCCGCCGCGCTTTCACGGCTCAGATCATCATCAACCACATTCAGGCCCGCGACGGCGAGAAGATCGACAACATGGAGCAGGCACTGGAGAAGACCGGAAAAGATATCACCACCCCTGCGGCAGCAGATTTACAGCCCGTAGACAAGTGGATCCTGTCCAAGTTAAACACTCTGGTAAAAGACGTGACCGACAACATGGATCACTTCGAGCTGGGTATTGCCGTACAGAAGGTATATGACTTTATCTGGGATGAATTCTGTGACTGGTACATTGAGATCGCAAAAGTCCGTACCTATAAAAAGGATGAAGATCCGGTATCTGCCAATGCGGCACTGTGGACCTTAAAGACCGTACTGACCGAGGCATTGAAACTGTTACATCCGTATATGCCATTTATCACGGAAGAAATCTTCTGTACCTTACAGTCAGAGGAAGAGACGATTATGCTCTCCAAGTGGCCGGAGTACAAAGAAGAGTGGAACTTCCCGGCAGAGGAAGCAGCCATTGAGCACTGTAAGGATCTCGTTAAGGGAATCCGTAATGTCCGCACAGAAATGGATGTTCCGCCATCAAGAAAGGCAAAGCTTTATATTACATCTGAGGATGCAGGGCTTCGCACTGTTTTTGAAGAAAATAAGGAAGTATATGTAAATCTTGCTTCTACCAGCGAGATTATAGTACAGGCAGACAAAAACGGTATCAGTGAGGATGCGGTTTCCGTTGTGATTCCAGGAGCAGTTCTTTATCTGCCACTGGAGGATCTGGTAGATTTTGAAAAAGAAAAAGAGCGTTTGCATAAAGAAAAAGATAAGCTGACGAAGGAACTTGCACGTTCTAAGGGCATGCTTTCCAATGAAAAATTCTTAAATAACGCAAAACCGGAAAAGGTACAGGAAGAGAAAGACAAGCTGGCAAAGTATGAGCAGATGATGGCTCAGGTAGAAGCGCGGCTGGCACAAATGAAATAAATGGTTTCGGATTTCTATAGCAGAGAGGGGAAAATGCCATGGAAGATATTTCAATGAGAGGTGCGGTTGTCCGGATTTCACAGGATAGTATGGAAGCATATTTGACATTGCAGCCGCCGGAGGCCGGAGAGGGATACACATTATCAGAGCTGGTGCGGTATATCCGCACCCAGCGGGTAACCAATGGAATTGACGAAGCGGCGATCCAGGAGATGATCGATGGCGGAGTGTACATGAGAGATGTATGTATTGCAAAAGGACAG
>OHLR01000936.1_pt1 | contig 11090 bp, 9 predicted proteins | sample 1569141 | NCBI WGS metagenome assembly OHLR01 (sample SAMEA3879553, study PRJEB24766) | human gut metagenome | biome: human-associated habitat; feature: feces | place: USA | collected 1985/1987
CCCTTTGGAAAAGGGTGTAAAAAAGACCCGCCACAACTGTGGCAGGTCTTTTTCTGAGCTAATTAGTAATAACGCTTGTTGCGGTTCTTACGGGCGGCCTCGCTCTTCTTGCGGCGCTTGACACTGGGGCTCTCATAGCACTCTCTCTTGCGGACCTCCGCCACGATACCGGCCTTGGCGCAGCTTCTCTTAAAGCGCTTGAGCGCGCTGTCGAGAGATTCGCCTTCCTTGACGTGGATCTCGGACATTTATGTTTTCCCTCCCTCCGATACACCCGGCTTGATCCTGGGCGCTCTTTAAGAGTCATTCACATGACTAACGGTGGTATTATATGAGAAAAATCACGGCTTGTCAATAATCTTTCCTCATATTTTTGAAAAAATCCGAAATTCCGCTCAGTAGGGCTTCACGATCAGGTTGACGAGCTTGTTCTTGACGTGAATGACCTTGACGATCTGCATGCCGGCGATGGCCTTGGCGACCTTCTCGCTCGCCTTCGCCGCTTCGACAACAGTATCCTGATCGCTGTCCACGGGGACGATGATCGTTCCCTTGAATTTGCCGCCCACCTGAACGGCCATCTCAACGGAGGAGGCGACGGTCTTGCTCTCGTCATACTCCGGCCACGCGCACTGCATCGCCATCTTGCCCTCGTACTTGGCGGCAAAGCCCTTCTGCTCCCAGAGCTCCTCGACCATGTGGGGCGCGAACGGAGAGAGCATGAGCAGCAGCGCCTCAAAGTCGCCGCGGCTGACGCCGTTCGAATAGAACTCGTTGACCATAGCCATGAGGGCGGCGATGGCGGTGTTCATCTTCAGCGTGTCAATATCGTCCGTGACCTTCTTGATGGTCTTGTGGACGATGGGCGCGTTCTTTTCGGAAACGCCATCTTCCTCCGTCACCTGATCGGCAAGGTTCCACACGCGGTCTAAGAAGCGCTTGCAGCCCTTGACGGCATCGTCCGACCAGGTGGCGACCTTTTCAAAATCGCCGATGAACATGATATAAAGGCGCATCGTGTCCGCGCCGTAAGCCTTGACGACATCGTCGGGGTTGACGACGTTGCCGAGGGACTTGCTCATCTTGACCGCCGGGCGCAGCGCCTGATTGCCGTACTTGGCGATCAGCGCGTCCTTCTCCTCCTGCGTGGAGACGTTGCCGACGTAGTGCGGGTTCTGGCCGAGGATCATGCCGTGGCTCGTGCGCTTGGCATAGGGCTCCTTCGTGTGGACAACGCCGATGTCGTAGAGGAACTTGTGCCAGAAGCGGGAGTAGAGAAGGTGCAGCGTGGTGTGCTCCATGCCGCCGTTATACCAGTCCACAGGGCCCCAGTACTGCTCCGCCTCGTGAGAGACAGGCTCATGGTCGTTGTGCGGATCCATATAGCGCAGGAAGTACCACGAAGAACCCGCCCACTGGGGCATGGTGTCGGTCTCGCGCTTGGCGTCGCACCCGCACTTGGGGCACTTGGTATTGACCCAGTCGGTCATCTTGGAGAGCGGGCTCTCGCCGTCGTCGGTCAGCTCGTAGCTGTCCACCTGCGGCAAAACGAGCGGAAGCTCCTCTTCGGGCACGGGCACCCAGCCGCACTTCGGGCAGTTGACGAGGGGGATGGGCTCACCCCAGTAGCGCTGACGGGAGAAGACCCAGTCGCGCAGCTTGTAGTTGACCTTATCACGGCCCTTGCCGTTCTCTTCCAGCCAAGTGATCATCTTCTTTTTGGCATCGACCACGGACAGGCCGTTCAGGAAGCCGGAGTTGACCAGCGTGCCGGTGGCAACATCGGTAAAGGCAGCCTCATCCAGATTGGACGGGGTGTTGCCCTTGACCACCTCAATGATGGGCAGGCCGAACTTCTTGGCGAACTCCCAGTCGCGGGTATCGTGGGCGGGCACGGCCATGATGGCGCCGGTGCCGTAGGTGGACAGAACGTAGTCGGAGATGAAGATGGGAATCTCGGTCTCGTTGACCGGGTTGATGCCCATCACGCCGTCCAGCTGCACGCCGGTCTTTTCCTTGTTCAGCTCGCTGCGCTCAAAGTCGCTCTTGCGGGCGGCTTCATCCTGGTATGCCTTTACGGCATCCACGTTCTTGATCAGCCCGGCATCGATCCACTTTTTGATGTAGGCATGCTCCGGGGAGATGACCATGTAGGTAACGCCGAACAAGGTATCCGCGCGGGTGGTATAAACGGTCAGGGTATCACCAGCAGAGGTTTCAAAGTTGACCTCAGCGCCATGGCTGCGGCCGATCCAGTTGCGCTGCTGGGTCTTGACACGGTCGATGTAATCCACCTGGTCCAGGTCATCGATCAGGCGGTCCGCGTAAGCGGTGATCTTCAGCATCCACTGGCTCTTCACGCGCTGCACAACGGGGCTGCCGCAGCGCTCGCACACGCCGTTTACAACTTCCTCGTTGGCCAGAACGACCTTGCAGCCGGTGCAGTAGTTGACGGTGGTAGCCTTTTTATAAGCCAGACCGTGCTTGTACAGCTGCAGGAAGATCCACTGGGTCCACTTGTAGTATTCGGGGTCAGTGGTGTTGATCTCGCGGTCCCAGTCAAAGCTCAGGCCCAGTGCCTGCAGCTGGCTCTTGAAGCGGGCCACGTTCTTGGCGGTCACGATTTCCGGGTTGATGTGGTTTTTCAGGGCATAGTTCTCGGTCGGCAGGCCAAAAGCATCCCAGCCCATAGGGTACAGGACATTATAGCCGCACTGACGCTTTTTGCGTGCCACAATATCCAGCGCGGTATAGCTGCGGGGGTGGCCAACATGCAGGCCGGCCGCAGACGGGTACGGGAATTCTACCAGTGCATAGAACTTGGGTTTGGAATGGTCGATCTCAGCATGGAAGGTGTGTTCATCCTGCCATACCTTTTGCCATTTGGCCTCAACGGCCTTGAAATCATATTTCATAAAGCTTCTCTCCCCACAGAAATTTGTGCGTACTGTGCTTTTGCGCTCCGCATCGGCTCCCCTGGAGGGGAGCTCCGGCGCAGCCGGTGAGTGGTGGTTCGGCGTCACGCACCCCTGTATTTTATGTTCTTTCGGGGTGCCAGCTCCCCTCAAGGGGAGCCATCCAGCATCCATGTTTACGCCTGCTCTTCTGGCTTTTCTTCCCATTCTTCGGCGGGCAGCTCCTTGGCGTCAGCCCACAGGTGCTCCAAGTCATAGAAGTCATGGGCTTCCGGCGTAAATACATGCACAATCACGCTGCCGTAATCCAGCAGCACCCAGCGGTTGCCGTCATGGCCTTCGGTGCGCAGCACGTTCACGCCTGCGCGGCCCAGCTGGAAGTCCGCCTCGTCTGCCAGCGCGCCCACATGGGTGGTGGAATTGCCGGTTGCGATCACGAAATAATCCGTTACCGTGGTCAGGTTTTCCACATGCAGGATGCGGATATTATAGCCTTTTTTCGCGTCCAGCGCGCGGGCCAGACGGATGGCAAGTTCTTTGCTTTCCATTCAATTCTCCTTTGTTGCGGGATCTATCATTCTGACGGGGTGCTGTCACCATCGGTGCTGTCCCCGTCCGTGCTGTCATCCGGCGCCGGGGTTGCGGTATCATAAACATCCGTTGTGGCCGAACCGTCAATGTTGTTTGTCTGCTGTGCGTTAGAAATTTCCTCGTTCAGGGTTCCCATAAACTGCACGCTGGGGTCAGATGCCGTCAGGCCGCTCAAATCAAACAGGCCGTCATCCCCTGCAATGTTCAGCTGGCTGGCATCCACCGGGCCGGTATTCTCGCGGAAATACTCGTTCAGCAGGTCTGCCGTTTCCTGCCTTGCCACCACAACGGTGCTGTTGCCGTTATAGCTGATGGCCTGGCCCATATACACGGGAGCCTGGCAGAACATAATGTTGGAGCTGGAAATTTTCAGCATACTGACCGCCACGCTGACAAGCTCGGTTGCGCTCAGGTCGGTTTCCATCTGGCTGGTGATGACCGGCAGCAGCTTGGCGATATCCCATACCGTCATGCTGCGCATACGGGCGAACAGCGCCGCATAGAAGTACCGCTGCATCCGCAGGCGGCCCAGGTCAGAGTCCGCATAAATGTGGCGGGTGCGCAGGAAGAACTCTGCCGCCGCGCCGTCCATGGTCTGGTAGCCCTGGCTCAGGTGGCTGCCGCCGTAATCCATATCCTGCGGCACATACACCCGAATGCCGCCGAAGGTATCAATGATCTGGGTCAGCGCTTCCAGCCGGACGGACAGGTAGCCGTCCACATGCAGGCCAAAAATGTTATAGATCTCATCGGCCAGCGCGCTGATGTTGTTGCCGCCGTTGGAGCCCTGCGTTTTGGCAATGGCGTTGATCTGATAATTGCCGGAGAAGCTGGCATCCGTGGTAACAAAGATGTTGCGCGGGATCTGCAGCATCTTGACCTGGCCGGTCTCATTGTTGAAGTGCAGGTACAAAATCATGTCGGTCATGCCGTCATCTACCTGCGAATCGGTTTCCTGCCCGGTCTCGGTAGAGCGGTCAATGCCCACCACCAGCAGGTTGAACTCTTTGCCCGCATACTCTTTGGGGGTGTTGATCAGCTGGTTCAGGCTGATGGACCCCGCCGACGGTGCAATGGCGTGCATGATAAAGACGACCGTGCCAAAAAAGATCACAGCGATGGCCAGCAGGGTGCCCAGTAACACCTTCCACCAGCCGCCTTTTTTCTTTTTCTTGCCGTTCGGGCCATAGGGGCCTGCGCCGCCTTTGCCTTTGCGGTTGCCGCCCTTGGGCGGTTTGCCACCGCCGCCTGCGGCAGATTTGCTGCCGCTCTTGCCTGCGGCGGATTTTCCGCTTCCGGCTGCCGGTTTCCCGGCGCTGCGTGAAGCCTGCATAACGGTGTCCTCCTGCTGCGGCGCGGCCTGGGGTGCAGCGGGCTGGGCTGCCGTTTGGGCAGCGCGGCGGGCCACACGTGCCTGATACTCTGCATCCGCGTTCATATCATAATGTGCGCGGCTGCCTTTGGTTTCGTTCAGGTCCAGCCGGCGCACCTGGGTGCGGGTGGCCCCCTGTGCGCTCTGGCTGCGGGCGCGGCGCTGCAGCTCCAACGCCTGGCGCTGGGCGCGGGTCAGGGGCTGCTCGCTCTGGGCAGCGGCCTGGGCCTGCTGGCGCGCGGCAGCTTCGCGGGCAGCGCGGGCTTCCTGGGCCTGCTGCTGGGCAGCAGCGGCGCGGGCTTCCTGCTCTTTCTGCTGGGCGGCGCGGTAACGGTCAACATCGGTTTGCTGCACACGGTTAAAGCTGCGGGTGCGGCGGGTGTTATTGGCGGCAAGCTGCTGTGCACGGCGGCGGGCAGCTTCGTACTCATCCTGATTCAGCGCACTGCCTGTTTTCACAGTACGCCCGGTGTTCACCGTGCGCGGCGCGTCACCAGCATGGTAGACATTGCGCGGCGCATCGCCGGTGTTTACCCTGCGGATCTCGCTCATAACGTTCCTCCCTTTTATTCAAACGATGGGAACTGGTCTTTCATCTTATTCGGTTACGGCACACCCGCAAAAGGCAGTGCCTGCCCCTTTATCGGGTGCAGGCCGCGCGGGCATCATCCAGTGCGGCAACGGTATCGGGGTCCAGTGGGTTGCCTTTTTCGCGCACAAAGGCAATGCTTTGTTCCAGTGCATGGCACAGCGCCAGGTCCAGGTTCTGCATTTCCTCGGCACGCAGCGCCTCCACACCGGGGTAATCCCGTTCGGCACTGGTCATATCCGCCATGTAAATAATCTTGTCCAACAGGCTCATGTTCTGTTTGCCGGTGGTATGGCACTCAATGGCAGATAAAATTTCCGGGTCCGTCACGCCCCACTGTGTCTGGCACAAAACCGAGGCTGCGTACCCATGCCACACCGGCGCAGGGCGCTTGGCGGCATTTTTAGCTATTATAGCATTGTCAGCAAAAATCTGCAACATCTCTGCCTTGGGCAGTTCTTTCGCGCTGTCGTGCAAAAGTGCCGCTAATGCGGCCTTTTCCTCATCCGCGCCATAGCGTTTTGCCAGCTTGACTGCCATTTTTTTTACATTTATGGTGTGCTTGTAACGCTTTTCGCTCAAACGGCTTTTTACCAGCGCTTTTGCTTCGTCCACTGTCATCAAGATCCGCATCCTTTCCCTATTTTATTGTACCCTATCTATGGCTTCAAATCAGCTTGCCGTACAGCCCGTTCCGGTGTATCACATCCACCACCGGCGGGGGCAGCAGCTCCTTCAGCCGGGCAGGGGGATACTTTCCTGCGCGGATATCGCTGGAGGCACACTCCAGCACCGGGGCATCCGCAAACATGATCTTCCCGCCTGCTTCTTCCAGCTTTTGGGCTGCTGCACGCAGAGCGTCGCCATCGCCGGGTTCCCGGCTTTGCACCACCAGGGTGACCATAGCCAAAATTTCCCGCCAGCGGTACCATTCATCAAATGTTTCCAGCATATCGCTGCCAATTGTCATATACAGCTGAGCGCCGGGATACTTTTCCTGCAGCATGCTGACGGTATTATAGGTATAGCTGCGGCCCGCGCGGTCCACTTCCCACTGGCTCACCTGCACCTGGGGGCCAAGCGCCTTAAAGCATTCGCACATGGCAAGGCGCAGTTCGCCCGGCGTTGCGCTGGCGTGCTTGTGGGGTGGGATGCCCGCCGGCATAACCAGCACCACATCCGGCTGCACCGCCTGCATGGCGGCCCGCAGGTTGTTCATGTGCCCGGCGTGGGGCGGGTCAAATGTGCCGCCAAATAGCAGTGCTTTCATCTTACTTTTTCAGCAGTTCCGCATAAGCAGATTCCTTCGGCTTTTTGCGGAACAGCACAAACTTGCGGCCAATCACCTGCACGCACTCTGCATGGATGGCTTCGCACAGGATGTCGGCAGCCTCGCGGGCATCATACTCGCTGTTTTCCAGCACCTTCAGCTTGATCAGCTCGCGGGCTTTGATGCAGTCATCCACGCCCTTGATCAGCGTTTCATCAATTTCGCCCTTGCCGATCTGGAAAACCGGCTCCATGGTGTTAGCCATGCCGCGCAGTGCGGCGCGCTGTTTGCTTGTCAAAGACATTGTTCGCTCCTTATTGTTCAGTCAAAATCAAATCGTTCTATTCAGTTTTTCTCTGCGGCTCATTCGCCCAAAAATGCGGCGAGCTCGGCTTCCAGCTTTTCCATGGCGCGGCCGCGGTGGCTGATGGCGTCTTTTTCGGCATCGGCCAGCTCGGCATAGGTGCGGTGTGCAGTGTTGGGTACCGTGCCGCCGCCGGGCAGGCCGACGTCATCGGGGACAAACAGCGGGTCATACCCAAAACCGTTATCGCCCGCCGGGGTCAGGGCCACACTGCCGGGGCATTCGCCGGTCACAACCAGCTCCCGCCCATCCGGCAGGATCAGGCAGACCGCCGAAACGAACTTGGCGGCGCGCTGTCCCACCGGCACATTCTGCATCTCTGCCATCAGCTTTTCGTTGTTGGCGGCATCGTTGCCGTGCTCACCCGCATAGCGTGCGCTGTACACGCCGGGTGCCCCGTTCAGGGCATCCACGCACAGGCCGGAATCATCCGCCACGGTGGGCAGGCCGGTTGCCTTGCAAAAGGCTTCGGCCTTAATCTTTGCGTTTTCCGCAAAGGTGGTTCCGGTTTCCTCCGGGTCCAGGGTTACACCCAGTTCCCGCAGGCTTTTTACCTCGTGGCCGCAGCGGGTCAGGATGCGGCGCAGCTCTTTCAGCTTGCCCGCATTGTTGGTAGCTGCACAAACGATCATGCCTGTTCCTCCCCTGCCTGCTCCGTTTCCTCTTTTTTATGCTGCGGAACCTCCGGCAGCAGGGCTTCGGCAAAATCGGTGGCGGAGAAGAAGATCAGGTCGTCGATCTTTTCCCCCACGCCCACAAAACGGATGGGCAGGCCCAGCTTTTCGTGCACACCGATGATGCAGCCACCCTTGGGGGTGCCGTCCAGCTTGGTCAGCACAACGCCGGTGGCACCGGCGGCGCGGCAGAACTCCTGCGCCTGGCTGATGGCGTTCTGGCCGGTAATGGCATCCAGCACCAGCAGCACTTCCAGGCTGGCATCCGGGCTGGCCTTTTTCACGCTGCGGCTGATCTTTGCCAGTTCGTCCATCAGGCCCTTTTTGTTGTGCAGGCGGCCTGCGGTATCGGCAATGACCATATCATAGCCGCGGGCCGTGGCGGATTTGACCGCATCAAAAATCACGGCTGCGGGGTCAGCGCCCTCGCCCGCCTTGACCAGCGGCACCCCGGCACGGTCAGCCCAGGTTTCCAGCTGTTCGCTGGCCGCTGCGCGGAAGGTATCGCCTGCCGCCAGCATGACCCGCTTGCCCAGATCCTTGTACAGATAAGCCAGCTTGGCAATGGTGGTGGTTTTGCCCACGCCGTTCACGCCCACAACCAGAATAACCGCCGGTTTGCCGCTCAGGTCCAGGTCAGTTTTGGGGCTTACCTCGCGGCGGATGATATCGCGCAGGGCATCCAGCGCTTCCTGGCCGGTATGCAGGCCGTTGATCTCTACCTCATCGCGCAGCTCGTCCACCAAACGCACCGCGCAGCTGGGGCCGACATCGGCCAGAATCAGCTGCTCTTCCAAATCATTATACAGGTCATCATCAATAACAGAGCTGGTCAAGGTGTTGACGATGTTCTGGAAAAAGTCCGTTCTGGTTTTTTCCAGGCCATCGCTCATTTTCTTCTTTTTCTTAAAAATATCGAAGAATCCCATGGCGGTTCCTCCTTTGAATTAACTGATCAGATCAGCGGAAACGTTTTCAAGGTCAAGGCGCAGGATCTTGGAAACACCATCCTCCTGCATGGTCACGCCGTACAGCACATCAGCTGCTTCCATGGTGCCGCGGCGGTGGGTGATAACGATGAACTGGGTGCGTTCGGTCATGCGGCGCAGATACTGCGCATAGCGCGTAACGTTCACATCGTCCAGTGCAGCTTCAATTTCGTCCAGGATGCAGAACGGCGACGGGTTGACGGCCAGAATGGCAAAATAAATGCTGATGGCCACCAGCGCCTGTTCGCCGCCGGACAGAGCCGACAGGTTTTTAATGACCTTGCCGGGGGGCGAAAACTGAATTTCAATGCCGGAGTTCAGCACATCGTTCTCATCCGAAAGATAGAGCCTCGCCGAACCGCCGCCGAACAGCTCGCGGAAGATCGCACCGAAGTTGCGGTTGATCTCCTTAAAGCTGGCGGTGAACATCTCCTGCATTTCGCTGCACAGCTCGGCAATCATTCGGTTCAGCTCTGCGCGGGATTTCTCCACATCGGTGACCTGTGCTTTCATGAAGTCGTACCGTTCTTTAACTTCCTTGTACTCTTCGATCGCGCCCACATTCACGTTGCCCAGCGCGCGGATCTTGCCGCGCACTTCGGCCACCTGGCGGCGCAGGTCTGCCACATTGGCAAAGGGTACACAGAGCTTTTCCGCCTCGGCTTCGGTCAGCTGGTATTCCTCCCACAGCTTGGATGCCGTGGTGTTCAGCTCAGTTTCCGCCGCGGTCTTGCGCTCGGCCAGGCGGGCCATCTCGCCGCTCATCCGCTCGCGCTCATCGGTCAGGGTGCGGTTTTCCTGGGTCAGGCGGGTCACAGCGGCTTCCTTTTCCATGCGCTCGGCATTCGCCTTGCGGATGGTTTCCTCCGCCGCGGTGATCTTCTGTTTGTTTTCTTCGCTGGCTCGCTTGATTTCATTGGCGCGCAGCTCATTGGCAGCAATGCGCTCTTTGGCGGCGGCCACATTGGCCTGCAGTTCCCGCACGCGGGCTTCGGCTTCGCCGCTGCGGCCTTTCAGGGTTTCCAGCGCTGCTTCGTGCAGGCTCAGGTCCTTCTCGGTGCGCAGCTTCTGCATTCGGTTATCCGAAAGTTTCTGCGATGCTTCCTCCCGCTGGCGGGTCACATCGCTGGTGGAAGCGCCCAGGCTTTCCAGCTCTTTGCGGTGCGTTTCAATCTCGGCTTCCGCCTGTTTGCGGGCGTTTTCTGCCTGGGCGGCGGCCGCAGTGTTCTCCCGCAGCTGCTGTTCCAGCGCGGCAATCTCCTGCCCGCGGTGGGCGGCAGCATTCTTGCCCTCTTCCAGCGCGGTGTTCAGCTGATCCAGCTCCATCTCGGCTTTCAGGCGGGCCGCAGCGGCGGTCATGCCCTCGCTCTCGGCACCGGCCAGCTGGGCGGTCAGGTTATCCACCTCCGCTTTGCGGGCGGCGGCTTCCTTTTCGGCTGCTGCGCGGCGCTCGTCCAGTTTCAGCACCTTGGCACGCAGTTCGTCCAGTTCCTGCTTGCGGCTGAACACACCCACACTGCGCGCGGTGGAACCGCCGGTAAAGGAACCGCCTGCGTTGATGACCTGGCCGTCCATTGTGACAATGCGGTTGCGGTAGCCAAGATTTTTGGCCACCACCGACGCTTCGCCCAGATCCTCCACCACAATAATGCGGCCCAGCAGGTTATCAATAATATGCTGGTACTGGGGGGCGGTCTCCACCAGGTCGGCGGCCACCTCCGCCGTGCCGGTCAGGCGGCCATTGAATCGGCTGCCCTGCACGGTATCCAGCGGCAGGAAGGTTGCGCGTCCGGCGCGTTCTTCCTTCAAAAAGGTGATGGCCGCGCGGGCGCAGCCTTGGTCCTGCACCACAATGTTCTGCAGCGCAAAGCCAAGTGCCGTTTCAATCGCGATTTCGTACCCCTTGCGCACGCTCAGGATACCGGCCACCGGGCCGATGATGCCCCGCAGCCGCCCACCGCCCGCGGCGCGCATGACGGCTTTTACGCTCTGCTGATAGCCGTCCATGTTGCGCTCCAGATCCTCCAGAATGCGGATGCGCTGGGCGGTGTTGTTTTTATCCGCTGCGGCCTTCTGCAAAGCTTCAGCGGCTTCCGCCTGCTGGCGGCGACGGCTTTCCAGCTTGAGCTTTAAGCCGGAGCGGATGTTATCGTTGCGGGTCACGGCTTCCTCGCACTCTTTCAGGTGCTCGGCAGCAGCGTCCCGTTCCTCGGTCAGTTTTTGTGCCACATCACCCGCGGCGGCTTCCTGGTTTTTCAGGCCGTTCAGCTGGGCGCGGGCCGCTTCCACGGCGGATTGCAGCCCCGCACCCCGCACCTGCAGGGCA
>OHLR01000940.1_pt1 | contig 11078 bp, 6 predicted proteins | sample 1569141 | NCBI WGS metagenome assembly OHLR01 (sample SAMEA3879553, study PRJEB24766) | human gut metagenome | biome: human-associated habitat; feature: feces | place: USA | collected 1985/1987
GTTGGCGGATCAGCGTTTTGCAAAAAATCCGTCAATGGAATTCGTTTTTCGTACCGCTATCTTTCTTTATCTTTTTATGAATACTCGACACATTCCCGTCATACAATTAAAAAATTTTACAAAAACTTATCATTCCCATGTACCTTTCCTTAATCTCACAAGTTTATAGTTAAACACAACAGAGAATGATTGACTATATCAAAGGAGGATCTTATTGTGAGAACAATTCGCAGAAACATAGCAAGAAATGCAAAAAAATATGCAGCAAAAGCAACTGTATCAGCCATGATGTTAGCAGGCGGAGTTATGATGGCATCTCCAATCCTTTCATCAACAGTCAGCGCAGCGACAGAACATTGGAATGATGCATCTGCTTCTAAAACAGAAAGCTGGTCCACATGGAAAGCAAACTGGGATAAATACAGCACAAACTATGAAAATGTATCTTTAACACCAGGAGCGACAGAATCACAGCTTAATTTTGCATACTACAGCAAGACAGAAGAAACACCAAAAGTTAAGATCGCAACAAAAGCAGATATGTCTGATGCAAAAGAAGTCGAAGGAAAACAGACACAGGCAGTAGCGATCGAAGGTGTTCAGTACTATTCAAATAAAGCATCTGTAAATGACCTGAAAGAAAATACAACTTACTACTATCAGGTATTCCAGAACGGAAAATATCAGGATGCACAGAAATATTCTACAAAATCATTTAAAAATTATTCTTTCTTATATGTAGGAGATCCTCAGATCGGAGCATCTTCAGGACAGACAAGTACTGAAGGAGATGCGATGAAAGATAATAACTATGCAGCAAGAAATGATAGTTATAACTGGAACAACGTATTAAATAATGCAGTAAAACAGAATCCAAATCTAAGTTTTGTTGCATCCGCAGGAGATCAGGTAAATAACAATAACAATGAAAAACAGTATGCAGGTTACCTTGGAGCAGATGCTTTGAGATCTCTTCCAGTAGCAACAACGATCGGAAACCACGATTCTGGATCAGCACAGTATGAGATGCATTACAACAATCCAAATGCATTTGATACAAGTGGATATAGAAATACAGCAAAGTATACAGAAGGAAAGACAGCAGCAGGAACAGACTATTATTACACATATGGAAATACATTATTTATCGTATTAGACACAAACAATTACAACTGTGCAACTCACGAAAATGTTATGCGTAAAGCGATCAAAGAAAATCCAAATGTAAAATGGAAAGTTGTAATGTTCCACCAGGACATTTATGGATCAGGATATGATCATTCAGATTCTGACGGAATGGTTTTAAGAACACAGTTAACACCATTAATGGATAAATATGATATTGATGTTGTACTTCAGGGACATGACCATACATACTCCAGAACATATCAGTTACAGAGTGATGGACAGGCACATGATAAATTCGCAAAAACAGAAAATACAGCAAATTACGCAAAAGAAAACAACTGCTACGAAATCGTTGATACAACAAAAGGTGGAACGGTTGTAAATCCAAAAGGAACTGTATATTTAGAAGCAAACTCAGCAACAGGATCTAAATTCTACAATCTGATCACAGCAAAACAGGATTTCATTTCTGAGAGAAGCCAGACATGGACACCAAGTTATTCTGTAGTCAATGTAACAGATGACTCTTTTGAAGTTACAACATACGATGCGGACACAGGAAAAGTATTAGACGGATCATCTTCATATAAGATCGTGAAGAAAGCAGAAGATACCAAAAAAGATGATGAGAACTCAAATACAACAAAGAAAGATGATACAACAGTAGTACAGACAAAAGACCAGACGATCACAGCAACAGCATCTTATAAGAAGAGTGAAACATCCAAAGCATTTAAATTAAATGCAAAAACAAATGGAAATGGAAAACTCACTTACACAACATCAAACAAAGCAGTTGCAACAGTTGATGCCGCAGGAAAAGTAACAGTCAAAGGACTAGGAGTTGCCAAGATCACAGTCAAAGCAGCAGCAACTACAGACTACAAAGCAGCTTCCAAAACAGTTACAGTGACTGTAGCACCAAAGAAACAGAGTATCTCTTTAGTAAATAAGATCAAAAAACAGCTAACGATCAAATGGAAAAAGAATACGAAAGCATCAGGATATCAAGTTGTATATTCTACAAACAAGAAATTTACAGGTAAAAAGACAGTAAGAAAAGCGAAAACAACAACATCTTACAAGATCAAAGATCTGAAAAAAGGGAAAAAATATTACGTAAAAGTCCGTTCTTACAAAACAGTAAATGGAAAACGTATTTATGGAGCCTACAGCACAGCCAAAAAAGCAACAATCAAATAGAGATGATAAAGAATTAGTGTCGTAACTTAATTTATCAGACAGAGCAAAAGCCTGCGCCCGGAATGATAGATCCGGACACAGGCATTCTCTGATTTTTCTTTATAAATAAAAGGCTACGATTTATAGAAAGAAGACAACTTATGGAAAAAGCAGTATCATGGAAAAAAATCTTGATCCTCGCAATAGCAGTGTGTTTATTTGCAGGGATCATAGTCAAATGCAACCAGTTTCAGAAAACGCCATTGGCATCCTATAAAGGACAAAAATATGAAAAAGCAGTTGTAACAAAGATCATCAAAGATAATCTTGCAGAAGACGGAAGTCGTTATGGAACGCAGAAAGTCCTGGTTAAAATGACAACGGGAACCTACAAAGGAAAAGAAAAACAGGCGATCAATCCAAGCGGAACTTTATTTGGAGCTGACTGTAAAGTAGGAGCAAGGATCATCGTGATCGTAAATAAAAGTGGAACAAATGTAGGATTTACCGTATATAGTCAGGACCGTACCATGGCAATCTATGGATTTGCGTTGATCTTTGCAGCGGTGGTATGTGCGATTGGTGGGAAAAAAGGTGTTTATGCTATTTTAAGCCTTGTATTTGCATTTGCATGTATTATCGGTATTATGTTTCCGATGATGTATCGTGGAATTTCACCGATCGTGTTGACGATTATTGTAGCAGTGTTGACAACGATCGTAACATTAGGACTTCTTGGTGGATATTCGAGCAAAACAGTGTCCGCGATCCTTGGAACAGCGATCGGAGTCATGATCGCAGCAGTGGCAGCGATGGCATTTGGAAAAGCAGCAGGGATCACAGGATATAATGTATCGGATATTGAAGCATTGAACTATGTCGGACAAAATACAAAGATAAAGATCGGAGAATTGCTTTTTGCCGGAATCATCATTTCAGCATTAGGAGCCGTCATGGACGTTGGTATGTCCATTGCATCTACGATTCAGGAAATTTATGAAACAGACAAAGCACTGTCCATGAAACGACTTTTTGTATCAGGAATCAATGTTGGAAGAGATATGATGGGAACGATGACGAATACACTGATCTTTGCTTATGTGGGCGGTGCAATAACAACATTAGTGATCAATTACGCATATGATCTAAGCTACAGACAGTTAGCGAACTCTTATGTGATCGGAATTGAGATCATGCAAGGACTATCTGGAAGTCTTGGTGTTGTATTAACAGTACCGATTACAGCATTGATTGCATCATTTCTTGCAGTGCGCAAAAAATAAATTTTATAATTCATAAAATAAATCATAAATACGGTCTATGGATTTTATAAAAAACATCTATAAATCTATTGACACAGAAAAAAATTTCATGTATCGTAAAAACATCAAAACAAGGAGAAACTAAGATGACAACAAGTAAGATGAATAATTGCACATTTTATTACTTTAGCTTTCAGGGTTATTATTTTTATCCTGACTATTTTTGTTGCAATGAATCATCGCCAAAACTTATGTCACTTTAAACCGACAGAGTAAAACATTTAAGGCATGCATTCTTGCAACAGAGTGCATGCCTTTTCTTTTTACTCAAAGAAACAAAGGCCGCACCAGAGAAGCAGGATAGAAACGACTTGCCAGGAAAGGACGAACATCATGATTATTATTTTAAAGAAACAGGCAGAAGAAGCAAAGATCAACGCATTAAAGAAAGAGATGGAAGAGCAGGGACTGGGAATCCACGAATCCGAAGGTGTTAATACAAGGATCCTTGGATTAGTGGGAGATACATCTGTTGTAGATATGCGTCATATCATGGCAAACAGCATCGTTGAAAATGTACAGCGTATTCAGGAGCCATACAAGAAGGCCAACAGAAAATTCCATCCAAACGATACAGTTGTTGATGTAAATGGAGTAAAGATTGGTGGTGGAAACTTCCAGGTGATCGCAGGACCATGTTCTATTGAGACAAAAGAACAGATCACAGAAGTCGCAAACGATGTGAAGAATTCTGGTGCAGGATTATTAAGAGGAGGAGCTTTCAAACCAAGAACTTCCCCATACTCTTTCCAGGGACTTCATGGAGAAGGATTAGAATTATTATTAGAAGCTAAGAAAGCAACAGGACTTCCAGTTGTTACAGAGATCATGGATGCAAGTCATCTTCCATTATTCGAAGATGTGGACCTGATTCAGGTTGGAGCAAGAAATATGCAGAACTTTGAATTATTAAAAGAATTAGGAAAGATCAACAAACCAATCTTATTAAAGCGAGGACTTGCAGCAACGATCGAAGAATGGTTAATGAGTGCAGAATACATTATGGCAGGTGGAAATGAAAATGTAATCCTTTGTGAGAGAGGAATCCGAACATACGAAACAGCCATGAGAAATACATTAGATCTTTCTGCAATCCCTATGATTAAGAAGAAATCCCATCTTCCAGTCATGGTAGATCCATCTCATGCAACAGGAATCAGAGATATGGTAGAGCCAATGGCATTAGCAGCGATCGCAGCTGGGGCCGATGGATTAATGGTAGAAGTTCATAATGATCCAGCCAAAGCATTATGTGATGGACCACAGTCACTGACACCAGAACAGTTTGATACATTGATGAAGAAGGTAAATAAGACAAGAGAATTCTTTCAGGCATTATAACTAGAAAAAATCTTGCTGAGAATTGTAAATTGGGATATACTATAACTAAAGAAAGAAAAAGACAACCCGGGAATCCATTGATTTCCGGGTGTTTGTCAGTTTTATAGATTCTAGGGAAAAAGGAGAGATATCTTATGAAAGTAATCGTCGGACTGGGGAATCCGGGAAAGAAATATGACAACACAAGACACAATATTGGATTTGAAGCCCTTGATTATATTGCAGACAAAGAAGGCATAAGTATAAATACAGGGAAACACAAAGCATTGATCGGAACTGGTTATATGGGAGGAGAAAAAGTCCTTCTTGTGAAACCACAGACATTTATGAACTTAAGCGGGGAAAGTCTTCGTCCAATCATGGATTTCTATAAATTAGAGCCAGAAGATTTTATCATTATTCATGATGATATCGACCTTGATGTTGGAAGACTGCGTATCCGAAGAAAGGGAAGTGCAGGGGGACATAATGGACTGAAAAGTATCATCAGTCATTTAGGAAGTATGGATTTCCCAAGGGTGAAGATCGGTGTTGGAGAGAAACCAAAAGGATATGATCTGGCAGATTATGTATTAGGACATTTTACAAAAGAAGAACAGGCAATCTTTGCGGAACGTTTTGATGAAGTGTACGATGCAGTACAGCTGATCGTTATGGGCGACATCACAGAAGCGATGAACCGCCACAATAAGAAAAAGTAGGGATAGAAAGTGTTAGAAAATATATTAAAAGACGATCCGGTATACAGACAATTAAAGGATGAGGTCGAAGATTACTGTGGCCCGGTTCTTGTATCAGGATGCACCGATACAGCCAAATGGCATCTGACCAGTCTGATCGGAAATCATAAGAAAAAGCAATTTAAGATCATCATCGTACCAGACGAGAACAAAGCAAGACAATGGGTCGAGGCAAGTCATTTCTTTGGAGAAAAGGTTCAGTATATTCCAGCAAAAGATCCATTATTCTATACAGCCGATGTTCATGGAAATGCAATCGCAAGAGACCGTATGCTGGCGATCAAGAAGATCGTGGATGACAAATGTGGAACCTTTGTGATGACGATCGATGCTGTGATGGATCAGGTTGTTCCATTAAGTGATATCAAGAATCATAAGATGACGTTTAAAATGGGAGAGACACTGGAAGAGGCAACGATCGCAGAAGAATTTGTTGCCAGAGGCTACGAAAAAGCACCATTTGTTGAGGCTCCAGGCGAGTTTGCTGTGCGAGGAGGAATCATTGATATTTTCCCATACACGCAGGAAAGCCCATATCGTATCGAACTATGGGGAGATGAAATTGATTCGATCCGAAGTTTTGATAAAGAAAGCCAAAGATCCATCGAAGAAGTCGATGCTCTGACCATTTATCCGGCATCAGAGATCATTTTAAACCAGCCAAGGATTGAACATGGTCTTCGAAATATGGAAGAAGATTATGAGAAGTTATCACAGAAGTTTAAAAAAGAAAAAAAATATGATCAGGAAGCCCGCCTAAGAAAAGAAATGGACCGTGTTCGTGAGGAATTAAGGGAACTTCATATGTTGATCGGAGTAGAAGGTTATCTCCCATATTTTTATGAAAATACAGAATGCATCTTAGATTATTTTCCAGAAGAAAGCATGATCTATATGGATGAACCAAAACATATCAGAGAACGTGCAGATGCATTTTATCTGGAATTCTCAGAGAGTATGAAAAGCCGTCTGGAAGGTGGGTATCTTCTGCCTAAACAGGCAAATACGGTGACAGATTATGAGAGTATTTTATATCAGATCGAGAAACATAAGATGCTATGTTATTCGATTTTATCTGCTGAGATCAATGATTTTAGAGTTGCTAGAACCTTATTTATGGATACAAAATCCATTCAGTCTTATAACAACAGTTTTGAGCAGTTAGTCAAAGATCTTACCAAATATCAGAGTAAGGACTACAGAATCGTTGTTGCTTCTCCATCTGTTACAAGAGCGAAACGTCTAAGCAGTGATCTGAGAGAAAATGGTTTGGTTGTGACATATGATAAGGACTTGAAATATGGAGTGGAAGCAGGGCAGATTGTTGTCACAGCAGGAAAGCTTCTGACAGGAATTGAATATCCGGCAGCCAAATGGGTATTGATCTCAGAAGGAGACATTTTCAAAGGAAGAGAAGAAAAAAAGCGCCGAAAGAAAGAGAAGAAAAAACAAGGAGAAAAGATCCGAAGTTTTGCAGATATCAATATCGGTGATTACGTTGTTCATGAAAAACATGGAGTCGGTATTTACCGCGGAATCGAAAAGATCACAACAGATGGGGTTGAAAAAGACTACATCAGTATTGAATATCAGGGCGGTGATAATTTATTTATTTTAGCATCAGCCCTAGACCAGATCGCAAAATACGCAAGTGCAAATGCAAGAAAGCCGAAACTTCATAAATTAGGTGGAAATGAATGGAAGAAGACGAAAACACGTGTCAAAGGTCAAGTCAAAGATATTGCGGAAGAACTCGTGCAGTTATATGCACTAAGACAGGCAAAAGAAGGATATGTCTATGACAAGGACACTGTATGGCAGAAAGAGTTTGAAGAATTATTTCCATACGATGAAACGCAGGATCAGTTAAATGCGATCGATGATACGAAAAGGGATATGGAAAGCAAGAAGATCATGGACCGACTGATCTGTGGAGATGTTGGCTATGGCAAGACAGAAGTAGCGATCCGTGCAGCATTTAAGGCAGTAGACAATGGAAAACAGGTGGCGTATCTCGTACCAACCACAATCCTTGCACAGCAGCATTACAATACATTTGCACAGAGATTTCATGATTACCCGATCACCGTACGTATGATGTCCAGATTTTGTACAGCAAAAGAGCAGAAAGAGACGATCGAAGGACTCAAAAATGGAACGGTAGATGTCGTGATCGGAACGCATCGCTTATTGTCCAAAGACATGCAGTATAAGAATCTGGGACTGCTCGTAATTGATGAAGAACAGCGTTTTGGAGTGACACATAAAGAAAAGATTAAGACAATGAAAAAAGATGTCGATGTCTTATCATTATCTGCTACACCAATTCCAAGAACCTTGCATATGAGTCTGATCGGAATCCGTGACATGAGTGTATTAGAAGAACCACCGCATGACCGAAGAGCGATCCAGACATATGTTATGGAATATAATGAAGAACTGGTCAAAGAAGCGGTCTACCGCGAAATGACACGTGGCGGGCAGGTATATTATGTGTATAACCGTGTCAATAATATCGCAGAAGTGACAGCCGAATTACAGAGATTGCTTCCAGATGCGAAAGTTGCATTTGCACATGGACAGATGAAAGAACGCGAACTGGAAGAGATCATGATGGGATTTATGAACCATGAGATCGATGTATTGGTATCTACAACGATCATCGAGACAGGACTAGATATTCCGAATGTAAATACAATGATCATTCACGATGCCAACCAGCTTGGGCTGTCCCAGTTGTATCAGTTAAGAGGACGTGTCGGAAGATCAAATCGAAATGCATTTGCATTTTTGATGTACAAAAAGAACACACTGTTAAAAGAAACCGCAGAAAAACGATTACAGGCGATCCGGGAATTTACAGATCTGGGATCTGGTTATAAGATTGCAATGCGAGATCTGGAGATCCGTGGAGCAGGAAATCTTTTGGGACAGGCACAATCCGGTCATATGGAAGCAGTTGGATACGATCTGTATTGCAAGATGCTGAATGAAGCAGTCTTGAGATTAAAAGGCGAATTAAAAGACGAGGATGAATTTGACACAACACTCGATCTCGACATCAATGCATTTATTCCATCAACGTATGTGTATAATGAATATCAAAAACTGGAATTATACAAACGTATTTCATCTATTGAATCCAAAGATGAAATGGAAGATATGACAGACGAGTTGATCGACCGTTTTGGGGAAATGCCGAAAGCAGTCCACAATCTGTTATATGTTGCATATTTGAAATCATTAGCTCACCACGCTTATATGACAGATGTGAAACAAAAAGGAGAAAAAGTCTCATTTGAAATGAAACCAGATGCAGCCGTGGATGTAGAAAAAATTCCAGCGATATTAGAAGAAAAACGTGAATTATCCTTCCAGGCAGGCAAGAATCCAACATTTGTACTGGATCTGTCAAAGACAAAGAAAGTGAAGCAGTTAGAAAAGATTGAACATTGTGTGAACTCGCTCAATTCATTGATAATCCGATAAGTTTGTGCTATAATATCGCCAGACATTAGCCTAATATAATCATAATATGAAGGAGAAAATGAAATGAAGAAATTAGCAAAGAAGTTGCTATGTTTAACTGCAGTTCTTGCGTTAACTCTTTCTTTATTTACAGGATGTAAAAGCAAGAATGAGAAGACATTATTTGAATATGCAGGACAAGAAGTAACATTCCAGGAAGCACATGTATATGCAAGAATCATGCAGTATCAGGCAGAAGCTCAGTACGGAGCATACTTCGGAGACAGCATGTGGTCTATGCAGGTCGGAACAGACAGCAAAGGAAAGAAGATCACAATGCAGCAGTCTGTCAAAGACAGCGTTATCAACCAGTTAAAACAGATCAAAGTTTTAGCAGCACACGCAGACGACTACAACGTGAAGTTAACAAAATCTGAGAAGAAGCAGATCAAAGAAAGCGTAACTGCCTTCGCAAAAGACTCAACAGGTAAGAAAGTCATGAAGAAGACAGAAGCAGATAAAGATATGATCCAGAAACTGTACGAAGAAAGCACGATCGCAAGTAAAGTTATGCAGGCGATCATCAAGAAAGCAAACGTCACAGTAACAGATGACGAAGCCAAAACTGTCAAAGTCTACAAACTTGTCTTCACAACAAAGACAACAGACAGCAAGACAGGAAAAGAAAAAGACATGACAGCCGCTGAGAAGAAAGATCAGCTAAAGAAAGCAAAATCTGCATTAAAGATGATCAAGAAAGGCCAGAGTATCAGCTCTGTAGCTAAGAAGTTCAGCGTAAACTCTGACAACGAAGAATCCTATACAAAAGGAAAAGCCACATTAGGAACAAAATTCGAAACAGCAGCAGCAAAACTTAAGAAGAACCAGGTAAGCGGAGTCGTAGAATTAGACGATGCATACGTGATCATCAAGATGTTAAATCCAAACGACACAACAGCAGCTGCATCAAACAAATCCACACTGCTTCAGGAAAAACAGCAGGCAGCATACGAGAAAGTCTACAAGAAGTGGACAAAAGATGCTGACAAGAAGTGGGATGACAAGAAGTCTGTAGATCAGGATCTATGGAAAGAAGTTAAGTTTAAATATAAAGCTACAACAGCATCTACAGCAGCAACAACAACTACAACAACAGCGGCGAAGAACACAACAACAGCTGCAAAGAGTAAATAATTACAAGAAATGAAAAGGCCGGAGATAACGGGAATAGTTATCTCCGGTCTTTTTGACTTTCTGTGATCACACAGGCACCGAGTTGTTCATATGTATGAATGTAGTTTTCTGAGATTGAAGAATTCGTAATAAGATTGCGACCTTTTCCAAGTTGACAGATGTAGATAAAATCTTTCTTCATAAGTTTGGTTTCATCTGCGAGAAAATAGATTTCAGGAACCATGTGACAGAGCAGGCGTACAATTGATGCCTCAGCCATACTTCCTAAAAAGATATTTCCTTCTTCATCAACAGCATTAACTCCAATAAAAGCACAGTCAAGCTGGAATGAATTCAGATTCGATTCGGCAATCTGACCAGTTGTAGTAAGTGAATTATGACGTATTTCTTCACCCAGAGAAATTATCTTCTTAAGGTCTCGTAGAAATTAAGTTAAAAATTTTTTCAAACATCTCGTCAAATAGGTGTCTAAGAGTTCCTTTCATCTTCCGTCAACGAATACAAAACTTATTGATCAATACCGTTTAACATACACACTGTGTAGTGGGTTGAATAGTCTTCAGTTTTATGTGACAGAAATAAGATAAGAACAAATATTTATAAAAAACCGATGGCAACGATTAGCAGATTTTAAGTACGTTTTTTACAAATTCGCAGCGCCCTGTGGTTGAATGTCTGACCGTAGCTGCGGGCATTTCGGCTC
>OHLR01000943.1_pt1 | contig 11059 bp, 5 predicted proteins | sample 1569141 | NCBI WGS metagenome assembly OHLR01 (sample SAMEA3879553, study PRJEB24766) | human gut metagenome | biome: human-associated habitat; feature: feces | place: USA | collected 1985/1987
TTTTTATAATATTCCACCAATAATTTCCGTCTTTAAACTAAAACTTCCCTTCTTTAAACGCCCGCATCATCTCATTCGTCAAGCTAAAATCATTCGGTTGCAATTCAATTTCATCACGAGATTTCCACTCAGCAAGTTTCAATTCTGAAGCATCCATATGAATCTCTGTATCTCCATCTACCTCACAATAAAAACCAGCCAGCAGATCATCCACAACACCCCAAGGCTGAGATTTATAATATTGAATATTCTTCACACGAATACCAGCTTCTTCCATGACCTCTCGTGCAACAGTTTCTTCCAAAGTTTCACCAATTTCCGTAAATCCAGCAATTAATGCAAATGGAGTGAATCCTTTACGGTATTTTGTAAGCAGGATCTTATCACCATTTTTAACACCAACGATCACAGCAGGCACGATTCTTGGATAGATCAAGTGACCGCAAGATGGGCATTTTAAAGCACGTTCTGTGGAAGAATGAACGGTCTTGTGTCCACAGCATCCACAGAAACGGTTTGTGCGGTACCAGTTATAAAGATGTAAACCAGTGATCGCCGCAAATGTACGGTATTTTGGACCAATCTGTAAATTGCGAAGCTCACGTACGGTATTGAATTCGTAATCTTCAGGAATTTCTTCCGGAGCTTCATTTAATAAGAAGTAGTTGTCATCATCCACAGAGAAAAGATATGTAAGAGTTTCTTCTGTAACATGAGTGTCATTCACAAAATCACTCAATCTAGGGAATGATAAAAATAGATGTTCCTCATTTAAAAGAGTTGGTCTTGCAAGTTTCTTACCATCACCGGTATAGATCATTTCATCCAGAGAAAATAGATTTTCCTGCCCCATTTCTTCTAAGTCTTCTTTCTTTAATAAACGATGAAGAAGACCGTCCTGTGTAAAATATAAAATAATGCTGTCAGCATCTGGTTTTTGATCTGGATGATATTGATTGTTTAGTTTATGTGGATAAATATCTTGTATCATATGTAATAAAATTCCTCGTTTCCATTAAAATTCAAATAAAAAAAGCACTTTTATCATAACAGAATGAGGATGAAATGAACAGAAGAAAAATAAATAAAGACAAAAGATAAAAATAATGATATACTGATAAACGATTAAGCTATAAGATTAAAAAATAAATGGGGGGGGGTATATAAGTGGAGATGAACAAACTATGTAGTTGTATTGTTCCATGTTTTAATGAAGAAAAAGTTATACCAATCTATTACGATGAAATGCAGAAAGTTATGAAGCAAGAAGAAAACATTGAATTTGAAATTATTTTTGTGGATGATGGAAGTAAAGATGGTACATTAGAGATTATGAGAAAATTAAGTGAGCAGGATCCTAAAGTACATTATATTTCATTTTCCAGAAATTTTGGAAAAGAAGCTGCTTTATATGCAGGGTTAGAACGTGCAAAAGGTGATTATGTTATTACCATGGATGTAGATCTTCAAGATCCACCATATTTAATTCCAAAGATGATTCGATGTATTGAAGAAGAAAACTATGATAGTGTGGCAACAAGAAGAGTGACAAGAGAAGGAGAACCTGTTATTCGTTCTTTTTTTGCAAGGCAATTTTATAAACTAATCAATAAGATTTCAGATTCAAATATAGTAGATGGAGCAAGGGATTTTCGTATGATGAAACGAAAGATGGTAGATGCTATTTTGACAATGCCAGAATATAACCGTTTTACAAAAGGAATCTTTGGATGGGTAGGATTTGAGACAAAATGGCTGGAATATAAGAATGTAGAACGTGCCGCGGGGGAGACGAAGTGGTCTTTTTGGAAGCTATTTCGTTATGCCTGTGAAGGAATTATGGCATTTTCAACAGCACCATTGATGGCAGTATCATTGATGGGTGTGTTTGTATGCATTTTTGCATTTTTATTTCTGATATTTGTAATCGTGAGAGCTGCAGTATTTGGAGATCCCGTTGCCGGATGGCCGTCATTAGTATGTATTATCAGTTTTTTAAGTGGTATTCAATTGTTAGGAATGGGAGTTGTTGGTATGTATCTATCTAAGACATATCTGGAAACAAAACATCGACCGATTTATATTGAAAAGGAAAGTCATTAATAATAATGAAAGAGGAATCGTTTAAATGAAATTAACTACAAAGAAACAGCTTATGGCAAGATATACGATCTTATTTGCAATTATAAGTCTGATTGTATTTTATCTATTCTACAAAAATGGAGTGACATTCATATGGGGAGCAAAGGGACAGGATGGATTATCACAACACATCAACGCACTGATGTACTGGGGAGAATATATCCGCAATTTCTTCTTTAATATCATCCACGGACATTTCAGATTTCCAATGTGGGATATGAGCATTGGATTTGGAGCAGACATTCTAGGAACATTAAATTATTATGCGATCGGTGATCCACTCAATCTGATTTATGTATTTTCCAATAAGTCAAATATAGAATTATTGTATAACTTTATGCTTGTATTTCGTCTATATCTGGCGGGAGTAGCATTTATCGCATTTGGACATTATCTGAAAAAAGATGGAAATGGAATCTTAGCAGGAAGTATTGTGTATATTTTTAGCGGAACATTTTTTTCATTTGCGATACGTCATCCGTTTTTCCTAAATCCAATGATCTATCTTCCATTATTATTGATGGGAGTCGAGAAGATTTACAGAAAAGAAAAACCATATTTATTTATACTTATGGTAACGGTCGCAGCGATTAGTAATTTCTATTTTTTCTATATGCTGACAGTTGCGGCAGTGGTTTACGCACTGATCAGATTTCCAGAATATAAAGAAGCAGGATTTTTCAGAACTCTTGGAAGATTTAGCGGGTGGTATCTGCTTGGAATTGGTCTTTCTGCAGTAATCTTGTTGCCTGTATTAATCGCATTTTCAGGAAATGCGCGAACTACTTCGGATGTAAATTATTTTAGTATTTTCTTATATAAGAAATCATATTACAAACAAATATTCTTACAGTTTGCGGGTTTCCAGAAGATTTATAAAGGAACAAATCTAAACTATGCAGCTTTAGGATATTGTGCAATTATTGCACTGTTCCTGAAAAGGGATAAAAAGCGGTTTTCATACAAAGTAGCAGTGGTACTTGGTATTGTCAGTCTGTTATCACCAGTGTTCGCCTATATTTTGCATGGATTTTCTTATCCGATGAATCGATGGACATTTATACTGGCATTGATTGTTGGAATGACAGTCACAGAAATCTATCCAGATCTATTTGTACTGACGAGGATCCAGAAAACAGGAATTCTTGCAGGAGCCGTTTTTTACATAGTATTCGCACTTTCCTTAGGCGATAATATGGTAAAAGGGAAATATGAATTAGCAATACTTGCAGCTACAGTACTTGCATTGTTTGTACTTAATGAGTGTAAAATGTTTGGACAGGAGAAATATAAACATTTCATTTTGTATGCAGTATTGATCTTAACAGCAGGAACTTCTTCATATGTACAGTATTCTCCAAAATATGGAGAAACAATCTCAAATTATGTAAAATCCGGGCAGGCATATGAGATGTTGTGTGGAAAAGAAATGCGGTTGATACAGCCAGATAAATATAAGATACAAAATGGTGTGTATCGTGCAGAATCTCTGGATAACAAGGTAACAAACTGGAGTTTAAATGCGCATATTCCGGGAATTACGAATTATTATAGTGTGACAGATAAGAATGTCTCAGAGACTATGCAGGAATTCGGATTAAAATCTTATCAGTATAAGTTCAAATTCCGCAAACTTGATATGAGACAAGGTCTGATGGATTTATATGGAGTTCGTTATGTAATCTGCACCAAAGAAACAGGAGCTAAATTATTATCAGATTATCGGTTGTTAAGATCAAAAGATGGGATGCAGTTGTATGAAAATAAAAATGTATTTCCATTTGGATATACTTATGATGGATATTTGTCATCACAAACATATAAAACTTTGAATCCAGCACAGAAAGAACAAGCATTGCTTCAAAGTGCGATTCTGGAAGACGACAGCAAGAGTGCGGATAAACTAAAGAAGATGACAATCCCAGAGAACGTAACAAGTCATGTTGTTGGAGAAAATTATCGCATTCATAGTGAAAAAGAAAAGGAAAAAATCATTCAGATTAAGATTCCAAAACAATATATCAAGGCGAATTCTTATATTTATCTGCAAGGAGTCAGTACAGAAGCATTGGATGGAAAAAGCAGCAGACATGTATTAGGAGTTGGGATGAACAAAAGTAACTTCCAGCTTCTTTATGGAGGTAAACAGGTTCATTTATTTAATGCAGAGAAGAATTCCAGTTACGATATTGGGAAAAGAAATTATTTGGTCAAGATGAGCAGAGATGCAGTGAAAGATCGGGAAGATACATTGACATTAAAATTTAAGTTGAAAAGTGATTATTATATTGATCGGATTTCGATTCTTACAGTGGATCAACAGACAGAGATAAAACAGATTCAAAAGAGAAAAAAAGCAGATCATCTGACCAATATTTCATATGATGGAGGAAATCATTTTTCAGGAGATATCAAGGCATCTCAAAATGAGATACTTTGTATACCAATAACATATCACAAAGGTTGGAAAGCATATGACAATGGAAAGCAAGTGAAGAGTGAGCAGGTCAATGGAATGTTTGAAGGAATCTATTTAAACAAAGGAGATCATCATATTACATTAAAATATGAAACCCCAGGCCTTAAGATTGGCGCAGTTGTGTCGTTATTTAGTTTGATCATATTATTTATCATAAGTAAAAAGAAGAAATTTCAGTAATTAAGAAAAGCTTTTATTTACCAAAAAGAAAGGTAAATGAAAGCTTTTTTCTATAAAAGAGGAAACGGAATGTACAAAAATAAAAAATGACCAATGTTCAATAAATTGTTGACTTTTATCAAGGAAGTGCATATAATAACCAATGATTCAAAGAGGTATGACCTCTATATAAGTAATAAAAATGCAAGGAAGGAGCAGCTGTGATCATGTTAAAACGAGAATGGCAGAAAATTTCAAAGAACCCCTGGATGATTATCATTTTGATCGCGATCATTACGATTCCTGCAATTTATACATCTGTATTCCTTGGTTCTATGTGGGATCCATACGGAGATGCAGATCAATTACCAGTAGCGGTAGTCAATCACGATAAGAAGGTAAATTACGAGGGAAAAACATTACAAGTAGGAGATGATCTGGTAAAGAATCTGAAAGATTCAGGATCACTGGATTTTCATTTTGTAAGTGACAAGAAAGCAGAGGAAGAATTGAAGAGTGGAGAATACTATATGATCATTTCCATTCCAGAAAATTTCTCAAAGAATGCAACAACATTAATGGATAAGAATCCAAAACAGATGAAACTGACATACAAGACAAACCCAGGTACGAACTATGTAGCATCCAAGATGGATGATAGTGCCATGGCGAAGATTGAGAAGTCAGTCAGAGAAAAAGTAACAGAAACTTATGTAAAGACCGTATTTGATCAGATCAAGACAGCCGGAAGCGGTTTCCAGAAAGCAGCAGATGGATCTAAAAAGATCGAAAGCGGAGCGAAAAAGCTGAAAGCTGGAAATGATACGATCGAACAGAATTTAAAGAAGTTAGCATCCAGCACATTAACATTTCAGAATGGAGCAAAATCACTTTCTGTAGGACTAAAAACATACACAGCAGGTGTAGCCAAAGTTGATAGTGGAGCAAAATCTTTAAAATCAGGAACAAAGACATTGAAAAATGGAGTTGCAGCTCTGCAGACAGGAGCAACTCAGTTATCCAATGGCTCTAAATCCTTAAAATTAGGAATCTCCCAGTACACAAACGGAGTCAGTACAGCACAGGCTGGAAGCAAACAGCTTGCAGCGAATAATAAAGCATTAAATGCAGGTGTTGAAAAATTATCCAGTGGAAGTAAGGATTTAAAAGATGGAACTGGAACATTATCAGCAGGCCTTAAAAATCTGTTGGGTCAGACAAAAGAAACATCCAATGGACTTGGAACTCAGTTAAAAGAAAATGAAGCGAAGAAAGATGGAATTATAAGCAAACGAAGCAATTTCGATACACAATTAGAAGCATTTAATACAAAATTAAATGAATTAAATCAAATGCTTTCTGCTGAATCAACCGCATCAGAGACATCAACACAGACAGCAAACAATGATTTAAACAGCAAAGTAAGCAAGTTAAAGAATTCATCTGTACTTGATAAATTAAGCGAAGAAGATAAAAAAGCATTATTAGCTGAAATCGACGAGGTAGATAGCGCAGCATCTGATGTTGAAAATAATGTTGATGAAACATATACAAATGCACAGAAAGCAGCAGATAAAAAAACAACAGCAAAAACACAGTCCGCAAGTAGTGAACAGCAACTTGCAACAGTGAAAGCATATGTTAGTTCTTTAGCAAAATCATCTAAGCAACTTGCAGAATCATCCCAGACACTTTCTGGATACGAAAAAGCGATGATGAATGGTCTGTATGAAGGCTTAAATGAAGTAAAAACAACATTAGACCGTCAGGGAACAACTCAGGATACAATGGGTATGATCCAGGCGTTAACCCAGTTATCAGAAGGTGCTACAAAAGTACAGACAGGAATGACAACCTTAGAATCTGGAATCAACGACAGCACAAGCGGATTAAAGATTGGAATTGCCAACTACACAGCAGGAGTTGAAAGTCTGAACACAGGACTTACAACATTAACAAACAATTCCAAAGCATTAAATAGCGGAGCAACTCAGCTGAATAGTGGAATTGGTCAGGTAAGCTCAAAACTTCCAACATTTAAGTCAGGAACAGCAAAACTTTACAAAGGAACAAAAACACTGAAATCAGGAACAGCAGCCTTAGTTGCTAACAACAATACATTAAACAGTGGAGCCGGACAGTTAGCATCTGGAGCTGGACAGATCGCAAGTGGATCAAGTCAGTTAGCAGCAGGATCTACAACTCTTGGAAATGGAATCGGAACACTTCAGAGTGGAAGCAAGACATTAAAAGATTCCTTACAAAAAGGAGCAGATCAGGTTAACAGTATCAAGGCAACCAAGAAGACAAACAAAATGTTTGCCGCACCAGTAAAAGCTAAGAATGTAGAATATTCACACGTTGATAACAATGGTCACGCAATGGCACCATATATGATGTCCGTTGGATTATTCGTAGCATGTATGGCATTTACATTAATGTATCCTTTAATGGAGAAAAACGAAGAAGTCAAGAGTGGACTTCAGTGGTGGTTAAGCAAAGTCACAGTTATGGCAGCAGTATCCATTGCGCAGGCAGTGATCATGGTTGCAGTTTTAATGGGAATCAATGGACTCGAACCACACTACGTAGGAAAAACATTTGGAATGGCCGTCTTAGCATCCATGGCATTTATGTCATTGATCTGCTTCGGTGAAATGTTATTAAACCGTGTCGGAAGTTACGTCATGTTAGTATTCATGGTCGTACAGTTAGGTGCAGCCGGAGGAACATATCCACTGGATATGGCACCACACTTCTACACAGTATTACACAAATATATGCCATTCAGCTATACAGTACATGCATTCCGTCACACACTATCCATGGATGGACGGATCGGACAGGATATTGCAGTATTTGTTGGAATCTTAGTTGTGTCAACATTAGCAACGATCATCTTCTACCGATTCAGAATGAAGAAACAGGTTGGAGGAACATTGGAACCTAATGGAGCGCCACAGCATTAGATATAAAAATAATTAAATAAAAACTCTAATGAACAAAAGACTAGGACAGTCAGTTTTGGATTGTATAGATATACATCTTCCAAAACTGATTGTCCTAGTCTTTTTATTGTTGTTGTATGCATGAAAAATGTGTATAAAATGTGAACAGATATATTAAATAAAGATTAATGCAGGAGTATAATTAAAAAAGTATAGTAATTGTAAATAGGGATAATAAGTTAATAGGGAGCTTTCACTTATGAAGAAGACTAAGATTCCACGGAAAAAAGTACGTGGAAAGAAAGCAACTGTAACGATTAAAATTAAATAATCCCAAAATGCGCTAAAAGAGTGATCAGATTGATCACTCTTTTATGCATTCTACACAAAAAAGTGTTATAATAAACAAAGCAATATGCAGATTTAAACATGAAGAAAAGGAGGACGAATTTCATGCAAAAAGGATGGAAAGTATTCAGCCACTTAAATGGCAAGAGTAGAAAGAAACTGTTAGCATGTCTGCTCAGCATATCTATGATACCGGTCAACGGATTTACGGTAATGGCGGCAACAGCAGATCAGGGGAATCAGGCAGCGGTGACACAGGAAGGTACAACCACACCAACAGTTACAAGTGGAATTTCATTTGCGGCAGAATCCCAGAATGTAACAGTAGGAAATTTCAAGTATTATGAATTCCAGGGAACTCAGGCAAAAGACTTTGATAAAGTCAACTTCAATATTTCTGATCAAACAGCATTAAAGATTGAACAAAAGACTTTCAAACAAGCAGATGGAACAGAAGTTGTGAAGTATATGCCGATTGCATTAAAAGACAGCGGAAAAGTTACTGTAATAGCAACATTTGAAAAGAATAAAAAGCCATTAGATGGAGTAAGTGCTCAGCTTGAATTTAATTTAAGCAAAGATGATAATATCATTCCATTTACTTCACAAACGATGTATCAGGTATTTAGTGGAAAGGAAGAAGGTGCACTTACCAAAGCAGACTTAGCAGCGAAGACAGAGATCAATCTTTCTGATAAAGGTCTGACAGATGCAGAAGTAGCATATCTTCAGTATGCAACTGGTTGTGAAAAATTAGATTTAAGCAAGAATACAAATGTAAGTAAGATTGATGCATTAAAATCTATGACGAATCTAAAGGAAATCAATCTGGAAGGTACAAAGGTTTCCACAGCAGACAGAATTGCGTTGATCAAGAAAGATCCGATCACAGTAGAAAAAGGAGCCAAAACAAATGATCCTATCCTTCCAAAAGGAATCTTAAAAGGATGCAAAGATGTTAAGTATTCTGAGGAAGTAGCAGCAGGAACAACAGCAAAATTAAAATCAATCCAGGTTCAGACAGATGGAACTATAAGTCTGGAAGCAGTGGATACAGCAGAAGCAGGAACGACGAATTTAAAAGTTGAGAGTACAACAACACCAACAGTATTTGTAACGATTCCAGTAAATGTGACAGCCAAAAGTGCAACAACACCAGAGTTTGATAAAAATGATCCAAATGTAAGTGTAGGAGCATTTAAGAAACAGATCAAGTTAAATAATCTGGAAAAAGATGATGTAGTAACGATCACATCAAAAGATACAAAGATCTTAAATATCCGCACAGAAACAGCGCAGGATGGAACAAAGACATACTATCTGGAACCAAAAGCAGCAGGAAAAGCAACGGTAGAAGCGGTAGTAGCAAGAGCAGGAAAGACATATACAGCAACGATTGAGATTCAGGTAGCAGCCGTAGGAAAAGATATCATTCCACTGACAAGTTACAAAGTATACGATGCATTAGAGACAGATGCAGATAAAGATGGAAAAAAAGAAAAGGCAGATGCAAATAACGATGGAATGATCTCAACAGAAGAGATCAAAAATGTAAAATCTATTAATTTAGAAAATAAAGATCTGACGAATGCAGATTTAGCAGGTTTATCCGAAGCAGTCAATTGCGAAAAGATCGATCTCGAAAACAACAAAAACATCACAGACATCAGTTTCATAAAGAATTTAAAACAGTTAAAAACACTCTATCTAAGAGGAACATCTGTGACAGATTTTACAGCATTAAATGATCTGAAAGCACAGTTAGAATCATTATATCTGCCAACAACAGCAAGCACAGCGACAAGAATGTCATTCTTAAGCGACAGCCTGTATCTAAAAGAAGGACAGGAATTAACAATACAGCAGTTTACAAAAGGTGTATTCGTAGATAGCAAAGAAGCATGCACGATCACATCATCTAATACGACAGCAGTATCCATTACAGGAGATAAGATCAAAGCTGGAACAAAAGGACAGATGGCAACACTGACATTAAAAGCTGGAACAACAACAAAAACGATCAAAGTTTACACAACAGACGAAACAGGTAAGATTCCTACACAGGCGGTTGTATTAAACAAAACATTTGTAACGTTAAATCCAGGCAAGACAGAACAGCTGAAGATCACATATTTACCAGATTATGCAACAGCTTCAATCGGAACAGTAAAATGGACATCTTCTAACGGAGCAGTTGTAACAGTTGATGCAGCAGGTAAATTAACAGCTAAGGCTGCAGGAAAAGCAATTATTACGGCAATAACATCTGACGGAAATGTAATGTACTGCATCGTAACAGTAGAAAATATCAAAGTCAGCAAGATTACGATCACAACAACAACATCTAACAAGATCGCAACTGGTAAGAAAGTAACATTAAAGGCGACTGTAACACCATCCAACGCATACAATAAAGGTGTTACATGGAAATCAAGCAATACCAAAGTTGCAACAGTCAGCAGCAGCGGTGTCGTTACAACGAAGAAGAAAATGGGTGGAAAAACAGTAACGATCACAGCGACAGCCAAAGACGGAAGTGGTAAGAAAGCATCATATAAGATCTATGTCAAGAAAGGTATTGTAAAGAAAGTCTACATTTCTGGAGTTAAATCAGTAAAAGCTGGTAAGAAGTTATATCTGAAAGGAAAAACAAGCGCATCTGCAGGGGCAAATAGAACTTTAAAATGGTCAAGCAGCAATACAAAATATGCGAAAGTTTCTTCCAAAGGAACTGTAACAACATACAAAGCTGGAAAGAAAAAATCCGTGAAGATCACAGCAAGAGCAGTGGATGGAAGCGGAAAGAGCAAGACGGTTACAATTAAAATTAAATAGTAAAGTAATCTCTGATATTTATTGAAAGAAAAAGCAGTTAGAAATCAAAATTTAAGATTTCTAGCTGCTTTTCTTCTAAATTGCAAAAGTAGTAACAAAAACTTGCAATACCCCTCTTATATTAAATCAAATGATAATGTTCAAATGC
>OHLR01000945.1_pt1 | contig 11042 bp, 10 predicted proteins | sample 1569141 | NCBI WGS metagenome assembly OHLR01 (sample SAMEA3879553, study PRJEB24766) | human gut metagenome | biome: human-associated habitat; feature: feces | place: USA | collected 1985/1987
AACCGAAGATTACTTCGGAAGAGATGGTGAAGGAGCGTTTTATCTCGTTGTTTTTTCCTCTCACACCTTTGTTCGTATCGGGCAAGACTGTCAGTAATATCCGTGCGCGTATCAATAACGCTTGGGCAAGACGACCGAGAAAGCGGTTATGACCGGAGATGAAAAACCGGTGATAAGTGTGAAAAAAAGTAAGATATGTTCGTGGGCAAAGTAAGTTCACTTACTTTGCGATTTAAGTCCACTTACTTTGCTCGGGAATATATCTTACTTTTTCGTTAAATAAATATTAAAAGATAATCCAATTTTTGACCCAATTTATAAGGAAACTGCTTTAATGCGGTTTTCTTTATAAATTGGGTCAAAATGAGATGCTAATCCTAATAAATCCATGTTTAATTTACAGCAATTCATTGCAGACCATGTGATTTGTCGTCCGACAAGTATGTTTGCAGCAGATATTGAAGCTAATAAAGAAACGCTTCAAGCAGAAATAAGGAATAAAAGTGTATGCGTCATAGGAGGTGCCGGTTCCATCGGTTCTTCTTTCATTAAAGCAGTCTTGCCGTTCAAGCCCTCCAAACTGATTGTAATAGACCTGAACGAGAACGGATTGGCAGAACTGACACGTGACCTGCGTTCCACATACGGCATGTATGTACCTGCGGAATATCGGGCATATACCTTGAACTTTGCCGATCCTATCTTTGAAAGGATCTTCCGTGAGGAGAAAGGCTTTGACATTGTGGCGAATTTTTCAGCTCACAAGCATGTCCGTAGTGAGAAGGACAAATATTCGGTACAGGCACTCATTGAAAACAATGATATCAAGGCAAAAAGATTCCTTGACCTGTTGGCCGTTTACCCGCCTAGGCACTTCTTCTGTGTCTCCACTGACAAGGCCGCCAATCCGGTGAATATCATGGGAGCCAGCAAACGTATTATGGAAGATATGATTATGGCGTATTCTTCCAAGTTCAAGGTGACCACCGCCCGTTTTGCCAATGTAGCTTTTTCCAACGGTTCTTTGCCGGATGGCTGGATACAGCGTGTCATGAAAAAGCAGCCGTTGGCTGCACCCAATGATGTGAAACGCTACTTTGTTTCTCCGGAGGAAAGCGGCCAGATATGTATGCTTGCCTGCATACTAGGTAAGAATGGTGAAATATTCTTCCCAAAGTTGGGTGAAAGACAGATGCTCACTTTCTCTTCCATTTGTGATGAGTATATAAAAGCGGTTGGCTGCGAGAAAAAAGAGTTTGCAACGGATGAGGAAGCGAAGAAATTTGCTTCGGATATGACTTTTGATAATAAGGATTACCCAGTGGTGTATTTTAAAAGTGATACAACAGGTGAGAAGGCATACGAGGAGTTCTATGTTTCTGGTGAGAAAATTAATATGGATCGTTTTTGCAGCCTGGGGGTGATTGAGGAAGTGGTGAAACGGCCGATGACTGAGATAGATGCATTCTTTACTGAAATGGAGAATATATTTGCCGAACCGGATTTTACCAAAGAAGAGGTGGTTATGGCGATAAAGCGTTTCATCCCCAACTTTGAACATGAGGAAAAGGGGAAGAATCTGGATCAGAAAATGTAATTAAAACGATATACAGCTATGAATAACAACGCTGAAATCTGTGAATTCATTCACCATCTTTTTGGAACACAAGATTTTGTTCCTCTGAGTGCTCCCAAGTTTATCGGAAACGAGAAAAAATACCTCAACGAATGTATTGATACGACTTTCGTGTCAAGTGTCGGTGCTTTTGTTGACCGCTTTGAGCACGATATGGCTGTGTACACCGGTGCCAAGCGTACCGTAGTCTGTGTGAGTGGTACCAATGCCCTTCACATGGCCATGCTGCTAGTGGGTGTAGAACGCGATGATGAGGTGCTCACCCAAGCTCTGACCTTCATCGCTACTTGCAATGCTGTCACTTATATCGGAGCATATCCTGTTTTTATTGATGTGGACAAAGAAACGATGGGACTTTCGCCCCGAGCTGTCAAGGCATGGCTGGAGAGGAATGCTGAACTGAAAGAAGGAGTTTGCTATAACAAGCGTACCGGTCGTCGTGTAAAAGCTTGTATTCCCATGCACACTTTCGGCCATCCCGTAAAAATAGATGAACTGGCGGATATCTGCCGTGAGTGGTATATCGAATTGGTTGAAGACGCAGCCGAAAGTATCGGCAGTTTTTATAAAGGTCGCCATACCGGTACATTCGGAAAGGTGGGTGCTATTAGCTTTAATGGAAACAAAACCATCACTACAGGTGGTGGAGGCATGTTGCTTTTCCAGGATGAAGAACTGGGCGCATACGCCAAGCACCTTACTACCCAGGCTAAGATACCTCATCGTTGGGAGTTTCGTCATGACCATATTGGTTATAATTACCGGATGCCGAATATCAATGCCGCTCTAGGTTGTGCCCAGTTGGAGAATCTAGACCGCTATGTGGCAGATAAGCGTGAAACAGCAGCCTGCTATGCTGAGTTTTTCAAGGGTAAGGAAGATATTACTTTTTTTACTGAACCTGCTGATTGCAAATCGAATTATTGGCTCAATGCGGTGGTACTAAAGGATAAGGCGGCTCAACTTGATTTTTTGGAGTACACAAATGATCATGGTGTGATGACCCGTCCCGTTTGGGAACTGATGAATCGACTGCCCATGTTCGAGCATTGCGAAACGGACGGGCTGGAGAATACCGAGTGGCTGGCTGACCGGGTGGTGAATATTCCTAGTAGTGTAAGGCTGGAGAACTAATAATTTTCAAGAATAAGTAAATTTCTTTGGCGATTTTATAGAGAATTGCAATTTTGTTCCAACATATCATAGAATTATGAGAGACAACGTCTTATCTGTAGCAAATTACTTTCTTATCCTGAACCAAAAGTAAGGGTGAGAAATCAAACTGCTGGCTTTAATCAAGCTGGTTTCACATAGCTTATAGCTATACGTTGGCTATGGGTGGAACGTTCTATTATTGATGACCGTTTTGATTTCAATTAAAAACATAGGAAGTAGGATGGTAGTTTCCGAGAATGGATTTCATGAGCCTTAGGAGCAAGAATATAGTGAATTACCCCTTTCTTTCTCAAAACAATTTATTCTCGTTGTGGATAAGACATGTATGAAAAATATTTGCGTAGTAACAGCCACTCGCTCAGAGTATGGTCTGCTTCGTTGGATAATCGACATTCTTTCGAAAGACAAAGACGTCAATCTTCAAATAGTGGCGACAGGTAGCCATCTGTCCAAAGAGTTTGGCATGACCTATCATTTCATTGAGCATGACGGATATACCATAGATGCCAAGATAGATATGGAACTACATACTGAAGACCTTTATTCTATCCCACGTTCTATGGGGATTTGTGCTGAAAAGATAAGCTATGCGTTTCGTAGCTTGAAGCCGGATATGATTGTCATTTTGGGCGATCGCTACGAGTTGCTTCCAATTGTCAACACAGCTCTTCTTTTCAATATCCCTATTGCGCATATTTCAGGTGGTGACATTACAGAAGGGGCTATCGACAATGAGGTACGTAATGCTGTCACTATGATGTCTTCACTGCATTTTCCTGGCACTGAAGAATCAGCAGTGCGTCTGCGGCGTATGTTGGGAATGGATGAAAATATATATGTAGTGGGTGAACCGGGCCTTGATTCATTTCTTCGTCATCAACTGATGACACGTAGTGAATTGGCCGAGCAACTTAATTTGAATGCAAGTAAACAATGGATGCTTGTTACTCTTCATAGCGAAACCAAGGAGTCGCTTGATTATAATTTGCAAATGGCTGAGAACCTCTATAATGTAATGATTGGACAAAAAAATGTACAATTTGTAGTAACTAAGGCTAATGCCGATTTTGGTGGGAGCCAGATCAATAAATATTGGGATGCAAAACAAGATGACGATGTAAGGGTTGTTGCTTCCTTGGGGCAACTGCGTTATTTGAGTTTTATGTCCCAAGTGGAATGTGTATTAGGAAATTCATCATCCGGCATTGTGGAAGCTCCTTTCTTGGGTATTCCAGTAGTTAATATTGGTAATCGTCAAAAAGGGCGCCATATTTGTAAGAACGTGATATGTTGTGGCATCTCACAGCAGGAAATAGAGAAAGCTATATCATATATTGTTGATTACCGGTTAATTGATAAGTTTTGGGGTGATGGACATGCTTCCGAACAAATAGTGCAGCATATAAAGGACTATCTCAATGATAAGCAGAGAAATTATCGATAATGAATTTAAAACAGATATGATATTACTCTAATATTTTGATTATCAATATTTATTCATCAGAAAAAACTGTTTATGAAGATTCTATTTACTCCACATTGGAACTGGTATTTCAGTTACTTTTCCAATGAACAGTATGATGTATATTTTAAGGAAGAATATGTTTATCTCTATGAAACACCTACAGAAAAACCTTATTGTGCGGTGATTTATGAGAATGACTCCTATATGCTTTTCCCTTTTCTCAAACGGGAGTTTACGTACAATGAGAAGACATTTTTTGATTTTGAGACTGCTTATGGTTATGGTGGACCGATATGTAACGTGAACAACGAAAGTTTTTGGGTCGCAGCTTTGAGGAGTCTTTCTCAGGAGTTTTCAAATCATGGTTGTGTGGCAGGTTTTGTGCGGTTTCATCCTCTGTTAGACAATTACAGAAAATTCGATAGTATAGGCAAAGTCATTTTTGACCGTAAGACGATAGCAATGGATCTGTCTCTTGATGAAAATGACATTTGGATGAACGAAATTCATACCAAGAACCGTAATGTCATTAAAAAAGGTGACAGGAATGGATTGAAGTTTGTGGTTGATGACGCATTCGCTTATCTGCCGCAGTTTGCCAGATTGTATAATTCCACGATGGACAAGCTTTCTGCCGATGGCTTCTATTATTTTAATGATGCCTATTATCGGTCGTTGAAAGAGCGCATTGATAATAAGTTTTTGGGAGTTGTGAAGTTAGAGGAAGAGGTGCTTTCTGCTGCCATCTTTTTCTGCCATCCGCCTTATGGGCATTACCATCTGTCAGGCAGTGACAAGGCATATCTTGGTTTGTCCCCCAATAATTATATGCTCTATAATGCCGCTTTGGAATTGAAGCGTCGGGGAGTCAGACGCTTTCATCTTGGTGGAGGCACTACATCTGGCGAGGACGATTCTCTGTTCTGCTTCAAAAGCCGTTTCTCAAGAAACACCTGTCAGTTTGCTATCGGTAAATTGCTTTTCAATGAGACCGTCTATCAGGCATTGTGTGCTGATTGGGAGGTAAGGAATCCTGATAAAAAGGAACATTATAAGTATTTTCTATTGAAATATAAATATTGAGATTATGGCTGTATATATCATAGCCGAAGCGGGTGTCAATCATAATGGACGTCTCGATTTGGCACTACGTCTGTGTGATGTCGCTAAGGCAGCAGGTGTGGATGCGGTGAAGTTTCAGACTTGGAAGACTGAGAAGATTGTTACTCAAACAGCGGCAAAAGCCACTTATCAGGTGGAGAATACCCATTCAAACGAAGAAACGCAATTTGATATGCTGAAGAAACTGGAACTTAGTTATCGTCAGTTCTTCGAAATTAAAGAATATTGCGACAAGATAGGCATTGATTTTCTTTCCACACCCGATGAGGAAGACAGTCTGGATTTTCTTGTCAGCTTGCATCTTCCTTTCCTTAAAATAGGTTCGGGTGAAGTAAACAATATACCTTATTTGAAGCGTATTGGTCAATGCAGGATGCCTGTCATTCTTTCCACAGGTATGTCTTGGCTCAGTGATGTGGAAATAGCATATCGCACTTTGCTTGAGGCAGGAGCGAATAGTGTATCGTTGCTTCATTGTACCACCAATTATCCTTGCCCCATGTCTGAGGTGAATCTTTGTGCCATGCAGACAATGAAAAATGCCTTTAAATGTAAAATAGGTTATTCTGATCATACTATGGGTGCAGAGATACCTATTGCAGCAGTGGCTATGGGAGCCGAAATTATAGAAAAGCATTTTACTTTAAGCCGAAAGATGGAAGGACCTGATCATAAAGCTTCGCTTGAACCTGCTGAATTGAAATATATGGTAGACTGTATTCGTAATATAGAATTGGCTTTAGGAGATGGTATAAAAAGACCCAATAAAAGTGAGATTGAAATTTCAAAGGTTGTTTTGAAATCAATTGTAGCCAAGAGAAGAATTCAAGAAGGTGAGGAATTGTCTGTAGATAATCTTACTGTGAAGAGAGCAGAAAAAGGGATAAGTGCTTCTTATTGGAACTTGATTCTTGGAAAACGGGCAACAAAGAACTATGATGTAGACGAACCTATTCAAATTAGATAAACAGAATGAATCTTTTAATAATAATTCCTGCCCGTGGGGGAAGTAAAGGTATTCCTCATAAAAATATAAAATTTTTAGCGGGTAAGCCCCTTATATGCCATAGTATAGATATAGCCCGAAGTGTTGTCTCTGATAGGAATATTTGTGTATCGACTGATGATGCGGAAATAAAGCGTGTTGTGGAGGATTATGGTTTGCCTGTTCCTTTTTTGAGACCTTCCGAACTAGCTTCTGACCATGCAAGTACTTATGGAGTGATTCTTCACGCCTTAGATTATTATGCTTTGCAGGGTAAGGAGTACGATGCCGTTGTATTGCTACAACCTACATCTCCTTTCCGTAGGGTTGATGATGTAAAATCTTGCCTAGACAAGTATACTGCTGATGTGGATATGGTGGTTAGCGTAAAAGAAGCTGCTTCAAATCCTTATTATGATTGTTTTGAATTGAATAAGGACGGATATTTAGTCCAGTCTAAGGGAGATGGTAGAATAATCAGGCGTCAGGATGCTCCTGAAGTTTATGAATTTACAGGATCGGTGTATGTCATGAACGTCAGATCTTTGCGAAGTAAGGATTTAAATGCTTTTACAAAAATTGTAGCCTTAGAGGTGGATGAACTCCATTCTTTGGATTTGGATACCATGCTTGACTGGAAATTTGCAGAGCTGTTAATAAAGGAAAAAATGATAGAGCTATGAATGAGGAATGTATAATTGCAGATACTCTTCGGATTGTAGATGCCTTACGTATTTTGAATGATTTATCAGACACTGCAATGACCCTTTTTGTTGTAGATAACAATGGATGTATGGTCGGTACACTGACAGATGGAGATATTCGTCGGGCTTTGATAGGGAATTATGAACTGGATAGTAGGGTAAGAGATGTGATGTTTTGTGAGTTTGCATATATTGATGAAAATGACTTGAATATCGTTTCACATATACATGAATTGCGCAATAAACATATCAAATTAATACCAGTACTTGATTCGGAGCATCATATAAAGGAGATATATAATATAGAGAAACTTCGCTCTGTCCTCCCTATAGATGTTGTTATGATGGCAGGAGGGAAAGGCGAACGCTTACGTCCATTGACGGAAAAGACCCCTAAACCTTTGCTTCCAGTCGGAGATAAAGCCATTATAGATTATAACATAGAGCGCTTGGTTAACTATGGAGTTAGGCATATCAATGTTACTGTGAATTATTTGCACGAGCAGATAGAAGACCATTTTAGCAAACCTATTGATGGAATAAAGATAGACACGGCTTTAGAACCGGAATATTTGGGTACTATGGGGTCTATTAGGTTTGTGAAACAATTCTATAATGATGTTGTATTAGTTATGAATTCAGATCTTTTTACGACTATAGATTATGAAGACTTCTATTTGCATTTCACTCAACATCATGCGGACATGTCTGTAGCGGCTGTGCCTTATAAGGTGTCTATTCCTTATGGAATATTTGACGTGGCAGACCGTAATATCCATGGGCTGATAGAAAAACCTACATATACTTATTATGCGAATGCCGGAATATATTTGTTTAAGCGTTCATTGCTTGAACTGATACCAGAAGGGGAATTCTTTAATGCTACAGATTTCATTGAATTATTGATAAACCGTGGCTTGTCTGTTATTCGTTATCCTCTAAATGGAACTTGGATAGATATAGGCACTCCTCAGGAGTATCAGAAAGCTAATGATTTAGTGAGGCATTTTAAGTATTAAAACTTTATGGCAATAGCACAGTCGTAATTTTTATATAACAATATTGATAATAGGCCTTTCAATGAAACTATAAGTTGAAAAAAAATGGAAATCAAAGGAAAACGAATATTGATAACTTGTAGGGAGGATGATTCACGTCCTTTTTATTTTTTAATAAAAGACTGGATGAAATACAATGAAGTTGCTGCGTATTTTATCAAGGCAAGTGAGTCTGGATTTAAGAAAAATCCTTCTAATGAAAGCACTTATTATGCTTTTAAAAAAAATATTTCTTTAAAAGTATATGATGTTAATAGTATCGCTGAAATATTTATAAATATACGGAATGATGATAACGTGATTGACCAATTTTTTTTAGAAAAAATAGAAAAAGAATACACGCATTTTAAGAATATTAATACTCAGATTATTTCATCACAAAGTTTTAATAGGCATTATCATTATCGCTATTTTTGGTCATCTTGTACTTATCAACAACAATTAAATTGGTTGATATTATGTTATAAAGATGCACTCAAAGTATTAGATGAATTTCAACCGGATGTTGTTATCAATACGGATTCGGACGAAATATCTCGCAATGCATTACGTGAAATTTGCTACAAGAGAGATATTCCTAATGTAACTTTGGACTTCCCTCGCTTTGATGATTATTTAATATACACTTATAATTTGGGAAATTCTGTTAATATAAAATTTGAAGAATATTTCAAAAGTTGTGAGATTGGTAATAAGATTGACCTTTCAACGGAGGTTAAGTATGTAGAAGACTATCGTAAGAAAGCGGAGATTAAGAATAAATCATCTGTCAATTCTATTGATTATCAGTATTATCCGGAGTCATTTTTGAAGGTCGTGAAGTTTTGGGCTCATTTTATTATTTTACTGTTCAAACAGGATGTTATTGCCGGAAATTGGAAAATAAAGAGATCTAATCAAATATTGTATCCGTCAACAATGGGCTATATTAAATATTTTCTTCATTACACATATTATAAACAGCGTTTGATGAGGCGAAATAAGATGTTTCAAGTACCTCGAAATGACGAGAGGTATGTTTATATGCCTTTACATTTAATACCTGAATCAACAACTTCTATTTTGACACCTTTCTATGTGAATGAATTATCCGTTATAGAAGCTGTTTCTAAGAGTCTTCCGGCTGGCTGGATGTTATATGTAAAAGAGCATCAAGCAATGATAGGTGAAAGAAGCATAGAATTTTATAAAGCAGTCAATAGACTTCCAAATGCTAAAATGGTACAGCTTAATTATTATAATGACCCGAAACCTTGGATTACTAAATCTCAAGGTGTTGTCACGCTGTCAGGAACTGCAGCTTATGAGGCTGCAATGTTAGGTAAACATGCTGTTGTATTTTCAAATGTGCCATTTAGTCTCATAGAAGGTATACATAGGGTCGACTCTTTTGAAGATTTACCTAGAATCTTAAAAAGTTTTGTATCTCCATTGAATAATATAAAATCATGTGCTTCATATTTACGTACAGTGAAGGAGTTTGGTGAAAGAGTGGATTTTGTAAATCTAAATAAGGCCTGTTATCAAGCAATTTCCAATGATGAGGAACTTGATGAATCTTGTATGAATAAAATAAAATCTTTAGAGTCTCTTTTTGCTAAATCAATTATTAATTACTAATTTGATAGCAATATGAATCTTATAAATACTAGAGAGTCTCAGTTTGAATTATTACGAATTGTTGCTATATTTATGGTGTTGATTCATCATTCATTAGCTGTCGCTGATACTTTTGGGTATACAGGTCATTATACTTTGAATGAGGGAATTACGGGAGTATTGTTAAATAGTGCTGTAATTATTGGAGTAAATTTGTTTGTGTTGATTACGGGATGGTTTGGTGTGTCGGATAAAAAAATCTTTCGAAAGATATTATTTTTACTTATAGAAGTGACCTGCTATAGTGGAATTGCATACTTAATTGCGAGTTTGTTTAATGTTACGCGCTTTTCTATTCCTGATTTCGTTCATGCTATAGATTTTACTTGGAATTGGTTTATTGTGTGTTATATAATGCTCCTGTTTTCTATACCCTTGCTTAATAAGTTGATTAGAACTAATAAAATAATATCTCTTCCTCTCTTTAGATGTAAAAATATAAATATTGATGAATGCACATTGTTCATTCTTCTTTTAACAGTGCTTAATGTTGTTTTTGGATGGGGGTTAAAATACAATAATGTAAATGGATATAACGTGGCTAATTTTGCTTTTTTATATCTGATAGGGTATTGGCTTAGGATAAATAAATGGAATATGCAATCACCAATGATTCTTTGTATATCTGTATATGCAATCTCTACAATATTATTGGTTTGTATTTTTGTATTTTTCTTTGGACTTATGCATAAAGAATCGAATACAATTAATACAATGAGAATTATGGGGTATAATAATCCTTTGGTTATTTTATCTTCTATGGCAGTGTTTATATTATTTTCTAGAATTAAGATTCAAAGTCACTGGATTAATTCAATGGCATCTGCTGTATTGGGAGTTTTTATGATTCATGAGGTTCCTTGCATATCTGAGTTTTGGAGATCGATAGCTTCAAAATTTTATCAAGAGTATTCATATTTTGGCTTACTGCTCTTTGATATTATCTTTTTTATAGTTTTGTTGGCTTTAGCTTTACTAATCAAAAGGTTTGTTATTACTCCCATATTATATAGTATGGGGAATATACATTTGCTCAGATAACTAGGCTTTAAAATCCATTTAAATGAGAAATGACAATAGACGGATAGCTGTAAATACGGGTATTCTTTATGTTAGAATGCTTTTAATAATGGCTATTACGATTTATACAAGTCGCATTTTATTGAAAGCGTTGGGAATTACAGACTACCTTAGATTTGCAGCTGAGGATTACAGATAAAATAGAAAGGATAAATTT